>Ga0164243_10003095_pt1 | contig 26870 bp, 28 predicted proteins | sample OricompcompostOP_FD_108781 | JGI IMG/M metagenome (GOLD analysis project Ga0164243, IMG submission 108781) | Organic Plus compost microbial communities from Emeryville, California, USA - Original compost - Organic plus compost (OP) | ecosystem: Engineered > Solid waste > Mixed feedstock >...
CAAGCCATCGCGCTTCGCCCTTATCTCAAGCAAGCGCCTAAGGGCGGTGAGCTTTTTTCCTCGAAAGCCTGATTCATACGCTTCGGTTAATAGCGTCTGTATTTCAGATTCGCTGCTTCGAGCAATGTTGGCAGCGAGGCTGAGTGGTATTAGCCCCATCTCTACCGCTGTTAATAGTTTTTCTTCGCCTCGGTCGAGCAATCCGACAATCATGCTTATCCAAGATGGTGTGACGCCAATCCGTTCGGCGATTTCCGCGTCGGTTTGGCAGCGTTTTCGTAGCTCACCCACCTCACGTATCAAATCGATCGGTCGATGTTGGCAACGTGCGACATTTTCCACTAAGCTCATAACGAGGCTGTCCTCCTGGGACGCCGTGATGACGTGCGCGGGTATTTCTTGTTGTCCAAGCATTAGATACGCCTCAATGCGGCCTTGCCCGCACACAAGGTCGTAAAGTTTTCCATCGACCGGTTGCTCTTTACGACTGACAGTGATGGGGCGCTTCAAACCTACCCGCCGGATGTTTTCAATGAGTTCCGCGTGGATACGTTTATTTCTCGACCGTGGATTGAGAATATGAATCTCGGAAATTGGTAAGGATACGACTTCCAACGCGTCTGAATGCTTCTTCATCAGGCTTTCTCCTCGAGCTGGGTTCGCCTCGCCATATCAGCCAGGAAAGTCAGCGTCTCGAAGCGATAGCTTTCGATCAGGGGGATGTTGTGCTCCGTCAATTGAGCCGGCCAAACCCGAGCGTCGATGCGAGGAAAAATGTAGTAATCGCGGGCGACCTGATTACCTTCTTCCATTCGAACGACGACGACAAAATCTGACGATATTTTCTTACCAAGATGGAGTCTCCACCTCGGTCGCTTACACTTGGCGTGTACATACCGTGCTATGAAAACTGAAACTGTCCACTCCTTGTTGATGGCGATGATCTCCTCGGTCGAGTCATAGACAGCATCGGCCCCCGCGTGTCGTAACTGTTGCAAAATTTTTTCGACCACTGGACGTTGCGTAGCCTGTAGTGCGCGGATTTCCCGGCGGTAATCAAAGTTGTGGTTAGGCACATAACCAATACGTTCATAAGCTTCGATCAGGCTGCCGAAGCGGTGTTGATAGCAACATTTGGATGGCAAGCCACGTTGCTTATCGATCAACCGAGCCGTGAGCTTTCCTTTTTTGTCCAAGAGCTGCTTCAACAGGTGCAGCATTTTTTCGTCACTCATATGCTGCGAGCGCTGCTGCATGATGGAATTGGCTGCCTTGAACAGGGATTCAGAAATAATTCCTTGAAATGCACGATCGGATCGAACCCATTCGTCTCGTGGGTTTTGCTGGCGTGGCTGACGCAGCTTGGCGGAGGTCCGGTTGTAAACGCTGTTTCCTATATATTTCTCGTTTGTTAGAACCTGATGAACCCCGAAGCGTGTCCAGGGACGATTGTTGTTTCTACGATAGCCTTCAGATGTCAGGGCATCGGCAATTTCGCGTGCGGACATTCGCCCCTCAATGAAATCGCGATAGATTCTCCTAACCAAGGCTATCTCGTGAGCTGGACCCGGAACAAGAATGACGCGATCCGACTGAAGGTTCTTGTGTTCACCTAGTTCAAGCGTGGTCTTTACCCCGTTCTTGTGGTCGATCAGGGCCCGACGAAGTCCGAAGCCCGCGGAGCCTCCTGAGCGGTAACCTGAGTTTATGAGGCGGCATTGCCCGGCAAAGACTTTTGTAGAAAGCTCCCGGCTATATTCGGCTGCCATCGCTCGTTTGACTGTCTTGATAATGGCATCAAGGGGAGAGTTATCGCTCAGGAATGGCTCAGCGCAATAGATGATCTTGATGCCTGCACGTGTGCAGAGGTACTCATAGTGAGCGCTTTCGTCAACATTCTGGAACCGTCCCCATCGGCTCACGTCATAGACGAGGATCGCTTGAAAATCTACATTGCCACCTTGCACGTCTCGAAGAAGATCTTGGAGTCCAGAACGGCCCCCTATGTCCAAACCGCTTTTCCCTTTGTCCTTATACGTCCTGATGATCTGCATCCCGTGTGATGCTGCGAAGGACCGTATGGCCGCCTCTTGATTCGCTATGGAGTAACGTTGATAGTCAGTCGACATGCGAACGTACTCCGCTACAGGTAGCAGCGGAGAAATTAATGCAGTTGGGTCAGGCGCGCTCGGGATCGCTGAAGTGGAGGGCACGAGCGCCTCCTACTCAATGAGTATCGTCGAAAGTGTGGACGCCACCGGCTGACTTGGTAGTTTTAGTACCGATGAGGAAAATTCTCAAGAAATCTGAGCCGAGCGTTACATATCGTTTATGCGTCCCCTTAATCAATAGGGATTCGAGATAGCTCCCGGGGGAGGGTGCCAGTCGTCCTGCTCGAATTGCCCCATAGCTGTCGGCACGCCGGTTCAAGAGTGCTCTGGCGTCATCATTTTCATACGTGGAAAAATATTGCAATACCGGGCTGAGTAGTCCTAGCTCAATGGCCAATCTCGCCGCGAAAATTTCAGCCGCCGTCTGAAAAGCTGAACCGGCTACCTGGACAAGATCCGATACAAGGACGCCAAGATCGCGCAGTTGGCCTACCAGATCGCAAGCCTACGTCGCTATCAACTCGACAGAAAAGACGAGCAGCTCTCAAGAGTGCAAGGCAACCGCTTGGATGAGACGGTCAGTACGGACATCGCGGCCATTGAGGCTAAGATTGGGATCTTAAGCGGCCAGCCCCTATCCAGACCAACCAACCGCCCTAAGCGTGCCCGTTGCCGAGCACTTGCCCCCCACCGAATACCGCCATGAGCCTGACAGCACGATGTGCCATTGTGGGTGCAAACTGTTGCACATCGGCGAAGACGTATCGACGAAGCTGGATTACGCACCGGGATTGTTTAACGTAGAACGCCACAGCCGCGGCAAATGAGTGCGTAAACAATGCGCTACCCATGAAACATGCACCGGTTCCCGCGCATATTGTCGACAAAGGGGATGGCCACCACTGGCTTGTTGGCTCACGTACTGGTGGCCAAGTACGCCGACCATCTGGCACTGTATCTGCTAAAGGCGATCTTCGGACGTGCGAGCGTGAAATTGGCGCGCTCAATGCTTGCCGAATGGGTGGGAACCTGCGGCGTTCATTTGCAGCCCTTGGTGGACACCTTGCGCCAAACGATCCCCGTACATCGAGTGGTGCATGCCGACGAAACGCCGGTGCAAATTCTCCAGCTTGGCACCAAGAAGCCCCATCGCGCCTGTCTCTGGACCTATGCGCCTGGCGCCTTCGAATCACTGAAGGCGGTGATCTACGACTTTACGGAGAGCCGTGCCGGCGAACACGCTCGGGCCTTCCTCGGAGACTGGCAAGGCAGTCTGCTCTGTGACGACGACTCAGGCTATAAGGCCAGTTTTATTCACGGTATTACCGAGATCGGCTCATGGCGCATGCGCGGCGAAAGTTCTTCGAGCTGCATGCCGCGAGCCAACTGGCCGAGCAGGCTATGCATCATATCGGTCAGCTCCTTGAGCCGCCGACTCAACACTTTGTCAGCCTTGTTCGCAGACGATTTCCGTTCGGATGGTCGTGCAAAAGAATGTGGTCGGCGGCAATTTCTTGGTGGCTGGATCGCAGTTGGAGGTTTGATCTGCCGCTCAAACGATACCAAGCCTACGTAAAGCGCAGGCGCTGCTCAACGCGACCAGGACCGCCGCCGATTTCATCCAGACTGAACTCAACGACATCCTGCACCTGTCGATGTAGCCGAGCTGATGGAGATCGGCTGGTTGAGCTAGATAAAAGAAGGCCCCTACGTTTAATGCTCCTGCAATTGGCGTATCGTCGCCATCGGCAGGAATAGTCTTTGGGTATTGTTCGGAAAAGCAATAAATCCGTATTTGCGATAGAACTTGGCAGCAGCAACGTCCTTCGCATCCACGACCATGGCGTGAACTGCCATCACCTGCGTGGCGAGCAGCGTGCGGTGCATGGCATCCATCAACAGAAACTCGCCCAAGCCCGTTCCCTGGGCTTCCTGATCCACGGCCAGTCGGCCAAGCAGGACAGCGGGAACGGGATAGCGCGGCAGCTTCCTGGCCTGCTCCGCTGGAAGCTCATCGCGCTGAAAGCTTGTGGCACTCAGGCTGTAATAGCCGCAAACCGTAGTAGCTTCGGGTCGCACAGCCACAAAGACGCGGGCAATATCTCGCTTGATATCCTGCGAAGCATGTTCACGAAGATAGCGGTCGAGATCAGGAGCACCGCACGAAAAGGCGGTACGATCATGCACCTTGCCATCAAACGCCGAGACTAGCCACGAAACAGGCACGAGCGTTACCTAGCCGTCTTTTGATACTTGGCAAATGCCTTGCGCAATGCGGCATTAGGCGCGGGGGGGTTGCTCAACGCGTCGTAAAACACCTTCCAGTCTGCCGCAGACAGAGGCACGGCTTCGTTCTCACGAATAACCTTTTCGGCTTCGGCCAAGGCAGTCGCCAGCACGAACTGGCTCACCGTTTTATGGCGATAGCTGGCTGCGCGCTGGAGCACGGTCTTGGCCTCGGCATTCAGGCGCACCTGGAGCCGATCATCTTTTGCTTCTGCGATGCTAGACATGGGAGATCCCTCGTAAATCTTCCAAGATTGTACTGCCAAATGGAGTACAAATAAAGAGCTTGCTACCCTCTGTACGCCAGCGCATGTCGTCCTGAGGTCGCATCGACGCCGCCAAACCACACGCAACACTGCCCTGCCGATTCAGAGTGCTATGAACAGGAAGTCTTGGCTGAAAATTCGTGGAAATGTAACGCCAACGCCCTGGATTTAGTCAAGATTCTGGCAAGATGGCGCGTGAAAAAGATCTTGAGCAGCGGATTATTTCCTATAAGCTGTTGATTTATATAATAAATATTATTATTTTTTAAGAGCCATCAGAAATACACCGAGGATTGAAAATCCGCGTGTCGGTGGTTCGATTCCGCCCCAGGCCACCACGAATTCGATGCCCAGCTCTTGCAGCTGGGCATTTTCTTTTGTACTCCAAGAAATTAAATTAGCGCTCATACGCCTAAATGGCTAGCCGATCTTCATCGGCCTTTTGCGAAGTCTCCTCGCAAAGTCATCACAGCACTTTCGACGGTGGCGACCAATTTGCCATCTTCTCGCTGAATCTCACATCGATAGTGACTGATAGTCCGCCCTCTGTGCATCGCGCTTGCCTGGGCCTGCAGTTTGGCTTGCCAGACCGGACGCAAAAAAGTCACCTTCAAGTCAATACTGGTAAAGCTCTCGCCTTCGTTTATCAGCGTGGAGTGCGCTGTTCCTATGGCGGCATCCGCCAACTCACAAAGCAGTCCACCATGCACCGTACCTTGCTGATTGCCGTGTACTGCAGCGTCAGCGTTCAACTCGACAGTGGCACTGGCTTGGGCAATGGAGATGATGCGAAATCCCAATAAGCCAGAAATGGCGGTGGGATAGCGCATGTGTGTAACGTCGCTTTGGGCGAGTGTTCCGGACAACTGCCGTTGCAGATACTCCAGCACCGGCAACTGGTTAATAGAAGTCGTCATAGCAACGCCTTTCATCGAACTCTTGCATTCAGTATGTTCTGCGATCACTGGCACAACCCACTGCCATCCAGCAAAGCAAGGGCAATCAGCGGATTTAACCAAGCCTGAAATATCCCGACGAGTACTGCCGCCCCTGACGTAGCAATCAAGACGCGACCAAACATCTGACGGACATGCCTGAACTTCATGTACCCCCCTTTGCCAGCGTCGGCAGTGCGAGTGGACGGTCATCAATAGGCCAATGCACAACAGCGGCAACCAATCCGAGGGCGATCGCCCCCATCCACAACAGGTCATAGGAACGATAGTGGTCGTAGACCCATCCGCCCATCCAAACGCCGACAAAGCCGCCGAGTTGGTGACCAAGGAACACGAAGCCGAAGAGTGTCGCGATATAGCGCACCCCAAATATCTGCGCGACGACTCTGTTTGTCAGTGGCACCGTGCCGAGCCACAGAAACCCCATGATTGCCGAGAACAAGTATGCGCTTGCGGGTGTAACGGGTATCAAGAGGAACCCCACTATCGCCAACACCCGTATCGCATAGAGCGCGGACAAAACCCTCCTGGCCGGCCAGCGGCCTCCGAGCCGGGCACAAGCATAAGTGCCGAAGACGTTGGCTAGTGCGATAACGGCAAGCGTCGCGCCGGCCTGCTGGATACTCAGGCCTTTATCTATCAAGTAAGCCGGCATATGCGTGGCAATAAAAGCAAGCTGAAAACCGCAGGCTGTGAACCCTAGATTCAATTGCCAAAAACCCCGGTGATGAAATGCCTGGCGTATCGCCGCAACCATGGAAATCTGCTCTCCGACGAGCACACGTGCTTCCCGCCTCGAATGTAGATCGCGTAAAACAACAGATAACGGGGCCAGTGCGAGCATCATGACGCAAAGCGCGATCGCGGATCCCTGCCAAGTCATGCTGCCGATAAGCTGCTGGGCAAACGGCACCATGCAGAATTGCCCAAGCCCACCCAATCCACCGGCGACCGCCAGCGCCCACACACGTTGCTGTTCATCAGAAAAGATTCGGCTCAGCGCGCCGTAGACAGTACTAAACGCGCTGCCAGAAAGCGCAATACCGATCAGTACGCCATTGCTCAGTGAGAATGCAACGGGAGTCGTTGAATTCGACATCAGCAGCAGGCCCAGGGCGTACATCAGCATCCCTGCGAACAGAACCTTGGCCGAGCCGAAGCGATCAGCCACCATGCCTGTAAAGGGTTGCGCCACGCCCCACACGAGATTCTGTATTGCCAGTGCGATACCGAACGACTCACGCGACCAGCCTTGTGTGGCGACAACGGGCTGCAAGAACAACCCTTGAACATGACGTACCCCCAAGGCGGCGCCCATGATGACGCCGGCAACGATCACAATCAACCATCTGTTTCGAAGAAAATTGCCTGATACCGGCATGATGGCGCGCCTCCATAAAGCGCAGAAACGTCAGGCTATAGGCCATGCGTACTCGATCGAGCCCATAACCCGACTAGACTTTTGTGGCGTAGATTAATCCGCTAAATTAAGACAATCAAAAAATTGTCCTAGGTACATTCCATGGCGTCACCTGCGGTTAGCCAGGCCATCGAAAAACTGGTCTCTGACATAAAAAGTGGGGCCCTGACTCCGGGTACCCCACTACCCACCCATCGACAACTTGCAGAGCGATATGGCATCGCCGTTGCTTCGGCCACAAAAGTCTATGCACACCTCAAAGCGTTGGGCTTGGTGGTAGGAGAAACTGGCCGCGGCACGTTCGTGCGAGACCGGCCGCCGCAGCGTGAGTGGGACAGCGGCGACGAGGCACGCTTGAGCGCTAGTACCGTAGATTTGTCTTTCAACCATCCGAGCTGGTGTGGTCAGGCCGATCTGCTGCGGTCAATGTTGCGCGAGCTTTCGGGATCTGGAGATTTGGCCGCGTTGATGCATCAGCAGCCACCCGGCGGGCGTCGCCATGAACGGCAAATCGTGGCCGACTTTCTCAGCAAAGAACGTGGCATCAAGGCTGACGCTCATCGCGTTTTTCTGGTCAATGGCGCTCAGCAAGGTTTGGATATCACGACGCGCGGTTTGCTACAGCCCCACGACATGGTTGCCGTGGATGCGCTGACCTATCCCGGTTTCAAGATGATTTCGGCCGCGCAGCATCTAGTGCTCAAGCCCATCCCGGCTTCGGACGCAGGCCCCGACCTGGATGCGCTGGATAGCCTATGTCGCCGCCATCCAATCCGGACAATCTATGCCATGCCCACGCTGCACAACCCATTGAGTTGGGTGCTGACCCTCGAACAACGAAAGCAGCTTGTGGACATTGCCGAGCGGCACGACTGCCTGCTCATCGAAGACGCCGCCTATGCTTTTCTGGCGGCGAAAGCGCCGCCACCCTTGGCAGCCCTCGCCCCGGAAAGAACAATCTATGTCTCCAGTCTCTCCAAAAGCTTAGCCAGTGGCCTGCGATTTGGCTATGTCGTAGCCCCTGAAGCGTATGCCGTTCGGCTCAAGGCGCAGATTCGCGCCAGTTTTTGGAGCATGCCCAGTCTTGTCACCACGATGGCGACGCGTTGGATACAAGACGGAACCGTGAAGCAACTTGAGGCGGTGCTTCGGCGTGATGCCGTCGTTCGGCAAAGTATTGCGCGCAAGGTTTTCGCAGGCATGGCAATGACCTCAAACCCTGCATCCTTATTCGTCTGGTTGCGTTTGCCGCCCGATTTACGTATGGACCGTATCGCCATGGCGCTATCAGAACGTCAGATTGCCGTTTCCAAAGCTGAAGCCTACGCGAGCACGCGACACGTGCCGCAAGCCTTGAGACTGGGTTTGAGTTCTGCACCGATTGATCAACTGGCAACCGCACTTGCACAAGTGCGCGAGGTTATAGAGACGTACCCGATTTGAGGCATTGAATCGCAATCATCCAGAAGACCGTTTAACCAGCCCTAATAGACACATGACTCATGTTCTTCGGGCGTGAGCAGTCCTCACGGTATCCGACATGATTGACCAGTTTGCATGAGATACCCGGGCGCGGCTGACTCGCTGTACAAGATTCGAAACCAAGTCAAAAAAATGGGCCGGCGCCCTCGGAGATATCAAGACACTCGTCAACAGCGTTCTCAGATCAACGGGCAACCGTAGCACTGCGTGTTGATCACGATCTGCAGCGTGATTGCGCGAACACAAGGTCACCGTCGCCGTGTCGTCGCCAAATATCGGCACGACCGATGAACGCGTTGACTGCCGTTGCGCTGGAGCACTAGCGAAACCTGAGGTACGACTGACAAACGCTTCCCTTTCTGCGCTGAGAAACAATGATTCTGATAGCGCATGAATCGTCGAAACGATATAGATGGTTGGCGCGGACGCGCCGTCGCTTCCCCAGTCTATAGAGAACTCGTGCTCAAGCAAGTCCCATGACTGATATCCAATGGCGCTCGAGGCAGAGGACGCCTGGATGGAGGCTCCATTCTGCAGAGTCGACATGCTGGTTGCAGTCATGTCAGCCGTCTCTTTTTTATTTATGATGGCGGAGCGTACTGAAGCGAACCGAATACCAGCTGATGGGTTGAAAGAGAGTCTCCCATACGTCACTAGCTCAACCAGGTCGTAGAAACTGATCGGCTTACAAATGCGTTGGTCTTGATCCAGGTTGGGGCTGACATGAATACTCACTACGCGACCTTCTTGAGGCAAGAGAATAACTTCGGGCAGGTTGAATCATCTTAGTAAAAACCAGCCTGGAGCGTATTACGCCTGCCTTACCATTTGGTAAGAAAAAAAACTGACAGAGCGTGCTAACGTCGTTACTGACTCAATCAACAAGGGCCGCAGCAACGGCTGAAGGCAATAGAAAAATAGCATCGGAAATAACTATGTGGCAGTGTCTTATCATTGAGGACGACCGGGAGAACGCTCGTTATCTCGCCAATGGCCTGACGGAGCTCGGGCACATGGTCAGCGTCAGCAGAGATGGCGTGAGTGGCCTTGAAAACGCCATGAAAGACAAGTGGGACATCATCATTTTGGATCGCATTTTGCCCAATCATGTCGATGGCCTGTCAATACTATCCACCCTGCGATCGTTGGGAAAAAAGACCCCGGTATTGGTGCTGAGCGCGCTGTCGGCAGTTGACGACCGGGTTGATGGCCTACGAGCAGGGGGCGATGACTATCTGGTCAAACCGTTCTCCTTTTCTGAACTCGTCGCCCGAATGGATGCGTTAGTCAGACGAACGCGCCCAGACCACCTGGAGGTCAAACAACTTCGCGTTGCAGACCTGACTGTGAATGTCGCCACACAGAAAGTGCACCGTGCCGGCCAGTCGATTTCCTTGCAACCGCAGGAATTCCGTTTGCTGGTCTATCTCATGCTCAATATGCACAGGATCGTGACACGAACGATGCTGCTCGAAACGATTTGGGGATACAGCTTTGACCCGCAGTCGAATGTTATTGATGTTCAGGTCAGCAGACTGCGTCGCAAGATCGACTCCAATTCATCCACTCCGCTGATTCACACGATACGCGGCGCGGGATACACGATCTCTGACAAGCCAGATCTCCACGATAGAAAACTCGCAGAAGAATGACGCATTTTTTTCGACGCCTATGGAACTCCATTTCCTTTCGCCTGACGTTGAATTATGGGTTGCTGGCGATTCTGACGACGTTGATATAGATCGTATTCATATACGTTCAATTTATTGGGGCCCTGCGCACTGAGTATGCGCGGCAAATAACAGCGACAGCACAACGTCTAATGGTGACCTATGAAGAGGGCGGCCCTGAGGACCTGATATCGGCTATTGAACTGACGCTGTCGGATCGGATCGACTCGCCCCGAGAGATCTATTTGCTACTTGATAAAGATGGCCGCAAGCTCGCCGGTAATCTGGCAAATATCCCACTATCGACCGAAACATCTACCGAAGTCTTTGACGCCGAAGTAATTCAAGACGGCGTTCCTACGCGTGGCCATCTAAAAGTCCAAACCCTGGCACAGGGAGAAACGCTAGTCGTAGGACAGGATCTGAGCGAGATACGCGACATCACGGCATTGATTGGCCGGGCCACGGCAGCAGCGATTTTTTTAGCTGTACTGCTGGTACTGCTGGGAACGTACCTATTCAGAAGAGAACTGGCGTACCGTGTCAGTCACATTCGCCGCACCACGCAGCAAATCGGTGCCGGCCAACTCTCAAAACGTATATCTCCTCCCACAAGCGAAGACGAGTTCACGCTGCTGAATCGCGACATCAACACGATGCTGGACAGGATCGAGCTCTTGATGAAGAGCGCGAGGCACATCTCGGACACCATTGCACATAATCTTCGCACTCCGCTGACTCGCATTGTTGGCGGATTACGCGCGGCGCAACGGCCGGACACGTCCATGACTGAAGTGCGAGAAGCCAATCAGCGCGCAATAGAAGGCATCGAGAACCTGAACGTCCTGCTGGAAAGACTTTTGCAAATTGCCGAGATGGAGGCAGGTATACGACGCCGCTCGTTCAAACCCTGCGAATTGAATGCTATCGTCACCGACGTGATGGAGATGCATGAGGCGTTAGCGGAAGAAAAAGGTGTTGCGTTACACAGCAGCAACCTGGATAACGTCACCCTTTCTGGCGATGTCAATTTGCTGGCCAGTGCTCTGGCCAATCTGCTGCACAATGCGATTAAGTATGCCACCAGCCAGGTAGTGGTCAACGTCGTCAAGCACGGGAATACCGCGCTTATTACGATTGAGGACGATGGCCCTGGGCTGCCTGCTACCGAGTACGAGCATCTGGGCAAACACTTCTACCGATTAGATCCATCCTCCGAAGGCCACGGCTTGGGCTTGACCAGCGTAATGAATATTGTCGGCTTGCACGGCGGCACTCTCTCTTTTGCTGATGCCCAGCCAGGCCTGCGGGTCATCTTGTCACTGCCTCTGGATTCAACACAAAGTTGACACTGTGAGGGCCACCAGAACGCCCTAATCCTCGAATAAAGGCAGTGATTCCCACTGTTGCCGCGGATCAGTGTTCACGACATATACCTCCACGCGTGCTTTCGCCAGGCACAAAACAGTCCTAAGGGCTGCTCCGTACCTGGCGAACCCCAGGCGGCCGGCTTGCGTCAAGCTGCTTTCGGGCTTGCGTCGGAGAGCGCCACGGTCGACCGCTGGCGCAGGCTGCTCCACACACCCCACACCAGCAAGACTGCCGTCAGTATCAGCACCCACATGCTGATCGGGCGATCAATGAACGTCTGGAAGCTACCTCGCGAGAGCAGCATGGCACGCCGGAAATTCTCTTCCAGCATCGGGCCCAGCACGTAGCCTAGCAACAGCGGTGCAGGCTCGAAGTCGAGCACCCGCAGCACATAGCCGACAATGCCGAACAACAGCACAAGGTAGACGTCGAAGACATTATTGTTGACCCCATAGACGCCAATGCAGACGAACATCACGATCGCCGGATAGAGGATGTGATACGGAATCGTCAGCACACGGATCCACATACCGATCATCGGCACGTTCAAAATCACCAGGACGATATTGCCGATCCAGAAGCTCATCACCAGGCCCCAGAACATGCCAGGTTGCTCCGTGAGCATTTGCGGGCCGGGCTGAATGCCATGGATCATCATCGCACCGATGATCAACGCCATCGTCACGCTGCCGGGGATGCCAAGCGTCAGCGTCGGGATGAAGGAGGCCATGTCGGACGCACTGTTGGCGGTCTCCGGTGCCATGATGCCCTCGATGGTTCCCTTGCCGAAGCGCTCCGGCTTTTTTGAGACCCGTTTCTCGACTGCGTAGGCCATGTAGGCTGCCACAGTGGGGCCTACGCCGGGCAGCACGCCCAACCATGCCCCTATGCCCGATCCGCGTGCCATCCCGCCCCACGAGCGCTTGACCTCGTCACGCGTCGGGAGCATGCTCTTCATGGATACATCCATTTTGCTGTCAGCCGCCTTCACATGATTAATGCTGGCGATGATCTCGGTAATGCCAAACAGCCCCATGGCCAGCGCGACGATGCCCACCCCGTCTTGCAACTCGGGAAAGCCGAAGTCGAAGCGCGACACACCCGAATTGACGTCGGTGCCGACCAGACCCAGCAGCACACCGCCTACGACCATGGTGATGCCCTTGATTGCTGAACCGGACGACACGACAGAAGCTGCCACCAGGCCCAGCACCATGATCGCAAAGTACTCGGCCGGGCCGAACTTGAACGCGATGTTGGCAATCGGCTCGGAGAACAGCGTCAACAAGACGATACCCACGCTGGCCCCGACAAAAGAGGCAACGGTCGTCATGAGCAGCGCCACGCCGCCCCGGCCTTGTTTGGCCATCGGAAACCCATCCAGACAGGTCACGGCGTTGGCCGGTGTCCCCGGAAGATTCAGCAGAATCGAGGCAGTCGACCCGCCATAGGTGCTGCCATACCAGATGCCGGACAGCATGATCAGCGCGGCGGTCGGCTCCAGGTGGTAGGTGATCGGGAACAGCAGCGACATGGTCGCCAGCGTTCCGACGCCCGGTATTACGCCGATCAGCGTGCCCAGTGCTACGCCGACCACACACCAAAGAAGGTTGTTCCAGGCCAGCGCGGTTGACAGACCGAGCACGAGGTTGCCAAGTAATTCCATTTTTGCTCTCTCCTACCAGGGCCAAGCGAAGACCGGCACAATCAGGCCCAGGGCCATCTTGAAGAGCAGGGTCGCGCCGACAGCAACGCCCACGGCAAGCATCAGCGAGCCCTTCCAGGACAATTTGCAATCGGAAATACCGGCCAGAATAGTCTGCCCGATGATCGCGGGAATCAGGCCGAACGGAACAAGCAGCAACGCAAATGCGAGCGTTGACAGACTGATCCAGAGCAGCGGTCGCCATTCGAATCTGGGCACCGGCCCCGCACGCAGCAGTGCGGGGATCAGTATTGCGAGCCCGCACAACGCCAGCACGCCGCCGACGAGGGCGGGAAAATAGCCAGGCCCCATCCGGTCGGACGTGCCGAGGGTGAATGAGGTCAATGAGTGGTACATCGCTGCAGCCCCGACAAGCGTGATCAATCCGCCCCCGAGCAAGTCGCGGTAGTCGACTCGACGCATGTAGTTGTCTCCTTGGAATTTACCGAGCTCAGCTCCGCTCAGTGCGCGAAACTGCGGACCCGAATTATCCGTTTGGGCAACCCCTATGCGTCAAATGAGCTTTTCCTTACTTTTTGGTCATGTTTTGGCTTTTTTGGATGCCGAGGGTCGATGGATTTCGTGCACGATCAGCTTGCCGATGGACGCGGGATCCACGACAGAGGACATCGATACACGGAAATGACAAACTACTCGATCAACTGAATCAAGGCGCAGAAGACGACCGATGATCCTCAGAGCGAGGCGGAGGTGTCATCATCCTTGGGTATGTTTTTCTCGAACCGATTGACGACCGCCAAAACAAATAACGCGATCACGGTACTGGCCACGGCGGTAGCTTCCCGCCCATAGCCCGCAGCAACGCCAATGGCGGCGACTACCCAGATGCTGGCTGCCGTTGTCAAACCTTTGACGACGCGATCATTTTCCTGCTTGAGGATGGCGCCTGCGCCGAGAAAGCCCACCCCTGCAATCACGCCCTGCATGACCCGGCTCATATCGGCAATCTGCATTCCACTGGCGCTAGGAACCAGAACGAAAATGGCCGCGCCCAGGGACACCAGCATATGGGTCCGCAAGCCGGCGTCCTTGCCTTTCATTTCGCGCTCATAACCGATCGCTGCGCCCAGAATGACAGCCAGGCCCAGCCGCAGCACTATTACCGTCGCTTCTTTAATGTCCGCGATATCGGAAAACTCGCTCACCACGGTCAGCCAAATATCGTTCAACGTCGACATGATGGTTCCTCAGCGCAGGAAGTTGTTTGCCCTAGTGTAGGGGCCTGCGCTGTCGAAATCTATCGCGATGCAGACCATGGAAATCTGCACCTATGATGCGCTCAGGACTGCGGCGGCACGAATGGCTCGCCCATCGGGCGCATGCGCATTCCTGGCGTCAGACGAGTCCAAGGCAGGTCAGCGCTGTCTGCCTTCATCGGGCCGGGCGCCTTCGCCACCAGGATATCCTGTGCGATGGGCTGGAAATCGGCCCGGAAATGGACTGAGCTTTTCACCACCAGGATTTTCATCTGTTCCGGTTGCACGTTACCCGTACGGAACAGATTCCGGTCCAGCATCTGTGATTTGCCTGAACTGACGACCACGCGGATTCCGCCCAGACGCAAGCAGGCGACCGGCCCGACGTCGGCCTGGACGCCGTGCATCATGGGGCCGTCGAAACGGCATTTGCCGTCGCCTATGTACTCGACGTCGAACTCTGCATTCACGGGCTCGTCCCCCGATATCCGCGACTTGCCGCCTAGGGACAGCGTGACCCGGTTGCCTACTCCCGCCTGCACCGCCTGCTGTACGGCTTGCGGATCCCATAGCAGGCCTAATGCGGCGTCTTGCGCATCGGCTTCGATCAGCGCGCGCAGCATGCCTGTCGTGTTCGAGTCTCCGCCTGCCCCCGGATTGTCCTGCGTGTCGGCAATGACCACCGGCCGGTCTGCATCCCGCGCCAAGGCCTGGGCTCGGCGTACGGCCTCGGACGGCTCTAGAAATGGAACGGCCCATAGCGGCTCGGCCTGCAGTACGGCGTCATGCAATGCCTGCACGGCCTGCTCGACCGCATCGGGATCCCGGCCATGTCCCCACACTACCGGACCACATTCGGGAAAGTCCGCTGCGGGAAAGCCTGGCGAGAACGAGAGGGATGCCAGGCCGAACCGGTCCTCCAGCGACTCCAGCGTGGCGTAGATGGATTTTGCGGGCTCCAGCATCGAGCACATTCCATTGATCGGGATCAAGAATGGCAAGCGCAGTGACCGCATGTGCATTGTACCGTCCGGTCGCATTAGATCTTCGAGCAGCCGATACGCGCGAGCGCCCGTGTCGGCCATATCCACATGCGGATAAGTGCGAAAGGCAGTCATGCCGCTCGCGTGACGCAACATTGCCGTTGTCACGTTGGCATGCAGGTCCAGGCTGGCTACGATCGGCACGCGGTTGCCGACGCGGGCGCGCAGGCGCGACAGCAACTCTCCCTCGCCGTCATCGGCGTCTACGGTGACCATGGCGCCGTGCAGATCCAGGTAAATCGCATCGTACTCACGATGCTCCGCGGCATCGATGATCTCGGCCGCGATGCGTTCGAATGCGTCGCGCGTGACGTGCGCCGCGGGGCTGGCGCCAGCCCAGATGACCGGTTCGATCTGATGCCCGGCGGCCTGCGCAGCGCGGATGAAGCCGCCGGCTGGTATGTTGATATCGGCGAAAGCCAGCAAATCCGCGCCCCGCGTCAGGGCGGGAAAGCCTTCGCCGCGCTCGAAGTTTGCGTAGTCGGTCTGCGTGGGTGCAAAAGTATTGGTCTCATGTTGGAAACCGGCGACCAGAATTTTCATGACTGTATTCAACCTTGAATGCGGGCGTGGCGAGTAAATAGTATCGGCAAGACGCCGACAACGAGCAGTGCGGCGATGACGTACAAGCCGGCGTTCAGTGACTGGGTAGACGTTTTGATCCAGCCTATCAATGAGGGGCTGGCAAAGCCGCCCAACAAGCCTATGCTGTTGATCAGCGCAATGCCGCCGGCTGCCGCTGGGCCTTTCAAGTGTTGCGACGGGATCGCCCAGAATACGGTGTAGGCCGCCCACATCAAGGCTGTGGCCAACGCCAGCATCGCCATCGGCAACAGAAAATGATCGGGTACCGACAGCGCGCCGACCAGCAGGACGCCGGCGAGGATAGCTGGTGCCGTTACGTGCCACCGCCGCTCGTGCCGCCGGTCCGAATGGCGCGACAGGAGAAACATGGCCGCAATGGCAGCGATGTACGGGATTGCCGACCAGATGCCGATCTCCATGGTGTCGCGCAGACCAGACTGCTGCAACAACGTCGGCAGCCAGAAACTGACCGCGTACAGGCCGCTGATGAGGCAGAAATACGGAATGGCCAGCGCATAGATGCCTGGATCTTTCAGCACGTCCTTGAATGCATGGGTCGCATGTGCACCCTGCCGCGTCTGCAGATCGGCCGCCAGCAACTCACGTTCTTGCGGCGACAGCCAGCGGGCTTTTTCCGGTTTGTCAGCCAGGCATACGAAGGCCACGATACCCAACAGCACGCAGGGCAGTCCTTCCAGCAAAAACATCCATTGCCAGCCGTCCAGCCCGTGCGCGCCGCTAAAGCGGGTCATGATCCAGGCGGACACCGGTCCGCCCAGCATGCCGCCGATTGGGCCGGCACACATCACGACTGCCATGACACCCGCCATCCGGCGGGTGGAATACCAGTAGGTCAGAAAGAAGATCATGCCGGGCGCAAAGCCTGCCTCGAATACGCCCAGCAGGAAACGCAGCGCGTAAAAGCTGTACTCACCCTGCACAAACAACATGCTGGCCGAAGTCAATCCCCACAGGATCATGATGCGACAGATCGTTTTGCGCGCGCCGATACGCACCAGCAGCAGATTGCTGGGCACCTCGAACAGGACGTATCCCAGAAAGAAGATACCCGCCCCCAGTCCGTAGACCGCGTCGGTAATGCCGACGTCGGCCTGCATCTGCAGCTTGGCAAAGCCGATGTTGACGCGATCCAGATAGGCAAAGGTGTAGCAGAGAACGAGTAGCGGCAGCAGGCGCCAATTGATCTTGCGATAGACAGAGGATAGGTCCGCAGACGCATATACGTCGCGGGTTCCTGGCAACGAGGCGCCATGGTTCATGCGAGTTTTCCCTATGTATTGTGGTAATGGTTGTGCAAGTTCCAGGCGCGATCTTCGCAGACCGTAGTGTTGTGGACAATGCACTGGTTATCACTTATCGTTCGCTTTTAAGCAACATCCATGCTGCGGCGGCGCCTGGCGGTAAACAGCAGGGGACGGACGCCGACAGGCGAGCGCAATGAACGAATTGAATCAAGCGCGTTTGCGCTACATGCACGAAGTCATCGTCTGCGGATCAATACGCGGCGCCGCTGAGAAACTGGATATGTCACCGTCCGTGATCAGCAGACAGATCCAGTTGTTGGAGAAAGAAGTCGGCCTGCCGCTGTTCGAGCGCCGGGCGCGCGGATTGGCGCCAACCGAAGCTGCCGAAATGCTGGAGGAATTCCTGAGGGGCTATCGTGCCCAACACGAGCACTTGGAAGACAGACTGCACGCTCTGCGGGGCATGCGACGCGGGCGTATCGAAATCAGCCTCAGTGAAGGCATGATAGAAGCGTTGATGACGCATGCGCTGGCCCCCTACTGTCAGGAGTTTCCGGATATACGCATAGGTATCAATACTGCATCGGTCGACGAAGTGGTGGAAGCGGTACGCAGTGACCGTGTGCACATCGGCCTGGCGTTCAATCCGCCCCAACATCCCGAAGTGCGAGTGCGTGCGAAACAGCGTATCCCCGTGGGTGCATTAGTACGTGCCGACCATCCGCTGGCGCGGCGTCGCAAGGCAATCTCGATCAAGGAACTGCTGCAGCATCCCTTGGCGCTGATGACGGCGCCTTACGGCCTGCGGCGCATGGTCGACATGCTGGAATTCACCGAGAAGATTCATATATCGCCCGCCTTGACGACGAATTCGCTGGGCGTGCTGCGGCACTATGCCTTGAGCGGCGCGGGCGTCGTGCTAATGGCCGACCTCGGCGTCACACATGACGTGGCCAATGGATCATTGGTATTGGTGCCCATCGATCACCCCGTAATGCATCAGGCCGAGATGCAGCTGATGGTGCGCTTGGGCCGGCCGCTGTCGACCGCAGCCGCCGAATTGTTGCGCCGTATCGAGTCGCGCTTGCCGCTCTTTACTGGACGAATTTAAAAAGCGACCCACTCACAGTGGGCCGCAGCTTTAGCTGGCAAGTGACCTCTTATCGGGCCTGCTCCTGGATCTTTTCACCACCGCGCTCGATATCCTTGCCTGCTCCGTGCATGGTGTTGCAACCCGCCATCAAACCCGTTAGCAGCAGTGTCATCGCCAGGGTCAATGTTTTGCTTTTCATGGTGTGTCCTTTTCGAATCCAGATTATTTGCCAGAACGCGTCATCAGCTTCGCACTTAATTACTGTTTTCCTTTGAGTGCGTCGCGAACCTCGTCCTTGGCTTCGCCGACATTGCGCTGCACTTTACCGACGGTCTTTTCAACCTTACCCTCGGCCTCGGTCTGGCGATTGCCAGTCACCTTGCCCACAGCTTCCTTGATATTGCCTTTGACTTCCTTAGCGGCGCCTTTGATGCGATCGTTATCCATAACGGTCTCCCTATTCGTGCATTGAAGAAGTACCCAGCAGCGCCTCTGCGACGCAGTTCCGGATGGGTGCACTATAAAAAGCGCTATCGGGCCTAAAAAGCGAAGGAAATACTATTTTTTCTAGTATCAAACTACCGATCGGCTTTTCCCCGGACGCGCCGCGGCTTTTCGTATCCCACAATGCCGCGTTCCCGTGCCCAGACGATCACAGCACTGCGCCGGTGAACCTGGAGCTTGCTGTACAGCGACGCAACATGATTGCGCACCGTATGACGGGACACGTTCAGGTGCTGCGCAATATCGGGATCGCTCAGCCCCTGACACATCAGACCAAGTATTTCGCGTTCACGCGGCGTAAGGTCGGCCAGTTGGGCATCGGCCTTGGGGGCACCTTGAGGCTGGCGGATTTGGGCCAGTTTCTCGATCACCGTCTGGCTGAACCAGGAAGTATCCTGCATGACGGCTTCGATAGCAGCCATCAGTTCGGTCTCGCTGCGTTTGCGCTCAGTGATGTCCTGAATCACGGTCAGAATGCAGGATTGATCCTGGATAACCACAGGTTCGGCTGACAGCAGGCAGTCCAGTACTTGTCCGTCTTGCGTGCTTAGTTTGAACTCCCGGTTTCTAACCCCTGCGCCCTCCTCTAACTTGGCCAACGTGTCGTCGTAGACATCCGATTCCGCACACAGATCAGCTAATGCCTTATTCCTGCTCAGAGCGTTTAACGTATAACCTGTCGTCTCGACGAACGCGTCATTGACCTCCAACACATCGCCTGCAGGCGTGCTCAGCACCATGGGCACGGGTGCTAACCGGAACGCTTTCGAGAAACGCTCCTCGCTATAGCGCAGTGCGTTTTCCGCTTTGCGCCGCGGCTCCAGGTCGTTGAACGTAAAAAGCATGCATTCAGCATCGCCGACTTCTATCGGTTGGCCGGCGACGACCACCAGTTTGTCGGTGCCGTCGGGCAGCGGTATGCAGGTTTCCATTTGCGAGATAGTCCGCCCCTCTTTCAGCCGTTGTTCGGCGCTCTCTCGCTGTGGCGAATTGCCCAGTATGTCGATCTCATCAAAGTGATGGCCCAGGACGTTCTGACGCTCGTAACCCGTCATTTGCAGAAAGCCCTGATTGACCTTGACGTAGCGCATGTCCTCTAGCGAACAGATGATCGCCGGAGCGGGGTTGGTGTTGAAGGTCTTCTCGAAGCGTTCCTCTGCGCTGTAGCGCTCGGTGACGTCCAGTAGCACCAGCACAATGCCCTCGGGGTTGCCTTGTGCATCGTTGAGCACCAGATTCCTGGCCTGATGGACTCGATAGAAATCCGAATCGCGCGCGCTGGTAACTTCCACAACGATATCGTTAAACGACTCTCCAGCCAACGCTCGGTACATGGGATACTGGCGGGCCAGCAATTTGCGCTGATTACGATATCGAAGCTTATAGTTCTTGCGATAACCGGAAGCCGTACCACCCAGATCGGAAAGATTGGCCACGCCATGCATGGACAAAGCGGTGTCATTGGCCCAGGCGATATGCCGATTCATATCCAGCAGGATGATGCCCTCCACCAATCCATCGATGATTTCCAGAAGATGACGGCGTTCGGTGGTAAAGACGGTGGACAACTGTTTCATCTCGCCCCTTTTATGCGATTGGCAGTCGAATGCCGGCAGGATAGGTGAGCCAAAAGTACTAGAAAAATCAGTATGACGCGATCTATCTAGCTTGTCGCTGGATATTTAGGATGTGGATGCAGCGTCATGCTGCTTCCTACAATCAAAAGGAAATATCCATGCATATGAGTCAGCAAAGCGTAGATCAGAACGGCCATCCCGGCCGTCCGGAGTCGGACAGCCGGGATCAGTTCCCCGGCGATCTCCCAGGGAAGAATGCCCCCGGACGTCAGCAGCCTGTTCCGGGCGACGCTCCCGATCCATTTCGGCACGAACCAAAGCGTCCCGTCCGTCCGAATGAGCCGGGCAAGGCGCCTCAACCGGCGGCTTGACTGGGTTAGGAACTATCCCCAGCGGTAGCGGTAGCGCCTGATCGATTTCGATTAGGCACTACGAAAAGACACACGCTAGCCGATCCCGCTACAGATCAAACGCGGCCTGGATATCTTTCTTGTCCGTTTTTCCCTGCTGCAGCAGCAACATCAGCAAAATGCGTGATTTCTGTGGCGTCAGGTCACCCGCCATGATGGCGCCTGCGTCGGCCAGCGTCTTGCCGCCGCCCTCGAAACCATAGTTCGCCATGACTCGGCCGTTATGTACCCGGGTTGAAATGACCACCGGCACCCCTTTGGACAGCGCGTACTTGATTCCTTCGAACATAGGCATGTTGACGTTGCCCATGCCCAGGGCCTGTACCACGATACCCTTGGCCCCCTGATCAACCGCACTGCGCAACATACGGTCGTCGGCGCCCCCATACATGGCCACGATATCCACCCGTGGCATTTCCGAGGCGACAATCGGGACGTGCTGGCGGCGTAACGGCGCACGGGCGATAACGACCTTGTCCGCATAGACTTCACCGATCAAACCATAGCTGCCCGATTGAAAGGTCTCCACATTGGCCGTGTGCGTCTTTGTGACATAACGTGCGGCGTTGATCTGGTTATTCATGGCCAGCATGGCGCCCTTGCCTTTCGCTTGGTCGTCGACCGCAATGCGTACGGCGTTGAGCAGGTTACGCGGGCCGTCGAAGTCCGATGACGATGCATTGCGCTGGGCGCCGATCAAGATCACGGGCTTGTCCGATTTGACGGTCGTATCCAGCCAGAACGCCGTTTCTTCGAGCGTGTCCGTGCCGTGCGACACGACCACGCCCGCCACATCAGGCCGTTTCAGCGTTTCTTCAACCGCCTTGGTCAAGGCCGTCCAGCGCACCGGGTCCATGTAGTCGGAGGGGACGTTGGAAAGATTATTGACCTCGACTTTGGCGTACTTCGCGACATCGGGCACGGTGGCCATCAGATCATCGCCGGAGATCGCGGGTACCGGCGCCTTCTTGACCGGATCGATCTTCATCGCGATCGTGCCGCCCGTGGCGATCAACTGGACCGTGGGCTTGCCCTGCGCATACGCTTGTGCCGCCATCGCCATTACTCCCGCTATCAAGAATGGTAGTTTCTTCAAAACCGCCTCCCGGGTTGTTGCTATAGGAAGGACTACATATACCCGGGTGTCAGACAGATGGGATCGGGACATGACCTGATTGACAGCTGTCGCCCAAAGCCGCTTTAAAAAACGCATGTCATAAATGACCACCTAGATCCGCTGTATCCAAATATCTTGATCTCCCGTAACCAATCTGGCGCTCATTGCCGCCTGTCGCGAGCAACATGTTGCGATCAAGCGAGTTCAGCATCCGCTTCAATTATTGGCAAATAAAAATAAAACCCGTTGATCGCCCAAAACTGCGGGGTAAACAGATCGCCTATCCGAATCAGCGCTGCCTCTGGCGATTGGACAGATTCGCCGGCTTCGTATCTGGCGGCTTGAGCTGAAAACGCCATCGCCTGGGGCTGGGAAGCCCGCAATACGGCGACCAACCCAGCAGCATCGCGTTGCGCCAACGCCGAATAACATAGAAAGAGAAAATCGCTTGCATCGTCGTCTACGCGGTCGTCCTTCGGGTCAATGCGGCGCACCCGCTGCAATATACGGTGCAGCTGCCGGCGTGAAGCAACCTCGTTGCGCCCCGTCAGTGCGCCAAGTTCGGCGTGAGTGTAATAAAACACCTCATACAGAAGAACCATCGCGACCTCGCCTGCCGGCAAGACGCGAACCAGATGCCGCAAAGCCTGTTCTACACGCTGTGCCTGTTCGACCAGTCGTTCGGGAGACTCCACGCCAGACGCTGGCGAACCATCCTCTACAAGCCGTTCCTTGATGACCCGTAGCCGCTCCTGACGCCGCCAGGCATCGATGCAAAGGTTGCGCAGGACGGTCACCATCCAGGCCTCGCGGCTCTCGGCGTCGGAAGGCAGCCTGCCGTCGAGGGCGCGTTCCCATGTGTCCTGCACCAGATCTTGGGCCTCGTCGCCAACGGACAACCAGTGGCGAGCTAGCGCAAGAAGCCGGCGGTGCAGTGCTTCATCGTCGAATGAAAAAGCAGAGTCGTCTGGATATGTCACGCAAACACCTGTTCGTTCGTCTACTAAATGAATCAACACCAAGGAACGATAGTATATGTTTGCACAACAGATCGACACGCAACCCGGGCCCTCGTCGCTGCGCGACAGCACCTTTCTGGAGGAAAAGGCATTTCGTTCCAGGACTGTCCTGGTATTCGGTACCGTTACCGACACACTTGCTTCCGAAACGGTGCGCAAGTTGCTGGCGCTGGATGCCGACTCGGACGCGCCAATTACTGTCATCGTCTCATCCCCGGGCGGGCATCTCGAATCGGGCGACGCAATCCATGATGTGGTGCACTTTATTTCGGCGCCCGTCAACATGGTCGGCACGGGATGGGTTGGCAGCGCGGCCACTCATCTTTTTTTAGGAGCGCCCCGCGAGCGACGCTATTGCCTGCCGCAGACCCGCTTTCTCATTCATCAGCCCAGTGGCGGAGCGGGCGGTTCTGCCAGCGACATGGCGCTACAGGCAAAAGAGATCATCAAGGCGCGCGAACGTATCGCGCAGGTCATCTCGCGTGAAACCGGCCAACCTATCGAACGGGTGCGCATGGATATCGAGCGCGACCTGTGGATGTCCGCTGAAGACGCCGTCGCCTATGGTCTGGTGTCGAGAATCATCCAGCACAAACGCGAGCTGGATCCACGATAGAGCGCTGACTCGTCACTCGGCGCGCTCGACGACCTCTCTAACGATGTCGAGGGCGCGCTTTAACGTGGCGAGATCTACAGATCCCAAAGCGATGCGCAAAGCATGAGGAATACGCGACCCTACGGAAAACGGTGCAGCGGTTGATACCGATATCCGCCGTTGCAGGAGCGACATGGCAACCGACTCGGCGCGCACGTTTTCGGTCAAAGGCAACCAGACGAAGTATGAAGCGGGATGGCTGACAGGGTTCAGGCCGGCGAGCGCCTTTGCCGCCACGGCCTGCCTGGCAATTGCGTCTCGCCGTTTCTCTGTGACCAGCCGGTCCACCGTCCCATCGAGCAACCATGCGCAGGCCAAGGCTGTCATGGCTGCGGGCGTATTCCAGATAGTCGCACGGATGGCGCGTTCGAGCCTGGCGATCCAGTCTGCGGGCGCCGTCACAAAACCTACGCGCAACCCCGCTGCTACGCTCTTGGACAGCGTCGTGACATGCACACACCGCTCGGGGGCCAGAGCGGCAAGTGGCGGCGGTGGACGCCGTTCAAGAAATGCATAAGGCGCATCCTCGATCAACATCAGATCGTGACGTCTGGCAAGGGCCACCAACCGCTTGCGGCTGTCGATATCCTGCACCCACCCTAAAGGATTGTGCACCGTCGGCATGGCGTAGACGGCACGTACGGGCCGTTTCTTGCACGCACGCTCCAGTGCATCCAAGTCGCAACCGGAGCCAGATGCAGGCAGTGGCAGAAGATCCAATTTGCACTGCTCAGCCAATGCCTTGAAACCAGGATAGGTCAGCGCATCAACGGCCACGACATCACCAGGCTGCAACAGCGCCATCGTCACCACGGCCAAGCCATGCTGAGCGCCGTTGACCACCAGCACTTGCTCGGGTTTCACTGGCAGGCCGGACTGCGCCAAGTGGTTGGCGAAGACTGCTCGTTCATGTGGCCGGCCGCCATGGGGATGGCAACGCAGGAATGCGTCCAGGTCGCCAGCGGTGGAGAGCTGCCGCAATGCGGAGCGCAGCAGCTCCGTCTGCTCGGGCAAGGCCGGGTAGTTGAAGTTCAGATCGAGCATGTCCGCAGCTATCGCCTGTTGATCCATGCCCAATCCCGACGGAAGCGCAATCTCGCGCACAAAGGTGCCGCGCCCGGCTTCCCCGATCGCCAAGCCCATCGTTTCCAGTTCCGCGTACACACGCGTCGCGGTGACGAGTGCCACCTTTTCTTTTGCCGCGAGCTGGCGATGCGTGGGCAAGCGAGTACCGGGAGGCAATTTTCCTGAACGAATATCGGCAGCAAACCGGTCAACCAATTGTTTGTAGCGCGCGGTGGCCATTGTCGGTGTATCCATGACAATTTTTTGAATGTAATGGTATGTGCAATTATGATGGCGTGCAACGACTCCCTATCTGATCACGGACGGCATGATGATGGCCGTTGGTGAGTCAGTTTTCACCGTTGCCACGCTGTATGCTGACTATTCTCGGAAAACAATCTTCCATCAACGTTCGCAAGGTTCTTTGGGCATGTGCCGAACTAGGCCTGCCATCCCAGCAGGAAGACTGGGGCAGCGGCTTTCGCGACATCGATACCGATGCATTCAAGGCTCTGAACCCGAACGTAATGGTGCCCGTGTTGATAGACGGCGATTTCGTGCTGTGGGAATCCAACAGCATCCTGCGCTACCTCACCAATCGTTATGGTGACGGCACGCTTTATCCCGTTGAAGCTACGGCCCGAGCCCGAGTCGATCAATGGCTGGACTGGCAGGCGTCCGATCTCAATCGTGCGTGGAGCTATGCCTTCATGTCGTTGGTAAGGGGCTCGCCTGAGCATGGCGACTCAACACAGATCCAGATATCGCTCCGCTCATGGACGCGATTCATGCTTGTCTTAGAGGGCCGACTAACGGAGACTGGCGCCTATGTCGCCGGGCAGGCCTTCAGCCTGGCCGATATTGCCGTGGGTCTGTCGGTTCAGCGCTGGCTTCAGACGCCATTCGATCGTCCGCAATTAGAAGCGGTGCAGGCCTACTACCGGCGGCTTGAACAACGCGTCAGAGAGCTTTCACTGTACACGCTATTAATGGGGCACGCATGAGGCTAACTCGCATGCGCACTCGCATCGGGTCCGCATTGGACAGCCAATGGTTGTGGATCACTGCCCGCGTTCTGGTAGCCATCGTGTTCCTGTCATCGGGCTTGGCCAAACTCATTGGCCTGCCGGGCAGCCAAGGTCAGATGCCATCAGTTGGCCTGCAGCCGGAGTGGCTCTTAAATATCTCCACCGCTGCAGTTCTGATTGGCGGCGCAGTCCTGATCATCCTGGACAAAGCGCTTTGGCTGGGTACCGCCGCGTTAGGGGCGTTCTTGCTGCTAACCCACCTGATCGTCCACTGCCTTCAAACGCCGGAAGCGTCACAGGTCACTCAAGCCATATACGAGGGGCTGGAACACATATCGCTGATCGGGGGATTGTTGGCAACGGCCATTGCAAGCCGCCACAGGAGGCGGCTTCATATGGCGCTGGAACTCTATTGCGGAGTGTCTAAACGATAAGCGAGCAGCAAAGAATCGTCGCCCGCCTGCCTCCGGTCACAAGGCTACGAGCACTTTGCCCATGACAGATCCCGATTCGAGCGCCAGATGGGCGTGCGCGATCTTTTCCAGCGGAACGTTCATCCCGATGTGAGGAATATATTGCCCACTGGCCAGACAGGCGTTGATGTCCCTGGCCGCCTGAATTTTTACGGCAACGGGTACCGAGTAGATATACACAAAGCGCAGCACGCATCCATGCCTGCGTTGTCCGTGTGTGCATTGATCGCTGCAGCGGCATCGTCGTTGACGCGGTCTAAAACCAGATCGGCTCCCGCTGCGCAGGCAACGGCGGCTTGCTCTCGATTCATGACTGTGGCCACGACCTCGCCCCGCCCACTTTGCCAAGAGGATGGCAGCGGTACCGAACTGGGCCTCATAGATCCCAACCCGCTGGCCTATTCGGCTGTCCTCTGCCGCATCTCCAACAGCATCAATGACGCCGGCGCCGTCTTGGTGGGGAATGATCCGGGGAAATGGGATCGTCGATGAAAAGCCGGTGCGGGCCTTGAGGTCAGTGGGACTCAACCCCGACACGTGTACCCGCACCCG
>Ga0164243_10003096_pt1 | contig 26869 bp, 26 predicted proteins | sample OricompcompostOP_FD_108781 | JGI IMG/M metagenome (GOLD analysis project Ga0164243, IMG submission 108781) | Organic Plus compost microbial communities from Emeryville, California, USA - Original compost - Organic plus compost (OP) | ecosystem: Engineered > Solid waste > Mixed feedstock >...
AAGGCCAGCCGCGCCGCATCCTTGCCCGTAACGCCGCCGGGAAATTCAACGGCGGCATGAACCGCGCCGCTCGTCGCCAGCTTCGCGGTGAGCGCGCCACCCGCGCGTTCCAGGTCGGCTTCGCTTCCCCCGCCAATGCCCAGCAGGACGACGCGCAGCACCTTGCCGCCTTCCTCCGCGAAGCTCTCGAAACTGGTCCCTGCCTCGCCCGTGAAGCGTGCCGCGGAAGCGCCCGCGATCAATGTCGGCGATGCCGTCAGCGGCAATGTTTCAACGGCGCCTTTCGATACAGCGAACACCAGCGTATCGGCGTCGGGGCGGGAGGGGTTGAACCTGATATCCATCCTGGAACCTTTTCTTCATCTCATGTGGCCTGCGCGGACCTATGCCTGCCAGATAGGCGGCTTTCTTCGTCTGGCAAAGGCCGTTCGACCGATTTAGAGCAAAAGAGCCGCCACGACCGATTGCGGCGCGGGCAAAGCAATGCGATAGGCGACTGCAAAGAAGCGCCCGCGAAAAGGCCCCATCCTTTGCAGACGAACCGTTCTTCCTCTTTTCTCCGTGCTGCCCTGCTTGTTGGCGCCGCGCTGCCCATGCCGGTTTTTTCCGCTCATGCTCTGGCGCAGCAACTCAACGAACCGCAGACGCCGATCAGCGCGCCCGATGCCCCAGTGCCGGAAACGGACGACCAGATAGGCTTTGCCGCCGATGCACTGGCCTATGACAGCCAGAGCGAAATCGTCACGGCCAATGGCAATGTCCAACTCCTGCGGGAAGGCAACCGGCTGCGCGCGGACAAGGTGGTGTGGAACCGCAACACGGGACAGGTGGAAGCGCAGGGCAATGTCTCCGTCACCGACCCGGAAGGCAATACCGCCTATGGCGACCGTTTCGACGTAACCGACACGCTGAAGGACGGCGCAGTCGACAATATGCTGATGGTGCTGAAATCGGGCGGACGGCTGGCCGCCGTCAAGGGCGAGCGGGTCAATGGCATCTACACGCTGCACAAGGCGGCCTATACCGGCTGTTCGGTCGAAGACAGCGATGGCTGCCCCAAGGAACCCACCTGGCAGATCAACGCCGTCAAGGTCATCTACGACCCCAATCGCCAGCGCGTGACCTATAGCCGCGCGACGGTCGAACTGTTCGGTCTCCCCCTGATCCCCCTGCCGGGCTTTTCGCATCCGGTGGGCGACAATGGGGGCACGGGCCTGCTCGTCCCCAATATCCGCTATGACCGGACCAACGGCTTTGAAGTCGCGCTGCCCTATTATTTCAAACTTGCGCCCAATCGCGACCTGACCGTCACGCCGCACATCTATTCCGACACGCTGCCCCTGCTGGAAACGACGTTCCGGCACCTGTGGGATCGGGGCGCCTATCAGATCACCGGCTATGTCACCCATGGGCGGCGCGTCGGCATCGCCGATACATTTCCCAGCGGCACCGCAGGCTCGGAACGCGATATTCGCGGCTATCTCGACGCGAGCGGCGGGTTGCAGATCACACCGGAATGGAGCGTCAACGGATCAATCCGCGTGGCCACCGACCGCACCTTCCTGCGCCGCTACGACATCAGCCGGGACGACCGCCTGCGTTCCACCCTGGGCGTGCAGAAAATTGGGACCAACAGCTATTTCTCGCTCGCGGGCTGGGCGGTGCAGACGTTGCGCGCCGGCGATTCGCAGGGAGAAACGCCGATCGCATTGCCCGTGATGGATTATCGCCTGCGGATGGCCGACCCCCTGCTGGGCGGACGCATTCAGTTGCAGGCCAACACGCTCGCCATCACCCGCACCCATGGGCAGGACACGCAGCGCGCCTTTGCCGCCTTTGAATGGAACCTCCGCAAGCTGACGGCCATGGGGCAGGAAGTCAGCTTCACCACCTATCTGCGCGGCGACGTCTATCACAGCAGCGACAATCTGCTGACCGACACGATCAGCTATCGCGGCGATCCGGGCTGGAAGGCGCGCGGCATCGCGGCGGCGGCGATCGACGTGCGCTGGCCCTTCATGGGCGAAGCCTTCGGCGGCGTGCAGCGCATCACGCCCCGCATCCAGATCGTCGCCGCGCCGCATCTGGCAAATCTGTCCGTGCCCAATGAAGACGCCCGCGCCGTCGACCTGGAGGACAGCAACCTCTTCGCGCTCAACCGTTTCGCGGGCTATGACCGGTTCGAGGATTCGACCCGCATCACCTATGGCCTGGAATATAGTTTGACTTTGCCTGATTTCACGCTGGAAAGCATCGTGGGCCAGAGCTACCGCCTCGACAGTCGGGAAAGCATTTTACCCGATGGGACCGGCCTGTCGGACCGCACCTCCGACATCGTGGGACGCACGACCGTCCGCTTCAAGGATTTCATCAGCCTTACCCATCGCTTCCGATTGGACAAGGACAGCCTGTCCATCCGCCGCAATGAAATCGACGCCACTGTCGGCAGCAGGAAAACCTATGCGATGGTCGGCTATTTGCGGCTTAATCGCAATGCAGGGCTCGCACTGGAGGATTTGCAGGATCGCGAGGAACTGCGTCTGGGCGGCCGCGTCCAATTCGCTCGCTTCTGGTCCGTGTTCGGATCGACCGTCATAGACCTTACCGACAAGAAGGAAGATCCGCTCAGCCTTGCGGACGGTTATGAACCTGTGCGTCACCGCCTCGGCATCGCTTATGAGGATGATTGCCTGACGCTGGGCCTTACCTGGCGGCGCGATTATCAGACCACCGGAGATGCGCGAAAGGGCAATGCTTTCCAACTGCGGCTGGCTTTTCGCAATATTGGCATATAAGGATCGGCGTTCCCGCCAGCGCTCAGCAGGGGTTAAGGCGGACCCGCGCATTACGCGCCGGACCGTATTGGAGAGTTTTGCCGACGATGCAGCCTGTCGTTTCCAAGTCAAATCGCATTTCCCGGGCCATTATTTCTGGCCTGCGCGCTGTTTTGCTGTCCACCGCCTCATTGGGACTGGGCGTGTCTGGCGCAACCGCTCAGACGGTGAATGACGATGACAATGTCGCAAGCCAGCAGCTCAACCTGCCCCAGGACGTCACCGTCTTCGGCAAGAGCGACCCCAATGTCCGCAAGGCGACGGCCATCGTGAACGGCCGGATCATCACGGGCACGGACGTGGACCAGCGCCTCGCCCTGATCATCGCGGCCAATGGCGGCAAGGTGTCGGACGAGGAAAAGGACAGGCTGCGCGTTCAGGTGCTTCGTAACCTGATCGACGAAACGCTTCAGATTCAGGAAGCCGCCGCCAACGACATTCGCGTAGCGCCCGAGGAAATCGAGGAAAGCTATCAGCGGGTTGCGGGCAATTTCCGTCAGTCCCCCGCCCAGTTCGACCAGTATCTGCGCGCGCAGGGCAGTGCGGCCGCCAGCATCAAGCGCCAGATCGAAGGCGAAATGGCGTGGAGCCGTCTGCTCCGCCGCAACATTCAGCCCTTCGTCAATGTGAGCGAGGAAGAGGTCAAGTCGGTCGTCGATCGCCTCAACGCCGCGAAGGGCAGCGACGAATTTCGGATCGGCGAAATTTATCTGTCCTCCACGCCCGAAAACCTGACGCAAATTCAGGCCAACGCCCGCAACATCATCGAACAGATCAAGAAGGGCGGCAGCTTCCAGGCCTATGCCCGCCAGTTTTCCGAAGCCTCCACGGCGGCGGTCGGCGGCGATCTGGGCTGGGTCCGTCCGGCACAGTTGCCCGATGCGCTGGCGCAGGCCGCCAATGAAATGCAGATCGGCCAGCTTGCCGGTCCCATCGAGGTGCCCGGCGGCGTGTCGATCCTTTACGTGATGGACAAGCGCAAGGTCCTGACCGCCGATCCGCGCGATTCGCTGCTCAGCCTGAAACAGCTTTCCATCTCTTTCCCGGCAGGCACGACGAAAGAGCAGGCAAGCCAGAAGGCCGGCACTTTCGCCGAGGCCGTCAAGGGCATCAAGGGCTGTGGCCAGGCCAATGAACTGGGTGCGAAGATCGGCGCGGACGTCATCGACAATGACAATGTGAAGGTCCGTGATCTGCCGCCGCAATTGCAGGACATTCTCCTCGGCCTGCAGGTCGGCGAATCGACGCCTCCGTTCGGTTCCATCAATGACGGCGTGCGCGTGCTGATATTGTGCGGCCGTGACGATGCCGCCGCTGGCGGCGCGCCCAGCGCCGATCAGATCATGGCGCAGATGGAAGAGGAACGGGTCAACAAGCGCGCCCGCATCTACCTGCGCGATCTGCGACGCGATGCCATTATCGAATATAACTGATCCCGCCGACCTTCCGCCCTTCGCCGTTTCACTCGGCGATCCGGCGGGGATCGGGCCGGAAATCGTCGCCAAAAGCTGGGTCATGCGCGAAGCGCGCGGCCTGCCGCCCTTTTTCGCGGTAGGCGACGCGGCGTCCCTGCGTGCGGTGTGGCTCGGCCCCATCGCAACCATCAGCACGCCGCAGGAAGCGGCCGAAGCCTTCGGTTCCGCCCTGCCGTGCCTTCAGGTCGTCGAAGCGGGCGAGATCGCGCCCGGCAATCCCAGCATCGACGGCGCGCGCACCGCGCTCCAAGCACTGGAAGTCGCCGTTGGCCTCGCCCGCAGTGGATCGACGGCGGGCATAGTGACCGCGCCGGTGGGCAAGGAACAGCTTTACGGCGTCGGCTTCGCTCATCCGGGACAGACCGAATTTGTCGCCGAACGATGCGGCGTGGCGCCGCATAATGCCGTCATGATGCTGGCCGGACCGTCGCTGAAGGTGGTGCCCATCACCATCCACATCCCTTTGGCGGAGGTGCCCGCCGCCCTCACCATCGACCTGATCCGCGCCCGCGCGCTGACCACGGCCAAAGGGTTGCACCGCAATTTCGGCATCGGCCGCCCGCGCCTTGTGGTCGCTGGCCTCAACCCCCATGCGGGCGAAGGCGGCGCGCTTGGCCGTGAGGAAATCGACATCATCGGCCCCGCCGTCGAATCGCTGCGGGCGGAAGGGCTGGATATTCGCGGCCCCTTCGCAGCCGATGGCCTGTTTCATTCCCGCGCCCGCGAAAGCTATGACGCGGCGCTTTGCATGTATCATGATCAGGCGCTGATCCCGCTCAAGACGCTGCATTTCGATGATGGGGTCAACATGACGCTGGGCTTGCCGATCGTCCGCACATCGCCCGATCATGGCACCGCCTTTGGCATTGCGGGCACCGACAGCGCCAATCCGGGGGCGATGATGGCCGCTCTCAAAATGGCCGCTGAAGCTGCTCGCGCCCGCCTGACGCATGACGGCTGATCGCTGTCCGTCCCTCCCCCCGCTGCGCGAAGTCATCGCCGCGCACGGACTTCAGGCGAGCAAGGCGCTCGGCCAGAATTTCCTGCTGGACGAGCAGCTTCTGGACCGCATCGCTGCCATTCCCGGCCCGCTGAAAGGACAGGCCGCGTTCGAGGTCGGCCCCGGTCCCGGCGGTCTCACCCGCGCCATCCTGCGCGCGGGCGCGCATCTGGTCGCGGTAGAACGGGACGCCCGCTGCCTTCCCGCGCTGGCCGAGTTGGAGGCGGCCTTCCCCGGACAGCTTCGCGTGATCTCCGGCGACGCCATGGAGGTCGACGCACACGCCGAGGCGGGCAAGAACCCCCATATCATCGCCAACCTGCCCTATAATGTCGGCACCGCGCTGCTGGTCGGCTGGTTGTCGGCGGGCTGGAGCCCGGCGCCCTGGTGGACCTCTCTCACGCTCATGTTCCAGATGGAGGTCGCCGAACGCATCGTCGCAAAGCCGGGCGGCGATCATTATGGCCGCCTTGCCGTGCTGGCCCAGTGGCGCTCGGACGCGCGCATCGCGATGAAGGTGCACCGCAGCGCCTTCACTCCGCCGCCCAAGGTCATGTCGGCGGTGGTTCACATCACGCCCAAGGCTGCGCCGGAAGGGGTATCGCTCAAGCATCTCGAACGGCTGACCGCCGCCGCCTTCGGGCAACGCCGCAAGATGCTGCGCCAGAGCCTGAAAGGGTTACCTGGCGGGCTGGATGCGCTGGCGGCCGTCGGCATCGATCCCCAACGCCGCGCCGAAACGGTCAGTGTCGAGGAATTTGTCGAGATCGCCCGCCATCTGGGCCAGATGCAGGCATAAGCGACGGCGGCTCCTGCAAGCCGCCTCCACCGCCCATCAATGCACCGCAGACGTATCGACCACCTCACCGGTTGGCTTGGGTGCCAGCCAGACGAGGGCGGCGGCGATAAACAGCAATGTCATCGCCAGGAAGAACACATAGTTCATGGAGATGACCATCGATTGCTGATCGACCAGATTGGAGATGTATTGCCGCGTCTCTTCCAGGGAAAAGCCGCTTGCGCCCAGTTGCGCCTGCACATCGCCCGCCTGGAGCGTGGACGCCATTTCATTGCGCGCCACCCGCTGCCCGTCGCCCCATATCGTCAGCACGAGAGAGGTGGAAATCGCGATCGCCATGGTCCGCAGGAAATTCTGCATGCCCGCGGCCGATGCCGTTTCCGAAGGTTCCACCGAACTCAAAGTCAGCGTCGTCAGCGGGATCATGAAGAAGGGCATGGCGAACCCCTGAAAGATCTGCGGCATGGACAAAGTCCAGAAATCGGCGCCTGTGGTCCAGTGCGCGCGCCAGAACGCCGCCAAACCCAACCACGCCGCCCCACCGGATATCATGATCCGCACATCCACGCTTCCGATCATGCGGCCCGCAATGGGCGCGGTTATCAGCGCCGTCATCGCGGTAAAGGCCGTGACGATACCCGCCGAGGTCGCCGTATAGCCCATGGAAAGCTGGAGCCATTGCGGCACCACGACGATGCTGGCGAAATAGGCGCCGAAACACAGCGCTAGCGTAAACACGCCGGACGAAAAGCCGGCATGGCGGAACACGCGCAGATCGACGATGGGATGTTCCTCCGTCAGTTCCCATATGATGAAGACGAGGAAACCGACTCCCGCCATTATCGCCAGGATGACGATCAGCGGATCGCCAAACCAGTCCCGGTCCCGCCCAATGTCCAGCATGATCTGAAGGCACCCGATCCAGAAGATCAGCAAAGCCAGACCGGCAAAGTCGATCGGCAGCTTCTGTGTTTCGGTTTCCACCGGCTTCAGCAGCGCGGCGGCCGCCATGATGCACAACGCCGCGATCGGCAGGTTGATGAAGAAGATCCAGTGCCAGCTCCAATTGTCGCTGATATAACCGCCAACAATCGGACCCATGGCAGGCCCTAGCAGCGTCGTCATGGCCCATATGCTCATGATCCCGCCACGCTGTTCGGGTGGGAATATCCGCATCAGCAGCGTCTGCGACATCGGCATGATCGGTCCGCCGCACAGGCCCTGCCCGATCCGGCACATGACGATCATGCCCAGCGACATCGACAGACCGCACAGCAGGGAAAACAGGCCGAAACCCATCATGCTTACCATAAAGACGCGCACGACGCCGAAGCGCTGCGCCAGCCATCCGGTCAGCGGCACACAGATCGCTTCCGCCACGGCATAGGATGTGATGATCCACGTCCCCTGATCGGGCGTGATGCCAAGATTGCCGGCAATATGCGGCACCGACACATTGGCGATGGTCAGGTCCAGCACGACCATGAAGTTGCTCAGCGCCAGCACCAGCCCCGCCAACAGGCGTTTGCGCGGTGACAGGAGCGAGAATGTATCTTCAGAGCCGCTCACGGGCCTTCTCCTCAATCGCCCGAAATGTCGACGTCAACTTCCATGGACAGCCCTACCCGCAGGGGATGTTCAGCCAGTTCCTTGGGATCAAGGGCAATGCGGATCGGCAGGCGTTGAACCACCTTGATCCAGTTGCCGGTCGCATTCTGGGCCGGGATCAGCGACATGGACGATCCGGTCCCGCCCGCAAAACCGATGATCCGCCCGTGATAGACGACCCCGCTGCCGTAAATGTCCGCCGTCAGTTCAGCTGGCATGCCCACCTTCACATAGCGTAGCTGACGTTCCTTGAAATTGGCGTCGACATAGACCTGCGTAATCGGAACGATGGTCATGATCGGGCTGCCCTGCGTCACCCGCTGGCCGACCTGCACCTGCCGCTTGGTCACGACGCCATCGACCGGCGCGCGAATGATAGTGCGATCAAGGTCCAGTTGCGCGCTGTCGAGCTTCGCCTTGGCCGCGAGCACGGCGGGATCGGTGTCCTCCGTCGATCCTTTCACCAGCGCGTCATTGGCGGCCAGCTCTCCGGCAGCCGCTACACGAGTCGCCTGCGCCTGCGCCACACCCGCACGGGCCAGGTCGAGCGCCGCTTTCGCCGCTGCATAGCCCTTGCGCGCGCTGGTCAGTTCATCGCCCGACACCGCGCCATCCGGCGCCAGCGCCTCACGCCGCTGCAAATCCACCCGCGCCTTCTCGAAATCCGCTTGCGCGGTGGCAAGCTGCGCCTGCGCCTGCGCGATGTCGGCGCCTCTCGCCGTCACCTGCGCGGACAAGGCACCGCTTGTGGCCGACGTCTGCCGGAACCGGCGGCGCGCTTCGGCGAGATCGGCCTGTGCCTGCTCCACCGCGATGCGCGCATTGGTGGAGTCCAGCTTCACCAATATGTCGCCCTTCTTCACGGCCTGCGTGTCGGTGACATTGACCTCTATCGCCTGCGCGGAGATCAGCGGCGTCACCTGCGCGACCTCGGCGTTCACATAGGCATTGTCGGTGCTGACATGATTGCGCCCAACCAGCAGATACCACATGCCATAGAACGCCCCCAGCGCCAGCACGGCGATCAGCAGGCGAAGCAGCCATTTCCGGCGCGCCGCCATCCGCTTTTCCTGATCGACGTCGGGAGTCTGATCCGTCTCGGCAGTGAATTCCTGGGTGGCGTCAGCCATTGGGTCGGTCCTTGGGAATAGCGTCGCTTGCGGCAAAACCGCCGCCCAGCGCACGAATAAGGGCGATGTCGAGCGAAAAGGCGCTCGCTTCCAGTTCCGCGACGGACTGGCGCACGGACAATAACTGGTCCTCCACGTTCAGCACGTCAAGATAGGTGGAAAGCCCACCGTCATAGCGTTTGCGCGCGATGGCATAGGCTTCCTCCGATGCGATCATCGCGGCACGGGCATCTCCCAACCGCTGGTCGAGCGCCCGGCGACTGGTGACTGCATCGGCCACCTGCTGATAGGCGGCCAGCACCGTCTTGTCATAGGCCGCCACGGCCTCATCATAGGCGCCCCGCGTCCCGCGATACTGCCCCTGCAACGCACCGCCGTGGAATATCGGCAAGCTGATGGCGGGGCCGACATTGCCGAACAGGGAATCCTTGTCGAACAAGGTGTTGGCAAAGGGTTTTGCATTGCCAGACGGCTGCGTACCGCTGAATATCGTCTCATATCCCAGCGATTGCACGCCCACCAGCGCGCTCAGCCGGATCGCGGGGAAGAAGTCGGCCCGCGCTACCTTGATCCGCTTGGCGGCGGCCTCCGTGCGGGCGAGCGCGGCGGCAATGTCGGGACGGCGCGCCACCAGATTGGTCGTGACATCGGCGGGAAGGCCCAACGGCTCCAGGCCGTCCACCTGCGGCCGGACAATCTCCAGCCCGCGATCCGGTCCCGCGCCGATCAGCGCCGCAATTTGATGCTGGCGCAATTCTATCGCCATTTTCGCGGCGGCCAGTTGCGCCCTGGCCGTCGATACTGTCGCGTCGGCCTGCCGCGCGCTGCCCCGGGTTTCCAGACCATTGCTCAGGCGGTCGGCCACCAGCTTGCGGCTCGCCAGCCGGATGTCCAGCGCCCGCTGCTGAATATCGGCTTCATCATAGAGCCGGGCGAGATCGGCATAGGCGTCCGCAATGCCCGTCGTCAGCGCCAGCCGGGCCTGCTGCGCGTCGATTTCCGCCGCCCGTGCTTCCGACGTCGCGGCGGCCAGCGCAGCGCGATTCCTGCCCCACAGATCGAGGTCCAGCCCGAAATTCAACCCGACCTGCCCTGTACCTAGCCAACCCCTGGGCACAAATTCCTTGGGCATGCCCATATTATAACTTTGCTTGGTCGCGCCCGCCTTTGCATCCAGATCGACCGAAGGCAGCAGCGGCGCGCCCGCCTGCTGCGCCATGGCCTGCGCCTGCCGGAAACGCGCGGCGGCGGCCGCCATGTCGGGTGCGTTACGCAACCCTTCTTCGATCAGGGCGGTTAGTTGCGGGTCGCCATAAGCCGTCCACCAACCCTCGCCCGGCCATGCGCGCGCATCGGCTGCCAGACTGCGTGTAGCGGCCACGCTTTGCGCCGAACGAACTTCCGGTTTCTGCCCCAGATCGGGCACCGCCGCACACGCCGTCAGCGCGGCCGCCACAAATGTGGCCAGCGCGCCGCTAACCGGGAAAGGACGACGACTCATGGGCATATCAAACCGTACCATCTAGTATGAAAATGGCCCTTGCCCCCGCTGCATGCCCTTGTCAACGAAAATATCATACTCTATAGTACGGTTATGTCGACCGGTTCGCTGTCATCCGTACTGACCCGCCGAGAGGCCCGCCGCCGGGACCGGCGCGACGCCATTTTGAACGTGGCCGCGCAATATTTTCTGGAAAATGGTTATGCCGGCACCACAATGTCGGGGATAGCGGCCACGCTAGGAGGGTCAAAGGGGACGCTCTGGAATCACTTCCCTTCCAAGGAAGAACTGTTCGCCTCCGTGCTGGAACAGGTAACGACGGCCTATCGCGCTCATCTTTCCAAAATCCTCGATGCATGCGGCGATCTGGAAACGACGTTGCGCCGGGTGTCCCTCAGCCTGCTGGAAAAGGTAACATCGCCCCAGGCCATTGCGCTGCACAGGCTGGTTTCGTCCGAAGCAGGGCGTTTCCCCGAAATGGGCAGGATCTTCTATGAACGCGCGCCGCGCCTGAGCCGGGCATTGATCGCCGACTTTCTGTCGGGCGCCATGGAACGAGGACATTTGCGGAAAGCCGATCCGCAGGCCGCTGCGCGCGCCCTTACGGCGCTGGTGATGTGCAGATGCCATCAGGAATTGCTGGTGGGTCAGATTGCGACCGCAACGCCGGAAATGATAGCGGCCGATGCCGATTTCGCTGTCGACATCTTCCTGCGCGCCTATGCACCCGTTAAACCGAAGTCGGACTGATCGCGCACGCCGCTGCGTTAACCATTTCTTTGCGCGCCGCTCCTATCCTTCCTTCAGGCTAGGGATGGGATGCCATGCAGATTTTCAGACGCAGCCAGCGCAACGGCACGCGCAATCCGATGGATGAAGGCGCTCCGCGTATCGAGCGGCGGCTGCGTATCCTCATCGTTGACGAAAATCCCATGGCTCGCGCGGTCATAGCCCGTCGTCTTTCCCATCTGGGCTATGATGTGGGGCTGGCGGAGAACGGACTGACAGCGCTCAGCCTGCTCATCACGCGGCCGGTCGACATCATTCTGCTCGACATGGGTTTGACGATGCTGCCCGCCGTCGCGACGATGGACAAGATTCGCGCGTCGGCGCTGTCCCCCCATGCCTGTTTCGTGACCATGGCAGGTCGCCTCGAACGACCGCTGGCGGTAGAGGCATTGGCGGCCGGAGCGGACGACCATATCGCCAAACCGCTGGATTTCGACCTCCTCGACGCCCGCCTGCGGCATCTATGCGTCCGGGCGGAAGAGGTGGGCGCGCTTAACCGCCACAATGCGGAACTCGATGCCCGCATCGCCCGCCGCGCGGTGGAACTGGGGGAAACGCGCGAAGCCCTGAATGAATTGCAGGCCGACCGCGCTCGCCTCGTCTCCTCGATACAGGCTCTGCATGACGAGATCGCAAGGCTGAACGCGGCGCGCCACTAACAACGCCGCTCTGCCATCTCCAGCCAGAGAGTCAGCCCTTGCTCCTGCCCATGGGGCTTCGTATCCGCGATGATCCGCACTGCGTCAGCGCGGGCGCGATCCAATATCGCTACCGGGACATCCGGCTTATGGTAGATTCGGTCCGCCGCGCCCAGCAGCCGCGCCGTCCGCAGCGTCAGATCATCGGGATCGGTGGAAGCAAGGCGGATCGCCACCAGCCCGCGTGCGTCCCGGTCAACGTCTCCCGCCAGCCAGGTCGCCACGCTCTTGTCCGCATCGCCCTGCAACGGGTCGATCGGCCCGCCCTCGGCCAGGCCAGCATCAATGGCACGCCGCCGCGCCGCCGCATCGGGCCATCGCATCCGAATCGCTTCCCGCGCTTCAAATAATGCCGTCGCCAAAGCCCCCAGCCGCGCGGGCAGCAGCGTCTCGATCCGTTGCCGCAAGGCTTTCGCCAGCCCTGCCGAAGCGCCACCCGTCCCGACGGCGATCAGCACCGGGTCGCGATCCACAATGGCAGGCAAGGTGAAGTCGCACAGTTCCGGCCGATCAGTCGCGTTCACCAGCACGCCCCGTCCCTTGAGCCGCGCCACGGCCGCTTCATCCCCATTCGCGACGATGGCAAGGGCAGCCTCCGCCTCTTCCCCCACGACACGCGCCCCGGCCCGCTCCAGCAACCGTCTCTTGGCGTCCGCCGCCTCACCCTCGCCAATCAGGATCACAGCCCGTCCGTGCAATCGCAGAAAGACGGGCAGGCTGTGCATCAGTCTCTGACCCAATCGGGGATGCTGTCCCCGGCAATCAACGTCTCGATCGGCGGACGCGCGCGCACCACGGCCCATTTGTCGCCCGACACCAGCACTTCGGGCGTCAGCGCGCGGCTGTTATAGGTGCTCGCCATGGTCGCGCCATAGGCCCCCGCCGTCATGAAGGCGACCAGATCGTCCGCCTGCACCACATCCATGTCGCGATGCATCGCAAAGGTATCGCCCGTCTCGCACACCGGCCCCACCACATTGGCAGCCCCCCTGCTGCCGGCGGGCTGCACGGCGCGAATATCATGCCATGCATCATAGAGGCTGGGCCGCAACAGGTCGTTCATCGCCGCATCGACGATCACGAAAGGCGCTTGCGCGCCCTGCTTCACCCGCACCACGCGCGACAGCAGAGCACCCGCATTGCCGACGATCACGCGTCCCGGCTCGAACATCAGGCGGACGTTCCATCCCTGCGTCACCTCAGTCACCATCGCGCCATAGTCGGCGGGGCTGGGCGGCACGGGCTTGGACGGATCATAGGGCACGCCAAGCCCGCCGCCCAGATCGGCGGTGCGAATGTCATGCCCTGCCTCCCGCAGCTTGCCGATCAGCGCGCCGACCTTGACGAAGGCCGCCTCCAACGGCGCGAGATCGGTCAGTTGGCTGCCGATGTGCACCGCCACGCCCTGCACGTCCAAACCGGGCAGATCGCGCGCCGCCGCATAGGAATCCAGCGCTCGGTCATAGGGGATGCCAAACTTGTTCTCCGACTTGCCGGTCGAAATCTTGGCATGGGTGCCTGCATCCACGTCCGGGTTGATGCGATAGGCCACCGGCGCGCGCTTGCCCATGGAAAGGGCCACGTCGGAGAGCATCTCCGCTTCCGGCTCGCTTTCCAGATTGAACTGGAAAATGCCATGCTCCAGCGCCAGCCGCATTTCATCGGCCGTCTTGCCCACCCCCGAAAAGACGATGCGGTCGGCCGGTATCCCCGCCGCGATGGCGCGCAGCAGTTCTCCGCCCGAAACCACGTCCGCGCCCAGCCCCAATTTCGCGAGGGTCGCCAGCACCGCCGCATTGGGATTGGCCTTCACCGCAAAGGCGATCAACGGATTGTCGAGCGCGCCCAGCGCATCGCGAAACACGCCGACATGGCGCGTCAGCGTCGCGGTCGAATAGACATAGACCGGCGTGCCCACGGCATCGGCAATCGCGGCCATGGGCACCTGCTCCACATGCATGGCGCCGTCCAGATAATCGAAATGGTCCAAGGTGTCTTTGTCCTGTCGGGGCTTATTGCGGGTCGCGTTCGGGCGGCAGGTCGAACTCGTCGTCGCTGCGCTGGCGCGATTGCGTCAGCAGTTCGACATTGCGTTCGGGCCGCGCCTGTGTCGAAGGTGTGGTCAGATCCTGCGCGGTCGGGGCCGTCGCCGCGCCCACCGGCACGGCGGGCAGCCTCTGCCCCTCAATGGGCTTGAGCGGCTGACGTCCGCCGCAGGACGCCAGCACCAGAGCCAGAACCGCCAGAGCCAGCCCTCTGTGCAACCTGATCGTCATGCTTCCTTCTCCCGCCTGGCTTGCGCGATCCGCGCCCGCACCTGATCCGGCGCGGTGCCGCCGTGGCTTTTCCGGCTGGCGACCGATGCGTCGACCGTCAGCACCGCATAAATGCGCTCATCTATGCGCGGATCAATGGCTTTCAGCGTCTCGATGGGCAGGTCGGCCAATGACACCCCCGCATCCTCCGCCGCCGCCACAGCGCGCCCGGTAATATGATGCGCCTCACGGAAGGGCACGTCCGCCTCCCGCACCAGCCAGTCGGCCAAGTCCGTCGCCGTCGCAAAACCGCTTTCCGCCAGTGCGCGCATCCGATCCGTGCGGAACGTGACGGTTTCGATCATCCCGGTCATCGCCGCGATGGAAAGGCCCAGCAGGTCATGCGCCTCGAACACCGGCGGCTTGTCGTCCTGCATATCCTTGGAATAGGCGAGCGGCAGACCCTTCATCGTGACGCAGAGCGCATTCATGCAGCCCATGATCCGCCCCGCATGGCCGCGCACCAGTTCGGCTGCGTCGGGATTGCGCTTCTGCGGCATGATGGAGCTGCCCGTCGAATAGGCGTCAGGCAGCTTCACGAAACCAAAGGGCTGGCTCGCCCAGATGATGAACTCCTCGGCCAGGCGCGAAAGATGCAACGCCACTTGCGTCGCCGCCATCAGATAGTCGAGCGCAAAGTCCCGATCCGAAACGCTGTCGAGGCTGTTGTCGGTCGGCTTGGCGAAACCCAACGCCGCCGCCGTCGCATGGCGGTCGATGGGAAAGCCCGTCCCGGCAAGCGCCGCCGCACCCAGCGGACATTCGTTCATTCGCGCGCGCGCATCGGCAAAACGGCTGCGGTCGCGGCGGATCATTTCATGATAGGCCATCAGATGATGCCCCAGCGTCACTGGCTGCGCGGATTGCAGATGCGTGAAACCCGGCATCACCGCACCGGCATGCTCCTCGGCCCGCGCCAGCAAGACAAGCTGAAGCGCCGCCAGCCCCGCGCCCACCTCATCCATCGCATCGCGCACCCACAGACGGAAATCGGTCGCCACCTGATCATTGCGCGACCGCGCCGTGTGCAGCCGTCCCGCCACCGGGCCGATCAATTCGGCCAACCGCGACTCCGTGACCATGTGAATGTCTTCCAGGTCGAGGTCGACCGGTACGCCGTCCGCTTCATATTCCGCCGCGATGCGGTTCAGTCCCTCGGTGATCGCTTGCGCGTCATCGCCATCGACGATGCCCTGCTTCGCCAGCATCGCGACATGCGCCTTGGACCCGGCGATGTCCTGCTTCCACAATCGCTTGTCGAATGGGATGGAGGCATTTATCTCCCGCATGATCGAAGTCGGACCCGCCGCGAAGCGTCCGCCCCACATGCTGTTGGAGCCTTCTCCCGTGCGAACTTCCTTACCCTGCGTAATGACACTGCTCCTGCTGGCCAGCCTTGCCGCGTGCGATAGGCAATCGCCGCCCGCGGGGCAAGCGGCAGCGAACGGCGAAGCGCCCGCGCCGATCACCAGCGGCGAAGCAACCGGCTCCTCGGCAAGCGGCAAGGGCGAATTCACCTATACACTGGATCGCTCCAAGGCCGGAACCCCCGCGCCGGACCTGACTTTCCAGACGCTGGACGGCAATGACACGACCTTGCCGGATTTCGCCGGAAAACCGTTGCTGGTCAATCTCTGGGCAACATGGTGCGCGCCCTGCGTCGCGGAAATGCCGACGCTGGATGCGGTCGCCGCCGCCTATGGGCCCAAGGGGCTGAGCGTTGTTGCCGTTTCGCAAGACAGCCAGGGCGGAAAAATCGTGCAGCCCTTCTTCGCGAAACAAGGCTTCAAGCACCTGAAAAGCTGGATAGACCCTGAAAACCAGCTTGGCTTCCACTATGCCACCGGCATGTTGCCCACCACCATCCTCTACAACGCGCAGGGCAAGGAGGTCGCCCGCGTCATCGGCGCAATGGACTGGAACGGCAAGGAAGCCCACGCCCTGATCGCCGAGGCGATGCAATCCTGACCTGATCCGCCGCGAGGCATATGCGGCGTCAAGCCCACCTCTGCAACTTTCGCATGGCAAGCCTCGCAGCGACTCGCGGATGAAGCTTCACCGCCGTGAATGGATGCCTCGCACGTCCCGATCTGTCCCCAGTGCGATGGTCAGGTCGGCCCGGTCCGGCATTTCGGTCAGGATATGCCGGGTCAGCCGCTCATAATGCTGTATGAAGCGCGCGATCCCGGCATCGTCCATCACGCCCGCGATGCCAGACCCTGCCCGCGCGCGCAATTCCTCTTCCTGCTGCGCCCGCCACCGCCGCACTACCCCGAACCCCGGCGCGGCGAGCAGCACCAGCCGGTCGAGCCGGGCGAACAATGGTTGATACGTCCCCGCCAGCGCGTCATTGGCGAAGCGCCGCCAGACGCCGCCCGCATCCTCCACCCGCTCCAGCGCGTTAACAGGCTTCGCGAGCGCCGCATCCGCCTCCGGCCGCGCACCCACGCACCAGCCCTCCAGCACAAGCAACCGCGTCCTCGCCGCCGCCTGTTCCCAATCGGCCTCGTCCGCCCGGTCGTCCGTCGCCTTGTCGAAGCGCGGCAAAGCCACCCCCTCGCCCCGCTCCAGCCCGGCGATCACCTCCAGCCCCAGCGCGACGTCATGCGTCCCCGGCACCCCCCGCGTCCGCAGTAGCGGATGAACCGTCTGCGCCAGTTCCTCCCGTTCCGCCCGGCGCAGATAGAGGTCGTCGATGGACAAGATCGCGCTCGCCACGCCCGCTTTCTCCATCCGCGCCTTGAGCGCCCCGGCCAACGTGGATTTGCCGCTTCCCTGCGCGCCGCAGATGCCTAACACGAACATACGATCCGGCGCCTGGGCCATATCGCGCGCCAGCATCCCCGCCACGGCATCCAGCGCGGGACCATCGCCTTGGGTCATCGCTCCGCTATGAGCAGCTTGTCGATCTTGCGCCCGTCCATATCGACGATTTCGAAGCGCCAGCCCTGATCGTCGACATAATCGCCTACCTCGGGCAGCCGCTTGAGCAGCCACAACGCATGGCCCGCGACCGTCGCATAGTCGCGGTCCTCCGGCAGGTCGATGCCGATCCGCTCCGCCAGCTGGTCCACCGGCATCTGCCCCGATACCAGCAGGCTGCCGTCCTCGCGCTCGACCAGATCCGGCTCCTCGTCCGTGTCCCGGTCCGACGCGAAATGCCCGGCAATGGCGGACAGCAGATCGGCGGGCGTCACGATTCCCTCGAAATGCCCATATTCGTCATGCACCATCACCATCGGCACATCGGACCGGCGCAGCACTTCCAGCGCGTCCATCGCATCGACCTGATCCGGCACGACCTCCGCCTTACGAATGAGCGTGCCCAGATCCAGCGCCTCGCCCCGGAACAGCGCCGCCATGATGTCGCGCGCCTGCACGATGCCGACCAGATCCTCGACCGACCCGCGCCCCACCGGCAGCCGCGTATGCGGCGTTTCCAGCAAGCGCGCGCGAATCGTCGCTTCGTCCGCGCCGATGTCGATCCAGTCGACATCCATGCGCTGCGTCATCACCTCGCGCACTGGACGGTCGGCAAGCCGCACCACGCCGGAGATGATCGCCCGCTCGCTTTCCTCAATCACGCCCGACCGGCTGGCTTCCGCGACGATCAGATGCAGTTCCTCCGCCGTCACATGATCCTCGGACTCGCGGGTCATGCCCAGCAGACGGAAGATCAGCGCGCTCGACCCGTCCAGCACCCACACCACCGGCGCGGTCAGCTTCGCCAGCCACATCATCGGCGTGGCGACCAGCGCGGCGATGACTTCAGGGCGGCGCAGCGCGAACTGCTTGGGCACCAGTTCCCCCACGATCAGCGAAGCATAGGTGGTCAGGCCGATCACCAACGCAAAGCCCAGCTTCTCCGCCACATTGGAAGACAGTCCCAGCGCCTGCAACCGCTCGCCCACCGGCCCGCCCAGGCTCGCCCCCGAATAGGCGCCCGCGATGATACCGATCAGGGTGATGCCGATCTGCACGGTGGACAGGAACTTGCCCGGATCGGCCGCCAGCGCCAGCGCCGATCGCGCGCCGCGACGCCCGGCCTTCTCCATCGCCTGCAAGCGCGGCTTGCGCGCCGACACTATGGCCAGTTCCGACATGGCGAACACGCCATTAAGCGCCACCAGCGCCAGGATGATGAAAAGATCGACCCAGGGAAAGGGCGACAGTGAATGAGGGGAAAGCGTGGCCATGGCGGTCGATATCCACCCTATAACGCCTATTCTTTCAATTTCACAACAGTCCCATCATCGTCGGTTCAGTTCGATAGTGGAACAAAGTTCACCGCTCGACCATTTCAAGCGGCATCGTCACCAGAGACGCATAAGACAAGGGACCAGGACCGATGAAACTTTCCTATCGTATCATGAGCGCGGCGGGCCTTGCCGCCATGCTGGCGACCACGGCATGCACGACCGACCCACAAACCGGAAACCGCCAGATTTCAAAGGCCGCGATCGGCGGCATCGGCGGCGCCCTCGGCGGCTATCTGCTGGGCGATCTGGTCGGTGGACGCCATGATCGCACGGAAAAGATCCTGGGCGCCGGCATCGGCGCCATCGCGGGCGCGGGCATTGGCAGCTATATGGACGCGCAGGAACGCAAGCTGCGGGAAGAAACCGCCGGCACCGGCGTGGACGTGATCCGCGATGGCGACAATCTGCTGTTGCGGATGCCGTCAGGCATCACCTTCGGCTTCGACAGCGCCGCCGTGCAGCCGCAATTCCAGCCGACGCTGAACGATGTGTCATCGGTGCTGGCGCAATATCCCAAAACCTATATCGACGTGTACGGCCACACCGACAGCGACGGCAGCGACAGCTATAATCAGGGCCTGTCCGAACGCCGCGCCCAGTCGGTCGCCGATTATCTGACATCCCACGGCGTCCAATCCGCCCGCATCGCAACGCGCGGCTTCGGCGAGACGCAGCCCATTGCGTCGAACACGACCGAGGAAGGCAAGGCCGCCAACCGCCGCGTGGAAATCAAGATCGCGCCCGTCACCGAAGCCGACGTGCGGTCCTGATCCTGTCAAAGGCCCCTCCATGGAGCGAGGGGCCTTTTTCCCCACATGCTTATGGAATGGGGATCCATGGCCTCAAAGACATTCGATCATAATCATGTTGCCCGGGATTTCATGGCAGCCGTCAATATGAGCGCCAAAGAGCTGGAAGAATGGCTCAACACGCCGGAAAGCAAGGCGGTCGGGTGGAAAGGCGCAGACGGCAAAGCGCGGGAAAGCATTGGTCACGCCAGCGGCCGTCGCATCGTGGCCTTGCTGGGCACACCCTTTGAGGAACTGACCAACGACGACTTCGCGCATATGCGAAAGGTTATAAATTACGTGAAGCGCCATACGGCGCAGCAGCCGACGAACATCTTCACGTTACGCTGGCGCTATTCCCTCATGAACTGGGGGCATGATCCGCTAAAAAGTCTTTGACGCTTCAAAAACTCGACTTCAGCCCATCGATCACGAACTGCGCCGCCAGCGCCGCCAGCAGCACGCCCAGCAGGCGGGTAATCACCGCCTCGATCTTCTGCCCCAGCAGCGCCATGATCGGTCCCGCCGCCAGCAGCGATCCCAGCATCAACGCCAGCGTCAGCCCGACCGCGCCCAGAACCACCAGCCGCTCCGTCATGCCCTCGGCGCGCGACATCATCAGCATCACCGTCGCGATGGAACCCGGCCCCGCGATCATCGGCATCGCCATGGGAAAGACGGAAACATCCTCCACCTGCGGCGTTTCGGCGACCTTCTGTGCCCGGCTTTCCCGCCGTTCGGTCCGCTTTTCGAACACCATGTCCATGGCGATCATGAACAGCATGATCCCGCCCGCAATGCGGAAGCTATCCAGTTCGATGCCAAGGATATGGAGCAACTGCTTGCCCCACAGGGCGAAGATCAACAGGATCGCCGCCGCGATGCCCACCGCGCGAATCGCCATGCTCCGCCGCTGCGCCGCGCTCGCGCCGGTGGTGAGGCTCGCATAGATCGGCGCGCAGCCCGGCGGGTCGATCACCACGAACAGCGTCACGAAAGCGGAAAGGAAAAGCTCGCTCATGATGCCGGCGCTCCCACCCTGTCGTCGATCACCGTTTCATAATCCGCCCCGGTCCATATCCGCACGGTGACATGGCGGCTGCCGTCGCCCGCCACATCGGCGGACCAGGTCAGGCTTTCGTCCACGGGCACGGACGGCGGCGCATTGCCCTTGCGCCTCGGCGGCGAGACGTCAGGCGCCGCCTGCCCTTCGCCCGGCCCGCGCCGCTTGCAGGTTGCGACCTTGCCGGTCAGATATTCCGGCGCTTCCCGCGGACTGGCCAGCGTGTCGCCATGGTCCATGATCCACTTCCACGCGCCTTTCTTGTCGCGTCGCCAGACGGTCGTAAAATAGCCGATCGATCCGTCCGGCCGCTTCCAGTTGCCCGTGTTCGCCGCCAGCCGCCCGTCGCACGACACATAGACGATGGACGGCGACCATTGCACCGATGCAGGCGGATCGGCCTGTTTCCTGAGCCACTCCTTCGCCAACACGCGCTGCGGCACGAACATCACCGCATCCTCCGCTGAGGTTTCGCGAAAGGCGGTCCATTGCCCTTTCGCCTGCGCCAGCCGGTTGAAGGCGATCTCCGCCGCAATCACGGAACTGGGATCGGGCTGGAACCGCATCGGCGGGCGCGCGCCGACCAGCGCGAACGCACTGGCCAGCAGGAGCGCCGCGCGTGCCTTCACAAGCCCTCCGGCCTGGGCAACCCCGCCCGCGCATGGGCCGCGACCAGCGTGTTCCGCAGTAGCACCGCGATGGTCATCGGCCCGACGCCCCCCGGCACCGGCGTGATGGCGCGCACATGGGCCAGCGCTTCGGCGGTCGCGACGTCGCCCACGATCCGGCTCTTACCGTCCTCGGTATCGACCACGCGGTTGATGCCAACGTCGATCACGGTCGCGCCGGGCTTGATCCATTCGCCCTTCACCATCTCCGCGCGCCCGACAGCCGCCACCACGATGTCGGCGCGATGCACCACGCTCGCGATGTCGCGGGTGCGGCTGTGCGCGATGGTGACGGTGCAGTTTTCCGCGAGCAGCAACTGCGCCATCGGCTTGCCCACGATATTGGAGCGCCCGACCACCACGGCTTCCAGTCCGCCAAGTTCGCCCAGCTCGTCCTTCAGCAGCATGATGCAGCCCAGCGGCGTGCAGGGCACCAGCGCCTCCTGCCCCGTCGCGAGCCGCCCCGCATTGACGACATGGAACCCGTCCACATCCTTGTCCGGGCTGATCGCGGCGATCACGGAAGCCTCGTCGATATGCTTCGGCAGCGGCAACTGGCACAATATGCCGTCGATCCGCTCGTCCGCGTTCAGTTCCTCGATCAGGTCGAGCAGTTCTTCCTCGCCAATGGTCGCGGGCAGCTTGAACTCGAAGCTCTCCATGCCCGTCGCGACCGTCATCTTGCCCTTGTTGCGGACGTAGACGGAACTGGCCGGATCCTCGCCCACCAGCACCACAGCCAACCCGGGCTTGCGACCGGCCTGCTCCGCAAAGGCAGCCACACCGTCCGCCACCTGCGTCCGCAGCGTGGCAGCAAAGGCCTTACCGTCGATGATCTTGCCGATGGTCATGCTTGTCCCTGTTCCTCGATCATGGCGGAAAGACGCTGGAGCGCCGCCCCTTCGCCGCCACCCTTCATCCGCAGCCGCTTTAGCCGGTTGGTGTCACCCGATTCCACTAAAATCGCGCTTTTGGGCCAATCCAGTCGCTTGCCCAGCAAAGCGATCAGCGCGGTATTGGCCTTGCCCTTTTCCGGCACGGCCCGCACGCGGGCGCTGAGCCAAAGCACGCCTTTCTCATCCGTCCAGACGCCGCCAATCTCTTCCCGCGCCGCGCCCGGCGTCAACCTGACGCGTAGCAGCAGGTCATCACCGTCGCGACTCCAGGCGGTCACACCAGCCCGAACAGGGGCGGCAATATCGCCTGCCGGATGATGAGAATCGCCAACAGCACGACCATCGGCGACAGATCAAGCGCGCCCAGATCCGGCATCACCTTTCGGATTGGATTATAGATCGGCGCGGTGATCCGGTCGAGCGCGACCATGATGGTGCGGACCACGTCGCTATAGGTGTTGATGACGTTGAAGGCGATCAACCAGCTCATTATGGCCTGGATGATGATGACCCACCACAACACGTCGAGCAGGATGACGATGATCTGATAGAGCGCGTAGGCCATGAAGTCTCCAATATGCTGGATGTTTCCTCTAGCCGAGGCAGGCGCCCCGTCACAAGCCGCCAGCACAGCCTATTCCACCAACGGTCGGCAATTTTCGCCGGAAAACCTGCCTCAGCGCCGAACCAGCGTGCCCGCGCCCCGATCCGTGAATATTTCGAGCAGCATCGCGTGCGGCACCCGCCCGTCCAGAATGACGGCGGCGTCCACGCCCCCTTCGACCGCCTTCACGCAGGTTTCCAGCTTCGGGATCATCCCGCCTGTAATCGTGCCGTCCTGCTGCAATCCCTTGATCGCCTGCGGATCGAGGTCGGTGAGAAGATGCCCCTCCTTATCCAGCACCCCAGCCACATCGGTCAGCAGGAAAAAGCGCGATGCGCCCAGCTCGGCCGCGATCGCGCCCGCCATGGTGTCGGCGTTGACATTATAGGTGTGGCCGTCGGCACCGATGCCCACAGGCGCCACCACCGGAATGATGCCGTCTCCCGACAGCGTGTCGAGGATACGCCGGTCCACCCGCACGGGATCGCCGACGAAGCCCAGGTCCACATGCCGCTCGATCCCGCTATTGGGATCGGGCGCACGGCTGCCACCCACCTTCTCGCACAGCACCAGCCCGCCATCCTTGCCGGAAATGCCGACCGCACGGCCGCCCGCGCCGGAAATCCAGCCGACGATTTCCTTGTTGATCGACCCCGCCAGCACCATTTCGGCAATCTGCGCCGTCTCCGCATCGGTCACGCGCAGACCGTTGACGAAATGCGATTCGACGCCCAGCTTCTTGAGCATCGCGCCGATCTGCGGCCCGCCGCCATGGACGACCACGACATTGATGCCGACGGCCTTCATCAGCACCACATCTTCCGCGAAATCGCGCGCCGCTTCAGGATCGCCCATGGCATGGCCGCCATATTTCACGACAAAGGTCTTGCCCGCATAACGCTGCATATAGGGCAGCGCTTCGACGAGGGTTTCGGCCTTCGCGAGGATCGCGGGTTCGGGAGCATGCTTATTGGTCATGCGCGCGCGCATAAGGCCAATGACCCGCCGCCGCAAGTTTGCGCGGTCTTTCCTCCATTTCATCAGGCGCCCGGATTTTCATCTGGCGATCATACAATGTGCCAAATCAGGGCCGATATGGCTGTTGAGCTTCATGTCCAAACGATACTGATATCCGCCTAGGATCTCAGTCGATCGTTGGCAGCAGGCAGCTCTGCCACCAAATCGCGCGCCAGGCCGTTGAGCATTGCCCTGACATCCTCATGCTCATCAGGCGACCACCGCTCGAGAATTTGGGCCAGCCTGTCGCGATAGCTCGCTATGATCCGCTCAAACGTCCGGCGGCCAGATTCAGACACAATAAAATCGCCTTCTCCATGACGCAGCAACAAGCCTGCATTCTCCAGGCGAGTGGCGATCGGCCGCAACTCCGGTTCCGTGATGTGCCCGGACAACCGGCCCTCTTCCCGACTGAGTTGCACCAGCAGCCACATTTCGTCCGGCTTGAGCGAGACACCGGACCGTTCGGCAATACCACGATAGGTTTCCCAGCGATGTTCGCGCTGGCCCAGGCGAGTCACGATCAGTTGGAGCTCCTCCAGCGACGTCGCATCATGCGGCATCGCGAAGCTCTCGCCGATTGTTTCCGACCGCTCGCCGTCCTGTAACGGCACCTCCTTGAGAAACCAGGTCAGCAGAAAGGCAAACGCCCCGATGACCGCCGCTGACAGGAAGACCGGATGCAGGGCGGCCGTGAACACTTCCAGATAGATGTTGCGGACGCCAAGCGGGAGCGCAGCGATTCCTGCCGCGTCGCTCGCGGTTGGAAGCGCCATCCCTACCGGCATTCGGCTGGCTAGGCCGCTGGCAAGATTCGCGGCGAAGATTGCGCCGAACAGCGACACCCCGATGGAACCGCCTATCGAACGGAACAAGGTTGTGCCCGAGGTAGCCACGCCAAGATTGCGGTAGTCGACAGCATTCTGAACGGCAAGCACCAGCACCTGCATGACCATGCCCAGGCCAAGTCCCAGCACCAACATGTAAGCCGGCGCCGCCCAGATACTGCTCGCTATGCCGAGAGTAGAAAGCAAGGCAAGGCCGATCGTCATCACTGCGGTGCCAATGATGGGAAACAACCGGTAGCGCCCGATACGGCTGATGATCTGTCCGCTGACGATCGAGGTGACGAGTACACCGCCCATCATCGGCGTCAATTGCAACCCGGCGGTGGATGGGCTCACACCCTGCACCACCTGCAGATAGATCGGCATATATGTCACCGAACCGAACATCGCGAGGCCAACGATGAACCCGACCGCGCAGGCGACGAGGAAGGTAGGATTGCGGAAAAGCGGCAACGGCAGGATCGGTTCGGCGGTGCGGGACTCAACCATGATGAAACCAGCGAGCGTAATCAGTGTCAGCGCGGCCAGACCCAGGATCGTAGGCGAACTCCAGGGATGGATATTGCCGCCAAAGCTGGTGAAAAGGACAAGTGACGTCAACATGACCGCCATCAGCGCGGCGCCGGCGACATCGATCGCGGGCCGCTGCCGCTTGGCTGGCGAGGTGAAGGCGATGGCTATCACGCCCAAGGCGGCAAGACCCAGCGGCAGGTTGATATAGAAAATCCAGCGCCAGTTCAGATGCTCGACGAAGAACCCGCCAATCAATGGCCCAAGCACGGTCGACAGTCCAAAGACGCCGCCAAAGAAGCCCTGATAACGACCCCGATCCCGGGGCGGAATAATGTCACCGATTGCCGCCATGCTCGTCACCATCAGCCCGCCGCCGCCCAGACCTTGCAGCGCCCGGAACGCAATCAGTGCGCCCATTGAACGGCTTAAGCCACACAGCGCCGATCCGAGAAGAAATAGCAGGATCGCACCCTGCAGCACGATTTTGCGCCCGAAGAGGTCGCCAAGCTTGCCGTAGAGCGGCGTGACGATAGTCGTCGCCAGCATGTAGGCGGTGACGATCCATGAAAGGTGCGCCAACCCGCCAAACTCACCCACAATCGTCGGCAGCGCCGTGGAAACGATCGTCTGGTCGAGCGATGCCAGCAGCATCACCAACATAAGCGCCCAAAAAATCAGTTGGACCGATTGCGGTGGGGGAGTCGCGGACGCCGGCATGATTGATGTGTTTTGTGGCATGGGGGGCGTTTCCTTCTCCGTCTTGCTTCGCTCATCCTACGTCTGGCGCCTGATCCACAAGCACTAATTCATGGACTGTCGAACATTGGGGGGCCTGCCGTTACGGTAGCGAAAGCGGGCATTACCCAGTTGGAGACGGATGCACTGGCGCCGCGCAAAAGTTCGGTGTCGGTCACGATCTTGGTTCGATCACCATATTTGCCGCGAGTTAGCAGACAAGTCGAAGATGTTGCTAGGCCGCGTTGATGGAGGCGCCGTCCCTGCGGCCTCGGTTGGACCGGCGCCCACCGACGCGCCCCAGAGCAACGCAGCGATAATGACAGCCGCCGGACTTCGTACCATCCAATTTGCTGAAATCGGCATGTTCGACTTCTCCTATGTCGTGTCCCTGCTTGTGATATCGCGGGTTGCCTCGGTTTAGCGCTGGAGCGCTGCCAATCGAATGCAATGTGGTCACCAAGTCGTGGTACTTTTACATGGACGCTGAAGGATTGCTTCCCGGTCGATGTCTTGCGCTCCCGTCCTCAACGAGGCGGATGTGGCGCTGGTGGTTGGGCCTGGCTAAAAGACCGTAACGGCCAGACAAACCAGGGCCGCAGAAGAAGAAAGATCATCATGATGCTGAAAGACATGCTCGCGCCTACCTACGTCCAGATGCTGGGAGCGCTTGCGGCTTGGCTCCGCAAAGTCGACGAGAAGGGGCAGGAAGTGGCGCAGACGCTGCTCACGGCTCGCCTTGCGCCCGACATGTTCCCACTTTCAACCCAGATCTGCTTCGCTTGCGTGCAAGCACAGGAGGGCGTGTTTCGGCTGCGGCAAGAAGCTTTCCCGCCATCAATCGAAGTATTGCTGGATGAGGGACGCAACGCAGCCGAGCACCCCGGCTCCATCGCCGACGCGCTTGCAAGGATCGCCGCAACCATCAGCATCGTGGAGGTGGCGGCAGCAGATGCGCCCGAGATCGATCCAGCGACGCCCATTGCTCATACGCTGCCGCAGGGCATGGTGTTCGATCTCACTGCCGAGCAATATGTCCGCGACTGGGCGCTACCGCAATTCTATTTCCACGTCATGACCGCTTACGCGATCCTGCGCGCCCGAGGCGTTGACCTAGGGAAGGCCGACTATGTCGCGCACATGTTCGCCTATCTGCGCCCAGGCACCTTGCTCGAGCAATAGAGAGCGAGCGAGCTGAGCGTGGTTTCTAGGGTCCGGACTCATTACAGCCACCAGATGACGGCTGCGGCGAGGGCGATGGCGCCCATGAAGCATTCGATTTTGCGGTCGAAGCGAGTAGCGATGCGGCGCCAGTCCTTGATGCGGCAG
>Ga0164243_10003097_pt1 | contig 26867 bp, 33 predicted proteins | sample OricompcompostOP_FD_108781 | JGI IMG/M metagenome (GOLD analysis project Ga0164243, IMG submission 108781) | Organic Plus compost microbial communities from Emeryville, California, USA - Original compost - Organic plus compost (OP) | ecosystem: Engineered > Solid waste > Mixed feedstock >...
CTCTCGGCGCACTCGCTTCTCGACTGCCCAGAGGTGACGCCCGGCTGCCGCTCGGAGCCGCGCGTCGGTCGTCGGACGGAAGGAGGACTGCGCGCCGCAGGAACACGCCCACCGGCTCCACTCCTGCCCCGTCACGCTCGTTGCGGTGTGGGAGTAGTACACCTTGTGCTTGGCGAGCTCGTCGTCGAGCGCCTCAGCGATCTCTTCTGTCGTACTCACCGCTCCAGACCCATCTCTCGTCGTACCTGCGATGAGGAGCGGTTGCAGTACCGGCAGACCATCACGCCCTGCGTGCCCGGCACGAAGTGGTGCGTCGCGCCGGTGGGCGCGCCAGGCGAGTCGCAGAGGTAGTGGGTAGCCGAGAACGGCTCCCGCAGATGCTTGCCGGGGATGGGCTCCAGGAGCTCCAGCGGGGTCAACTTCGAGGTGGTGTCGGCACCATAGCGCACGAACGCATCCCGCTCGCTCAATGCGAGCGAGATGAGCACGCCCTCCTCGCCCGGCTGGTCGGGTCGGACGTGCGGCGCTCGGTAGACGACCTTCTGCCCGATCGAGGCGCGGGCCTCCTCCGGAGTCACGCGAGCACCTCCACGTCCAGTGGCTCCGCAAACAGGTCGAGGTGGCCCAAAGCCTGCACCGCGTCCCAGAGATCGGAGGGCACATCGTTCGTTGTGGTGTGTCCACCGGTGAACCAGTACTCGACTCCTCCGATGGTCCGCGAGGCCAGGTCCTCGGGAAGCCGGACAATCTCGGAGCCGTCGGGGAGGGTGTGGAGGTTCGGCCACACCGCGTCGAGATAGGCGTGGAGCGCCTCGCGCGTCTCCGTCGCGAGCTCGAGGAGGCTGAGGGCGCCGTTGGCGTGCTCGATCAGGACCTCCGTCAGCCCCGCGTAGTCCGCGAGATCGGTGAGACGACCTTCGTCCCAGGCATCGAGGCCGAGGGCGTCCACGCGAGCGTGCGCGGCTGCAAGCCCCGCCTCCCACTCGCGCGTCCAGTAGCGCCCTTCGGGTAGGTGCGGGGCGCGCATGTGGGTGAGCCAGAACTCCTCAGCCATCACACAGCCTCCGCTCGATTGATGAGGTCCTCGAGAGTGTGACGCGGAGCAACTCCTCGTCACCATGCTCGACCTCGAGTCGGAGGCCGGCGAGTTCGCCCTCCGCCAGCCGGATGATTGCCATGTTCGTCCTTTCGGTTGATGTGTGAGTGGAACCGGGAGGACTCGAACCTCCATCACGGACTCGGCTGCCGACCAGAATCACCTCGCGCGAGGCGCTGGCCGGAGGGGTACCCGTCCGCCGCTGCTCTGCCATTGAGCTACGGTCCCGCGACGGGTGGGAGGAGCCACCTCCCACCCGCCTGGTATTACTGCCGGTCGACCTTACGGTCGATCAGCTTGCGGACTCCCACGGCCCCGACGAACGCGAGCCCGAGGAGCGCGATCAGGACGCCGGCGTACAGCGCCGCGAACGGGTCGTCCACTCCGGTCTCCGCGAGCTTGTCGCCGCTCGGCGCCGGGGGCGTCGTGGGCGGCGTCGTCTCGCACTCGCCGTCGTACTCGTGGGTCTCGGTCACCTCGTCGGTCACCGTCACCGTGGTGGCGTTCTCGGGGTCGAGGACGACCTGGTAGGCCCCTTCCACCACGATCACCTTGTAGGGCGTCGTCACCGTGGTCTTGGTGCGCGTCCACTCCACCGACGGGTTCTCGCACGTCGGCTCGTCGCCGCCGTACTCGCCATACGTCACCTCGACCTCGGGCTCCGGGATCACCGGGAGGTCCACGACGTCGAAGGTGTAGGTGGTGCAGTTGACGGTGATGGAGACGAGGTTCCAGTCACCGTGCACGCCCGAGCCGAGGGCGTAGGCGATACCCGAGACCTGCGCCTCGGGGAAGGCCGTCAGCCACTGGTCGATGGTGCCGTGCCACTGGGAACCGTTGCCGCCGCCGACCACCGGCGCGGCGTCCTTGACGAACTGCGCCGAACCGCCGGTGAGCCAGAGGTCCTGGCCGTAGACGTTCTCGTACACGAGCGTGCCGTCGACGTCACCGTCGTGGTCGAAGTCCACGAACAGGTTCAGCCCGGGGCCGTTGGGGTACGAGTTGCCGGGGTTGGGCGTCGCGTTGACGGCGAGCGCCCCGGTCTGGTAGAGCGGGAAGCTCACCGCGAGCCCCTCCGACACCTTTGCCTGGGGCGAGCTGTCGTCGGTGTAGACGCGGAGCGCCCCGTCGACATACTCGTGGTGCCCCGCCGAGCGGGTGTCGACGTCGGCCCACAGGTCGTTCAGGTCGGTCGAGACCGGACCCGCGGTGACCACCTCGCACACCTGGTTGGTGGGCGGAGGCGTCTGGCACTCGACGTCGGTCGACGCGGGAACGATGACCTCCCAGAGGTTCGTCTCGACTCCATCGATCACATTGGGCACGAGCTCGTAACCCTCGTCGGCGACCGCCTCGAAGAAGTAGTCTCCGGGAGGCACGTCGGTGATGTCGCCCGCCGCGTGCTCGGCCCAGTGACCGCCCTCGAAGGCGGGCAGGTGGATCGTGCCGTTCGCGTCGACGCTCTCGCCGTTCACGCACGTCTCGATACCCGCATCAGCCGTGGGCTGGATCGGCTGCGCCTTCGGCGTCTCCTGCGGCCGCTCGCACGGCGTCGAGGTGCCCGTGAGCGTCTTGTCGTAGGCGCTGCCGTCGTAGGCGTCGATCACGACCCGCCAGTCGTGCGCCACGTACTTGTCCCCGAGGCTGTACTGCTTCGAGAACGACGTGCCGAACTGCTGGCTGTCGACCTGCACGCCGTCGATAAACACGGTGACCGTGTTGACCTTGGCGGGCTGGGCCTCGTGGTCGATGACCTGCGAGGCCACCCAGAAGAACCACGAGGCGTTCTGCCCGTGACCCTGCTTGAACGGCTCTCCGATGGGATCGTCACCCGGCTTCTTCTTGCCATCCGGCTGCCAGTCGGCGCCGGGAGGCACGGAGCCGGGACCGTCCTCGCCCACGGGGCCGCCGGTCCACGAGTACCGCTGGTAGACGGTCTTGTAGGTGGCGTCCTTGGCGGGGACGATCGGCTGGTACTGCGTCAGGTTGACGCTGAGCGTCTCACACGTCGCGCTCGCGACGGGAGTGTGCGCGCTCGCCGTGAGCGGAACGGCCACGACCGCGAGGCCGAGGGCGACCGCCAGCGCCGCGAGCGCGCTGAGGAGCTTCTTCACGAGGCTCCCTCCTTTCGTTCGGGCTCGCCTGGGCGAGCTGGTGATCCCTGGCGCGGGTGCGCTCGGGAAGTTCTGGTAGACGTTACGGCGCGCGGACCTCCTCTTAGCGGTCACTGCTCCACCTCCCGTACCTCGGTCGAGTACGCCGACAGGAGGGCGACGAGCTTGAAGCGGTAGTCCCGGCTGTAGACGAAGAAGCCGGCGCTGTCGTACTGCGAGACGCGGAATCGCTTCGCCATCTCACACCTCCAGGCCCTGCACGACGTCGAACGCCGCATCGATCTGGCCCTGGACGTGAGCGGCCCAGTCCTCCCGGACCTGCTCCCACTCCTCGTGGGCGCGCTGCCAGGCCATGTAGTTCGTGTCGTTGGTGAACCCGTCCGTGGGCTCGACCGGCTCCTCCGCGTCGCGGATGTCTTCGTCGCCGTCCCACTCGTCGACGGAGTGGTTCTCCACCTCGCTGAGCGCGCTCTCGGCCACGTCGAGGAGCTCCTCGAGCTGGCTGTTGCCGTACTCCCAGGCGTCGAGCGCCTCCTGGCGCATGTCGCGGTAGTTCTCGAGCTCGCTCTTCAGGTCCTCCAGGGCGGCCTCGAGCTCCTCCAGCGCCGAGGGGGACGAGGGCTCGATCGCGTTCGCGGCGTCCTCGAAGGCCTCGATTGCTGCGAGGGCTTCGGCCCGGGCGCCCGTCGTGAGGTTCGAGGGGCGGAACGGGTGCTCGGTGCACGCGTAGATTTCCCGCCCGTGGTAGCCGGGCGCCGCGTACGAGTAGGCCGAGCCGACCGGGATCACGTGGCCCCGGTGGCAGAGGCGCTCGACGCGGCTCTTCTTGATGTGGCTGACGCGAGCCATCAGGTCACCATCCCATCTTCTGAGCGCACACGGGACCGATCCCGTTCGCGCGCGAGGTCTCGTCGGTGAGCGTGCGCCCGCAGACGCCGCACGCACCGATCTCCTTGCCGTAGCGGATCGACGCCTCCTTGGTGCCGTACGCGAGGATCGCCTGGAGAGCCTTCTCGGGCTGGTCACCGCGGAGGCGGTGGAACTCGTCGCCGGCCTGGACCTTCACGAACGTCCAGCCCGCCCAGGGCCCCTCGTCCGGGCGGTCCACCTTCAGGAAGCGGAGGCGCCCGTCACGCCCCTCCACCGCGTAGTACCCTGCGGGCACGTCGGGGAGGGAGGTCTTCTGCGTGGGCCCGGAGCGGAACTGCACCTTCTTGGGCGCCTCCAGGAGGTCGTCGATCAGGGCGCTGACGCCCCGCTTCGTCGGCCCGTGAGGCTGCTCGAGCTCGAACGCGATGTCCGCCTCGAGGTCCTCGCTCACCACGCGCTCCTCGCGGAGCTTGTGGAGGAAGGCGAGCTGCCTCTCCGAGGCCGCGTTGAACTTGTCGTAGAGGTTCCACACGGCCTCGTGGCCGTAGCGCTCGGCGCTGGCATCGCGCGGCGCGTAGACCCGGGCGCTCACGCGGCGCCCCTTCCGACGTTGCGAAGTTCGATCCACGCGCGCCGCCACGGTTGCGCGTATCCGTAGCGGTCGCGCATGACGCGCGCCACGCGGGCGAGCATGGCGGGCCGCGCCAGGATGGCCGCGGCGTTCACGCGACCACCGCCTGGGCGTAGCGCGCGAACGCGGAGTCCGCGATCTTCGCCTCGAGCCAGGCGCGGCGCCCGACGGGCACCTCCGCGAGGGCCTTCTCGATCACGGGCTCCATGTCGCGGGCGTGGCGACGCAGGTCGCGCTCGGCCGCCTGGTTGAACTTGACCGTCCCGACGTTGAAGTCGGGCGCCTTGTCCGCCGCGAGGGTGTCCGCCCACGCGAGGATGATCGTCTGCCACAGCTTCGAGGCGTGGCGGGCGTCGTGGCCGCGGACGTACTTCTGCTTGGGGCCCACCACGGAGCCGCACCCGCAGGCGCACGTGTTCTCGTTCATCAGATTCTCCGTTCCCTCGGGAGGCGTCTCCTCCCTACGGGAATAGCGTACCACGCTGACGTACCACCTAGGCAACCTGATCTTTACGTGATAGGTTCCTCCGGCTCGAGTGACTCGTACGCGAGCGGGTGATAGTGCTCGCTACGATGGCCGGCGGGCAGCGTACACGGGGCGTCCCAGAAGCGCTTGCCGTGGTGCTCGCGCGGGCTCATCGTAGCCTCCGCGCCGCACGGCTCCTGTTCTTCGTCCAGGAAGATGGCCTGCGAGCCGTCAGCGTCGTACGGGTTGCTGGTCTCCCAGTAGATACCGCAGGAGTAGCACGTCCACGAGCCACCATCGGTTTCGAGCTCGGAGCCGCAGTGTCCACACTGGATCACCGCGTAGATGTAGGGAAGGTCGGAATCAGACATGCTAGCCCTCCAGCCAGGTTGCAGCGAGCCCCGACTCGAGGACGCGGGCAGCGATCGAGTGGTAGCAGTTCGCGTCTCCCCCGCGGTGGGAGCCGTTCGGACACGAGCACTCCGCGAAGAGGAAGTCCTCGCCGCGCGTGATCTTGACGACGTAGAGCTTGGAGCCCTGGACGTTGAACCACTGGGTCTGGCCCGAGCCTTCGACCGGCTGCACGAGTCCGCGACGCAGGAGTTCCCGCGCCTTGTCGGTGGATTCGTAGCCATACGGCGCGAGGAGCTCCTCAAGGCGCTGGGCGGGGGTAATAGACGCGCGAGGCTGGAAATCGCCGGAGATCGAAGCCTCGCGCGCCTCGTCGGTACTCTCCGGGGCCCCGAACATCGTGAGGTCGAGCTCGAACTCTGCGTCGCGCTCGTTCACAGGATCACCTCGGGCTCCGGCTGTCGGTTGAGGAAGTCATCCTGCGTGGCGGCCACGAGGATGCCCTCCATCGGCCACGGGCGCCACACGCCGTCGTTGGGCCAGATGGTCGACCACTTGGCCTCGGCGGGGAGTCCTGGGTAGATGAACTGCGGGGCCACGAGCCCGTCGCGTCGGAAGCGACGCCACCCGATGCACTCGACAACGGTGCCGATAGGGAGGACTCGAGACCAGCCGGACCAGATGTCTTGCCCGTTCGCTCCCTTCCCGTAGTTGCACATCGCCTCGACCCGGATGTTCTCTGCAACCACGCGCCAGAACGTGCCGCGTCGGTAGACCTCGCGGGGCTTGATCGGGAGCGACTTCTTGCCTGCGGTGTCGACACGGTAACCGTCGGCGTCGCGTGTCACCACCGCATCCTGCGTCTGCTTGTCGAAGACCGAGCGCGTGTCGAGCACGAACTCCTCGCGAGAGACCGAACGACCTTGGCGCACGGAGCGACGCGGGAGCGGGTTGCCGTCCTTGTCGAGTAGGCGGCCGGCGACGGGATCGTAGCCGACTGCCTCGGGGGTCTTGGTCGCCATCAGCTCGGTCCGTTCTCTCGCAGGGTGTCGTCGATCGCATCGAAGACGGGTTCGTAGGTGGCCTCGAAGATGTCGTGCTTCACGGGGTAGAACTCGCCCTGCACGCCCTTGACGATCCAGTCGCCGACGTTCGCTCGCATCGTTCCCTCGAGCGTCTCGATCACGAACTGGTTGGAATCGTCGTCGTACCAGGCCGAGTCTCCCAACCACTCCTCGAGTCCCTCGTTGAGATCGGGGTCCGGGCTGAACAGCCACGCTTCGACCGTGACCGGCTTCTTCCGGTAGCGAGCCGCGCCCATCAGAACACCTCCGTGGTGTCGTTGTAGACGCACCCGATCGAGTGCTGCCCGTTGGGCCACCCGCAGTCCGGGCACTCCGAGTTGTCGCCGCTCACCGCGTCAGAGACGGCCTGGAAGTTCGGACGCTCGGAAGTGATCTGCGTCTCGGGGCCGCTGCCATTGGAGGCGTCGGCGGGAGCGGCCGAAACGAGCGCCCGCCCCTCCTTGACCTTCTCCTCGCGGCGCGCGAGCTCGGCCTGGGCCTCGCGGACGTTCTCGGCGAGCCCCTCGAAGCGCACACGCTGGAACTCGTTGAACACCTCGTCGGGGCTCTGCTTCACCGCGATCGGACCGTCGACGGTCTTGATGAAGGTGAAGTCCTCGTTGGGCTGCTTCTCCACCGCGTAGATCGCGCCGAGGGTCACCCAGACGAGGGCACCATCGACTGCTCCGTCGAAGGCGCCGAAGCCGAACAGGCGCGCCTTGGAGTCGGTGTCGTACGAAGTCTGGCGTTCCAGGAAGTCGACGTGCTGTTGCTCCTGGTCCTTCACCTGGTCGCGGAACGAACCGAGCGTGCGCCGCTCGTGCTCCTTCTGCTCGGCCAGATGCAGGAGGCGGTTTGCCTCCCGGGCGTTGTCGCGAAGCACCTCGATGGAGGGCTCGGGTTCGGTCATGGCTTGGCTCCTAGAATGAGCGGCGGCCCGAGTCCGATGTGTGAGCGGGTCAGGACTCGGGCCGCCTGGGTGGAGACGCTTACGCGTCGACGGTTGCGGCCTTGAGCGAGAGCTCGACGGCCGTGGAGATGATGCGATCGCGGGTAAGGAACGTGCGGCGGAAGCGGCTCTCGGCGTTGTGCGCCTTGCGGTGCCACTCGGCGTACTCGGTCGACGCCTGCACGAGCCCGTAGGCCGTGTTCTGGATGCCCTCGCCCGTGACCGATCGGTACGAGCCGAGCCACTTCTGGCGCTCCTCCTCGACGTTCGCCTGCACCCGCTCGGTGATGAGGTGCTTGGGCGGCATCGGGATGAAGTGCTCGAGGAAGTCCTCCACGCCCTTGTCGGTCACCTTCGTGTTGACGAGAACCTCCTGCTGGAGGAGCCAGTCCTCGAGGCTCTGCCGCCACCCGGAGAGGGCCTGCTGCGCCTGCGCGATGCGGTCTCCGACGTTCTTGGTGTGGCGGAAGAGGAACTCGGTACCGCGAGCACGCGCGTCCATGTCCGCGACGTGCGAGGTGTTCATGCACACGATGCGCGTCATCGTCGCCTGCCCGCGGAACGAGCCGGAACCGTCGTGCGAGTTCTGGAGCGCGAAGTACGGGATCGTCTCGCCGCGCGGGTCCCCGGGCACCGTGATCGGGTCCTTGAGGCGCACGAGCACCCACACCTGGGCGCCCCCGCGGAGCGACCCGCCCGTCTCGTACATCACGTCGTCTCCCGAGCCCTCAAGCGCCTCCGCGATGTCCCACAGTTCGGAATTGAGCACCGTGCGGTAGTTGTCCGTGACGACGCCGAGCACGTCGCCGTTGTCCGAGCGCTGGTTGGCGTACCATCCTTCGAGCTTCACCTGATCGACGATCGGTTCGTACGCCGCCCCTTCGGGCACGGACTCGAGGGGCACCACCAGACCGCTTTCCGTGAGCGTCACGAGCGGGCGCCCCTGGTCGTCCTTGCGGGGTACGTTGCGGAAGATGTCCTCCCGAAGCGGCTCCCAGGGATGGGCGATCTGCTGCGCCTCAGCGCGTGACGGGTAGTCGTCGAAGACCACCCCGAGGTCGTGCCAGGCGGCCTGGCGGACCGTGAACATCCCGTCCGTAGACGTGAGTCCGTGACTCATATGGGTTCCTGCTCTCCGTGTTGTTGGGCTAATCCACGGGGACTCCGTGGACGAGGGGCTGGCGGAATGGGTCTGTCACCGCCAGAAGTCCTATGTACTTTCGTATCACCCTAGGGTACCACCCTAGCTACGGTTCTCCGGGGTTGGCAGGGCTGAGGCTACAAGGTCGAGGGCCTCCTGAACAGTCAGGACTACCCCCGCCGCGGCGCCCGCACGAGTGAGCTTCTCGAGTTCGGCGCGCTGGAGCGGGGTGGCCCGGTTACGGGCGTGCTCCTCGCTCTCTCCGTTGCGCTTCGCCTTAGCCTCGAGCGCAATGAGGCGCCCATCGATGCATACGAGGAGGTCGGGGATGCCAGCGTTTTGGTACTGGCCTCCGGCAACCTTGAGGAACCAGACGTTCGGCCATCTCTCGGCAATCGCTTTGCGGATAGCTGCCACAAGGCGCGTCTCAGGTCCAGTGTGGGTCATGTGCCGAGCGGGAGAGTTGAACTCCTCGACCGCGGCGGAGAATCCGCGGGAGCCTTCCTCGGCTGGGTGGGCGCGCGCCCGGCTCCGGTTTCGCCTCCTGGAAGGCCCGGAGTGAGCGCGAGCGCGCGCCCGGTCTTACATTTCCAGGTCCTCGAGGTCGATCCCGTCGTCCTCGCTCACCTGAGCGGACGGGGCCGACGACGGCACCTGAGTGGGTGCGGGGAGCTGGGTGGGCGCCGGGTTGACGGTCGTCGGCTCGGCCACGACGGGCGCCGGGGCCTGCGTGGGCTCCGGGAGGTCCGTGGCCGTGGCTGAGGCGCCCGCGAACTCGTCGAGCCCGTCGAGGTCTCCGGCGACAGCGGCAGCCGCCGTGGAGCCCTCTCCGGCGAAGCGCTCGTAGGCCTGGACCCGGGAGCGGGTCTTGCCGTTGTACGTGTCGTCCTCCACGACCACGAAGGCCTTCTTGTTGAGGAACGCCCGCACCTTGAGCGTGATGCGCTGCTTCGGAGTCGGGATGCCGAGCGCCTGGAGGAAGCCCACCACACGGAACATCGACGCATCCGTGAGGTAGAGGTTGTCCACGAGCGTCGTGCCGTCGTACTCGCTGCCGACGACCCGCAGCCATACCGTGAGCTGCGGGGTCTTCTTCTGGGAGCTCTCGCCCTGCTCCGCATCCTCGATGACGACGGCGTAGCGTCCGGGGGCGACGTAGCCTCCCACCGTGTCCTTGTAGTTCGTCAGGTCGAGGACGAGATCGTCTGCCATGTCAGGCCTTTCTTGCTTGTTCGTTTCGGATGGATGGTGTTGCCGGGATCATGCCGCCGACGCCTCGGCGCGAGCCGGGACGCCGCCGATGCCCAGCACCCGGCTGAGCTGAGCGAGATCGGGGGCCTTGTAGCCCTTCGACAGGTCCTGCGGGTCGATCGGCGCGCGACCGATCACAGCGGGAATCTTCCCCCGCAGCGGGACCGGAATACGGGCCTTGGTGGAGTAGCCCGCGTGGTAGCCGAACCGGACGATGTGACGGCTGGGGAAGTTCCCGTCCGCGTCCGCCTCCGCGTCGTAGTTCGTCTCGGCCTCGCAGTAGAGGATGTAGTCCGCTGCCGCGCGCGTGATCTGGAGCGCGCCCTTCTGGACGTCGAGCGTGCGGTTGGTGACCTCACCCGCGATCTCGTCCTCGAGGAGCTTCGTCTGCGCCGTCATCACGACGTGCATCGGGTTCGGACGCGTGGCGTCGGCCAGCCCGAACCAGAACGTGGCGAAGTCCGTCATGATGTCGAGCGTCTGACCCCACGACCGCTGGTCGGCGGGGGAACCGTTGCGCTGAATCTCGCGCACCGCCGTCTCGGAGTGCCCGAGCACGAAGCGCATCGCCATCTTCTGCACCGAGGTGAGCGAGTCGACCACCACGCACTGGAAACCGCCCTCGCCGCGGTCCAAGGCGTAGAACAGGTCGTCGAACTGCTGCACCGAGGTGGGCCGGACGACCGTGATGTTCTGGGCGTACGGGGCTCCCTTGAACGACCGGATGCCCTTCTCACCCAGGAGGTCGACGTAGAGCGTCTTGCCGAGTTGGGCGATGGTGGAGGCGAGTGTGGTCTTGCCGCCGCCCTGGGGACCGTGGAGAATCCACTTCCCCCGGTCGTTGGGTACCTCGTCGGCACCCATCAGATTGAGACCCGCGATGGTCCCGTGGTTGCTTGCCATGTGTCTCCCTGACTATCTGGCATCTATCTCGACGGCGGGCGCCGCCAAGCTTACGACCGACGTCTGACGTCGGCATTCAACTCTTCGAGCTCGAGTTCACGGTTGAGGTCGCCCGCATACCGTACAGCGTCGCTCCACGCGGTTTCACCGCGGAACCGCTTGACCACCCTCGAACCCCGGCGCACCTCCGCGCGCATCCCGTTCGGAGTCGCCCACGCCGTATGAGGACCCGTAGGCGAAACGCCGATCTCCGGCGTGAGGAGGTCTGCGGGACTCGTCTTGCTGTTCACAACCCCACCGCCCGGTACGCCGCCAGTCGGCGATCGTTCGAGCGTATGGCGTTGCCGAGTAATCCGAGTCCGAGGAGCGCGAACGCTAGCGATACCGCCCAAGCCCACACGGGCACCTCGACAGCCGTACCCACGAGCGCGAGTGCGAAGCACTGGATCGTGAGGAGCAGGCCGAGGAAGAAGCGCCCCCAGATACTCCGCGCGGCGGGGAAGGCCTCGAGCACCTCTTCTTGGAGCTCTGCGAGCGTCGAGGCAGGTGTACGCGGTGGCATCGAGATCACGAGCGGCACGGGCATAGATACCACTCCGCGCCGACGCCCCACGAGGACGAGCTCGGCGGGGGCGGGGTCGTCAAGCACGACTGCGGGTTCGATCTCTGCCGGCTCCACCTCGGCGGCGGGGATGACTGCGACGATGGTGATCTCCGTCGTCGGAGGGCTCGCCACGATCTGAATCGGCCCAGTCGTCACGTCCTCTTCGACCACGAGCGTTGTGGTGAGTTCCGCTGGCGGGATAGGACCATGTTCGAGGAGGGCGCCGAGGGCCAGGAGCCGGGTGGGCTCAAGCGTATCGAGCTCCTGCCCGAACACCTGGGCGGCCTGGAGCCGTCCGTCATCATCGAAGCGCACTTCTCCGTACGCTCGCGGCTGCTCCGGACGGCCGATGTCATAGACCACCGGACCGACGCGGCGACGCCTCCGCATTGAGACACCGTAGGCGCGAGCCAGGTGCTTCGTGGCGGAAATCTCCGCCGACCCTCGCACCGCGGCGCGGCGCTCGGGGGTGTCGATTGAACGACTCATCTGCACGTTCTCCGTTCTCGTGCATCACCAGGGATTTTACCCCCTGGTGTGGTACCTAAGTGTACCCCGTTATCGGGGCCATGTCGAACTGCGTCCACTCCCTTCAATGACCTGATTCCACGCTTCCGCGAGCGTGAGCCCCCACCTGTAGGCGAACTCCTTCACGGCCTGGTGGATAGCCGCGATATCGTCCTCCCGGCTCGACGCGTTCGGGTGTTCCGTTCGCGGCGTGTCGTTGTCTGCCATCACATCTCCTCCTCGTACACCCGCTCCCGCGGGACGTCCTTCGCGAGCGTGCCGCCCACCAGGAGCGTGCGGCCTTCGGGAGCCACGAGACCGAACTCGAGGAGGTCGTACTCCCCGTCGGCCCCGCCCATCATCCGGGCGCGGCATAGGGCCGCGTAGTCGCAGAAGTCACAGGCTCGACCGAGGTTGCGCGCCGCATCGTTGGTGGCCTCGAAGCGCCGCGTGGTGCGCCAGGCGTCCGTAGCGGTGTCGATTGCCGCGCGCAGGTGCGCGATGACCACGTTCCGGTTCAGCGGTACCCGCGTGCGCTGGAACCAGATCGACTTGGCCGCCGGCGTCGAGAGCTTCTCGACCACGCTCTGCTCAAGTTCGTAGACGCCGAACTTGGGCTTGCCCTTCCTCGGACCTGACGCCACGAAGGTGTCGAGCTCGCCCCAGAATGGCCCGGGAGGGAGAGCCTCGAGCGCCTCGCGCCGAGTGCCGGGGAGGGTCTCATCGTCGAGCAGCGCCTGAATATCGGCGAGCGGTCTGGTGTCCGTACGGACGAACTCGAGGTAGGTCGCGACGTCGTAGTCCGTCACCGACTTCGAGAGGGTACCTCCGGTCTTGGTGACCTCGGGCTTCTTGGGCGCGACCGAACGCGCGCGGTCGTACGAGACGGCGCGCGGGGCCCCGTGGCCCCACGAGGAGATCAGCGGACTCGCGCCCCACGCGTACAGTTGGAGCTGGGAGTCCATCATGTCTCCCAAGGCCGAGGACGCCTTCAACACCTTGTGCGACTTCCGATCGCGCACGACCACGATGTTGCGCTCGACGTCGTAGAACACCTCGTCGATGTAGCCGATGAGCTCGACTCCACCGAGCGGCTCGCCTCCTTCTGGCCCGTTCCAGACCGAATCGTCCTTGGGGCGCGGGAGGGCGCGCTTCCAGAACACCTCGAGCCCGAGCGGGCGCTCGTTGGCTCGCTCGGCGGCGTATTCATCCATCCACCGCGTGTAGAGGTTCCTCAGACGAGTTGGGAGGGGTTCTCCGAGCCGGGCCACCCACTCCTCGACCGTCTCAGGGTCGCGCTGGGCCCACCAGCGGTCAGCGGCCTCGAGGATGTCCTCGGTGGTGACCACGCGCTGATCGAACTTGGGAGAGTCGTCGGGCCCCTGGATGAAGGAGTTCGTGGGATCGGACTTGAGAGAGCCGTACGCGCGCCCCCGTTCGAGCGCCTCCGCAGCCGTGAGCGCGCCCCACCACGACCCGAAGTGAAGCTCGGGCTTGGGGCCGAAGTCCGGCTGCTTGATACGGAGTACGTAGCGGTAGTGCCACCGGCTAGGGCATTCACGGTGCGCCGAGAGCGCCGAGTAGTGGGCGCGGATCAGGTTCGGCTCGAGCTCGAGGGTGGGGGCGTCCTGAGTCACGCGACACCTCCGTGTACCGCCTCGACCACCTTGCGCGCGAACTCTTCGAGGTCGGTCTTGATCGTCATGCTGCTCCTTCTGTTGTGGTCTCGTCGGGAGTGGGCGGCGGCGAAACCGCCTCGGTCTGGCTGCCGTAGGCACGCTCAACCCCGCCCCTACCGTCGTCGATCAGACGCCCGACCTGGCCGTGGTGCTCCTCCTCGTCGCGACGCGACGCCTGGGCCTCGAGGAGCTCAGCCTCGCTATCCCCGAGGATGTGACGGAGCACCGACGCCTCGAGGTTGGTCCGCGTCTCGTGCGCGTTGTAGATCACCTCGTCGATCGTGCCCGGGGCCATCGCGTACCAGAACGTGACGCTCCGGTTCTTGCCGCCCGTCTGCCCGATACGGTTGAGACGGTCGCGCGCCTGGATGAAGTCGTCGCGAGTCTGCGGGAGCGAACCGAACACGGCGTGCGAGGCAGTCACGAGTTCGTTGACCGAGAGGCTCATCGTCTTGATCTGCGCGATCATCACGATCCTCTGCGGCGCGTCCGAGCCAAACCGCTGACGAAGCCGCAGGCGCTCGTTGGCGTCCGTCTCGCCAGAGATAACCATGAGCTCCGTACCCTCGCGTGCCAGCACCTTCTTGAGCATGTCGATCTCGTGTAGGAAGAGCGTGAAGACCACGACTCGCTTCTCGCCGGCGAGGTTGTCGTGGACGATCGAGGCGATGGTGCGCGCCTTCGAGTCCCCGAGGACATTGAGGTTCCCGAGGTCATCCGGCAGGTGCCCGGCGGTGATCTGCCGGAGTCGCATCATCTGAGCCAGTCGGTTCGAGGCGCTCGCGTGGAGCCCGGTAGCGAGCTGAGTCGCCAGGCCCTTCTTCATCTCGGCGTACGCCTTGGCCTCTGCGCTCGAGAGGTTGACCGGCACCTTCACATCGACGGTCGGCGGAAGGTCGAGGGCGTCCTCCTTGCGCGCGACCTCGGCGTTGATCGACATGATGCGCTGCATCTCGTCGAGGTTCTTGTACCCGACTACGTTGCGCCCCATGTACCCGCCCATCTCGGCGTAGCGACGACGGAAGCCATCGAACGTCGCGGTCTTGCGGGTGCCGTCCGCGGTGAGGTCGCCGAAGGCGTACGGATCGAGGAAGCGCCACTGGCCGTAGACGTCGAGGGGTCCAGCGGGCATGACCGTACCGGTCAGCAACCCGCGGCGCGGCACCCGTCGCCCGATGCGCGCGAGCATCCTCGAGGCATTGGAGGTGGCGCCCTTGATCTTGTGGGACTCGTCCACGACTACGAGCTCGGGGGAGAAGCGTTCGATCGCGTCCAGAAGGACGTCCGCGACGGTCGTGGTGCCGGAGGTCACCTGGCGGGAGGAGAAGGTGTCGAGGTTCACGACCTCGATGACGAGTCTCGGGCGCTCCACGCCGAGCGCGTCGGGCCCGTCTGCGAGCGGCCCGGTAGCCCCGCGTGCGCGGAGCATGAGGGCCTTCTCGAAGTGGATGCCACGCGGCCCGTGCTTCACGCGAGTACGCGACTGTTTGGCGAAGGGCCGACCGCCGCGCGCCGCGTGCGCTTCGGCGCGCTGCCGGATCGAGAGTCGGTCACCGCCCATGGCCTCGGCCCAGAGGTTCACCGAGTCGGTGACGTACTGCTCCGCCTGGTCCACCCACGTGTCGAGAGCGGCGAGCGGCGCGACCACGAGGACGCGCACCTCTCGCACCCCGGCATCGTCGGGCTTGGCCTTGAGCGCGAGGATCGACATGTAGTCGAGGGTGGTCATGGTGTTGTGAGTGGGAAGCCACGCGCGCGTGACGAGGTACTGGTGCGTCTCCGACGCGACGGTGAGGCATCGCACGAGGCGCCGACCGACCGGCTCCACCTTGACGATGTAGCGGTAGGGCTCCTTCTGGCGGAGCGGCGTGGCGTCGATCTTGCGCTGGAGCCGGAAGGGCGGTACCGCGACTGGGGTCCAGGAGACTCGCCACTTGGGTCCCGCGTCTCGACCGTTGATCGTTGCCCGGCCCTCGCGGATCGACACACGTTCCCCGAGAGACGCCGCGAGCTCGAATACCGCCTCGGCGAGGGCCTTCCGAGTCGACGTGAACTCCACGGTGGACTTCCCCGCGTGACCGTCGGTGTCCATCAGGCCAGCGAGAAGTTCGCGCCGGTCACGGGCGGAGGCCCGGAGGTATTCGACAGGGACGTGCTTGTTGCCCCGGAGTCCGAGCTGGCTGAGCCGGGACCCCAGCGTGGTGTTCCAGCGCGGCGGCAGTGGCTCACCGTACTTCTCCGCGCGGTAGTAGAGGTTCGCGCAGATCGGGCAGTTCTTGTATGGCTGCCCCGCGTGTCCGCGCGAACAGGCGTCAGAGATCGGACGGTCGAAGGCGATCGTCGTGACGCCGTTCTCGTCTCGAGCGAGCACCCTAGTCCGCTCGTTCCCGTAGACCTCGAGGTTGTGCATGAGTGCCTTGACGTCCTGGCGCCCGGCGTAGACCTGGCCGACGTTTGAGGCGCCGTCGCCCAGCCAGACTCCGAGTGCGTAGGGCTCGATGAGCCACCCGGTTCCCGACCCCGGGCCGGGCCGCTCGGGGCCCTCGACCGGAGCGGTGAGGCGTACTCGGTGGTTGGCCTTGCCGCCGTAGTAGAGCGTCGCGGCGATCTCGCTTGTGGTCCTGACCTCGGCTCCGGTTGGCGCTCCGCCGTAGCGCGCTCGCTGCTGTGCCTTCACGTCCTCGGTGACCCAGAGGTGCTCGCCGTCGGCTACGACCTCGGCTCCGTCGGAGAACACAACCCGGTAGGCATCGGCCTCGTAGGGCTCGTGGGCGATGATCTCCGTGATGGAGCCGTCGGGGGCGTAGACCCGATCCCCGGTGACGAGGGCGCCCATCGTGGTCCAGCCCTCCGGCGTGGGAACCTCCGTCTCGACGTCGAGGGCCTTGCCGGTACCTGGATCGAACAGGAGCGCGAAGATGCCCTTCGTCTCGATCATCTTCATCAGGCCCCGCCTCTGGTGCGCGTAGCGCTTGGGACCCTTGGGCACGAACTTCTCGCCCATCACTTCCTTCCGGGGTTGGGGTTGACGGCGGCCGCCTGGATCAAGGGGCCGAGTACGACGAGGGAGGCCTGCTCTGCCGAAGTTGAAGACCACCCACGACTCTCGAGATCGCGCTTGAGCTGGTCGAGGGTATCGGCCAGCGTCGCGCTCGCCTCGATCAGCGCGAGCGAGTCGAGGAGCGGCTGGACGTCAGACGCCTCCGAAGGGCGCTCGGAGACTGCCATCACTCGTCCTCGCTGTAGAAACGCTCATGGTCGGACAGCGGTATCAGCGTCCACCCCTTGGCTTCGAGTTCGTCGAGAAGGTGCTCGCCCAGAGCCCGGTTCTCTCGGATTCCCGACCGACCTCGAACCACGCCGCCAAGCGCGTTGGCCTTCCAGTCGCGTGCTTGCTGCATCAGCCGGCCTGAAGTTCGTCGTAGCAGCGCTGGCAGTCGGGGCAGACCGGGAACTTCTCGGGGTCGCGCGTCGGTACCCACCGCTTGCCGCACAATGCGGTGATCGCGATACCCGTCACGTAGGCCTCCGCGACCTTCTCCTTGGGGGCGTAGTGCGCGAACTTGTCGTGATCTCCGGCGTCGAACGTCTGCTTCTCGCGCGTGTCGATCCCTCGCGCGGCTTCCAGGATTCCGGGGTAGTCGGGCGCTGCCTTCGGGCTCATCTCTCTCCTCGTCATTACCTGGAACGTCTGGCACTAGGTACTACCTAAGCGTACCACCCTAACGGGGGCCCTCCGTACGTGCCTATCTGGCTCCATCCCAATAGTTTCTTGGGTTTTCTTGGTTTGAGGTACTACCCTAAAGGGGTAGTACCTCAAACGGAGAGCCCAGAAACCAGAAAACTACGGGGCTCCCGGATTACTCCCGTCGCTCGGACTGTCGTCATCGTCTCCGTCATCGATCTGGACCTGGAGGACGTACTTCACATTCGGCCCGCGGTCGCCACCGATCTTGACGAGGTAGCCCGCTTGGATGAGTCGATCGCGAGTGGTCTGGAGGGCCGTAGCCGACCACCCGTTGGCCTTCCACGTGGCCCCGATCTTCGCGACGACCTCTTTGCCGGTAAGCGCGGTGTCGACCACGTTGCCGAAGGCCGAGAGCATCAGGGCCTCCATGGCCTGCTGACGCTCGCGCTTCTTGAAGGCCGCCGACGCAGTGAGGTCGAGTTGCATCGAGCCCTGCGGCGGCGTCGGCGCCGAGGGGTTGCCCGCGTTTGCCGGCGCTGCGATCGTGAAGACCGTCGTGGGACCCGAGGCCGTACTACCCGTCGAATCGATGGTGACCTTCGCCGCCACCTGCGCCCGGCCCGAGATGCGGCCCGCGTGCTTGCGTACCTGCCCTGGCCGGTCCTTGAGAACGATGAGCTCGAGTTCGCCGATGGAGCCGAGCACCGGCTGACGCACGGGCCAGACCTGGAGGAGCGTCCCTTGCACCATCGAGACCTTGTGCTGCGAGCCGATCGGCATCGAGCCCTTGTCCCCGGCCTTGGACATGTGGTCGATGATGATGACCGTCGTGCGGCCATTGCGAGCGAGTGACTTGAGCCACGAAGTGATGACGTCCGTCTCGACCGAGTTGTTCGAATCGAGCCCGTGCAGGCCGTAGATCGACGTCATGCCGTCGGCGATGATGAGCGCGGGGTCTACCTGGTCGAGCGTGTGCCGGAACAGGAGCGCGTTCGCCTCCCCGACCGGTGTCGTCTTCTGGCCGCCCCAGTGATCTCGCTGCATCGTCGCAATGGGCTCGTCGGGGCGGATGTAGGTGAACAGGAGCCGCAGGTCGTCGTCTCCGGCCCCCATCGCGCGGAGCCTCTCGATCGTGTTGACCGGCTCGTCCTCGAAGTCGAGGTAGACGACCCGCTCACCGGACGCCATCACCTCGAGGGCGGTGTAGAGCGCCACGAGCGTCTTGCCCGACTCGGACGGGGCGAACAGCATGTTCAGGCGCCCCGGGTAGAAGAGCGCGTGGCCGTCGTCTCGCCTGAGGACTGTCGGCGCCACGGTCGGTAGGAGCCCCGAGAGGTACGGATCGAGGTCGATCGGCCCCCACGAACCGGTCTCGAGGGGCTCGGTCTCGACCGGAGCGCCCGCGTCTCCGGCGCCAGGCGCCCCCGTAGCGGGCGAACTAGGCGTAGATGGTGCCGTAGTCGTCGGAGGCGTTCCTATCGCCGGAGACGCGCCCGTAGGGCCGAGGGAGGTGGCTTGACGGGACTGATACCCCGCGAGCGACTCCACTTCGGCCACGAGCGTGCGCGCCTGCGTCGCGTGGGCGTCGCCGATCATCTCCGCGAGCTTCGGGAACCCCCAGACGTTCTTGCCGTCCCGGATGCCCTTGATCGTGGAGTCGAGCGACTCATGCTCGCGCGCATCCGGCCCGTCATCGTCGTTGGAGGCGCTCGCGAGCGCGCGGATCAAGACGCCGGCGTTCCGCTCCCAGAAGCTGTGTACCACCCCATCGGCCTGGCGCAGGAGGGCGCCAGCCAAGGCCAAGTAGGCCTCGTGGCGCCCCCCGGACGAGGGCCAGTTGTCGAGGAGCGTCGTCGCGAGCGCGACGAGCGCCACCTGCACCGCGAGCTTGCGCCCGTTGACGCGCGCGGGGCCCACGTCACCGCCCCACGGCTCGCGCCACCACGTCCTCGTTTCGCGGAGCGAGGGGTCGCGGCCGAACGCCTCCCAGTCCTTGGGTACCCAGTCCGACGGCGGGATGACCGTCTGCACGCCGCGGTCGTAACGGAACTCGATCGTGACGTCGGCCACAGCGCCCGCCGGGACGTGCTCAACCTGGTAGCGACGCGTCGACGGGATGGAGTCGAGCGCGGCATTGCCCGAGGTGCCCGGCTCCGCGATGTACCAGAAGTGCGACTCGGGAGAACCAGGGCGCCCGGAGCGCGCCTGCGTGCGCGGCAGGAGGTCCCGGAAGCGCTTGGCCTTCGGGTGGTCGATGTCTACGTCGACGAGATTGCCTGAGGTCGGCCCGAGTACGACGCCGAGGTTGTACGGCTCTCCCGGCTCGAACCCCCACTCTTTGAGGCGCGCCTCGAACTGCTCGACCGTGGTCGTCGGGTCCCACGTGACGTTCGGCCACCCTTGGAAGGTGGGGCGCTTGGTGCCCGGCCGGATCGGAATGATCTGACGGCCTGCCCGTATTGCCTCAAGCGCAGCGGCGAGCATAGGATCGGGTGTAGACATTCGTTTCCTCGGATGGTACCGCGCCCTCGAGATCGACCCTCTCGGGGGCGCGGTGTCGTGTTAGGGCGGTTTGCTCAGTGCGTGAGGGCCTCGTCCTTGGACGAGACTGCCGACTGATGACCGTACTCGCGCTCGATCTTGACCCGCTTCTTGGGCAGGCGGTAGATGCCGCGCGCGTATCCTTCGAGCAGCTCAATGATCGCGCGGTTCATCTTCACGCCGTCACGACGGGCTCGGGCCGAAGCCCGGGCCCAAGTCTCGTTGGGCGTACGGACGGAGTGCGACGCGGTGCTCTCGGCGCCCTTGTTCTGGGCGGTACTCATGTAATGCCTCCTGGTATCGAGGTAATACCCTAGGGTACTACGTAATGCTTAGCGCGAGCCTAGCACGCGAATCACGCAGCAGCGCACTCTGGGTTCGACACATCGTTCAACGACCAACGGGTCCCGACGTCGTAGTCCGCCACGATCGGGACGTCGAGCTCGACCCCGAGGCGCTTCACCCAGCGACCGACACCCTCCATCCGGCGCTTGATCTCCTCAGCGCACTCTCGCCAGGATTCGATGGGTAGCTCGGCGACGATCGAGTCGTGCACCGTGGCGACGAGCCGGACGCCCGGCACTGCCTTCGACCCCGGCAGGAGCCCTTGGATGTCAGCGGCCGCGAGTTGCATCAGGTCAGAGGCGAACCCCTGCACCGGGGAGTTGATCGCCTGTCTCTCTGCCTCGCCCTCGAGATACGAGTTGCCCGACCAGATGTTCGGCAGGCGCCTGACGCGACCGATCGGCGAGATGGTGTAGCCGTTGCGGCGCACGAAGGCCTTCATCTTCTGGTGCCACTCCTTCATGCCCTTCCACTGGTCGAAGAACGCGGCGTGGAACGCGACCGCCTCTTCTTCCGTGAGCACGACGCCATAGACGTCCTCGGCGTACTCGCGATAGCCGTGGGCGCTCTGGTCGTACAGCAGCCCGAAGTTCGCGCTCTTGGCGCCCTGACGCTCGGCTGGCGTCACGTCTTCGAGGGAAGGGTTCTCGTCCATCGGCACGTACGACTCGAGCCAGTGGAGCTCTTCGCGCGTGGGAGCCAGAGAGCTCGAGGGTACTCCCCGCTCTCGGGCGGCCGCCTCGGCATCGCGACGCGCGATGATGTCGCGGGCTCGCGCGTTGATGCCCTTGTTGCGATCCGCGACGATACGCTGCCCGAGGAGTCGGTGTAGATCGAGCCCGTCGTTGAAGGCCTGGAGCATCGGCTCGCACCGCGAGACGAAGGCTGCCACGCGGAGCTCGATCTGAGAGAAGTCGAAGTCGGCGAGGTAGTAGCCGTCGGACGGGATGAACGCCGGACGCAGCTTCTTCGTCACCTGCTGCATGTTCGGCCCACTCGAGGAGAGCCGACCGGTTGCGACACGCCCGACGTTGTAGCGCGCGTGGATGCGCCCATCCGAGCGCGTGTGCTCGAGCCACGAGCGCAAGAACTCCGCCCGCTTCTCCGCGTTGCGCTGGAGGAGAATCTTCTCGGCCACCTCGTACCCCTGGCGCGCCTGGCGCCCGAGGACGCCCTTGGACCACCTCGGGTTGCCCCGCTCGGTCATCGCTGTGATCCGCAGTTCGCCAAGATCGACCGCGCGCTGGGTGAACTCCTTGAACCACAGCGAGGTGGCGTGCATCGACGGTTTCGAAGCCGTGGTCATCGGATAGCGACCAGCGAGCTCCTCGAGAAGCTCGCGTGCGACCTTCTCGTCCTCCTGGAGCCTGGAGCGCGCCCACCCGGTGTCGAGTCGGAAGCCGTTCTGCTCGATCTTCGTGAGCGAGGCCACCGTCGGCATCGCCACCCACGTGGCGATGGTTCCGAGGCGGGCCGTGAGGTACTCCTCGGCCGACTCCGGGAGCATGTCGTAGACCGGCTCGGGGTAGCCGCCCCCCTGGAGGAACATCTGCTCGACGTGATCCTGCTTCAGCCGCCACGTCCACCACGTGTCGCGCGCGGCGTACTCCCCGAGTTCGATGAGGGGCACATCTTCGGCCGCCCCAGGGTAGGTGAGATCGAAGTCGTCCCAGCGGTCGACGCCCTCGAAGGTCGCGGGAACGCGCTCCTTGAGCCGGGTGCTCGTGGTCTCGTCCAGGAGGTGGGAGGAGACCTGGGTGTCCCAGGCGATCAGCTCGGAGAGGTCGACTCCGGTGAGGGCGTAGACCCAGCGCGCGTCGAACTTGACGTTCTGGTTGGTGACCGCGCGCCGCGTCTCGAGGACGCCCTCGCGCAGTACTCGCGTGATCGTCTTGCGCCACGAGCCGAGGAAGGGCGAATCCGGGTGCGAGAGGGGTAGGACGTACGTCGTGGGAATCTCGCCGTTCCACCGACCGTCGTCGCCCTCTTGCGGGAGCGTGAGCGAGGCGAGCACGATGCGCGCGGCAATCCCGCCGTTCGAAGGACCGCCGGTCGTGGCGTACTCGTCCAGACCGGTGGTCTCGAGGTCGATGACGACCTCGGATGCGGTACGGCACGCCTCGATGAGTCCGTTGAGTTCTGTCGGGCCGAGCACCCACGAGAGAGGGCCCGTGGCGTTGCCCGTGTTCGTTGCCATCAGCGCCTCCGCTTGGATGTGAGATCGGGTATGGCCGTGAGGGAGTCGGTGTCATCCATGGCGTTCTAACGTACCACCTCCGCGTACTACGTACGGCAGGCCGAGACCGGTCCGGCAACGACAAAGCCCGGCCGCCCGCAAAGCGGGGGACCGGGCTCGTCAGCTCCCTAACCTACGGCGTCCTTCTGGTCCTCGACGCGCTTCGCGCTCGGACCGAAGAGCTGGATGGCGGACGACTTCTGCGCCGCGTCGATCACACCTACCGGTTTCAGGATGCCGAAGTAGGCTCCGATTGAGAACAGCCACGTGATGACTCCGTTCCCCACCACGTTGGGCCAGTCGACCGCCTCGCCGCCCGAAAGTTCGACGCCGAGCGCCGTGAGGACCGTAGAGATGAAGGTGAGGCCACCCAGGAGCAGAACCTTGAGCCATCCCGCGGAGAGCCGGTCGGTCACGAGACCGACGAGCACCGGGAGGATGACCACGAGGGCGAGCTGGACGAGCGCCAGCCAGGGGTTCGACGTGAAATCGAAGACGGGGATGTCCATAGAGCTTCTCCTACTCGAAGGTGACGGTGCCCTGGACCGCGTGCGAGGATGCGAGCCAGGTCTTGAACCACTCCGGCATCTCGGAGGGGTCTGGGTCAGAGCCTGGGTCGGGCTCCGAGCTCGGCGTGAACTGCGCCTCGTACGGCTCCGTGTACTGCCCGCACGACGTCGCCGCGACCTCGTGGTGGTAGACGATCTCGAGCGGGTGGCCGTACTTCTCCCAGATCGCCTCGAGCAGACGCTTGAGAGCCGAGACGATCTCCGGCGTCATCAGAGGGTCGACCTCGATTCCGATGAAGTCGTTCCCGCCCGAACCCGCGTGGTACGCGCGCGCCGTCAGCGGCACGTTCTGGATGATCTCGACCGTGCCGGCCGAGTTGAGGCCGATCGTGAAGTGCGGCGACACCTTGTCCGCGTCGTTCGGGTGCCGGCCCTGGAACGTGTTCAGCACGCTCGAGAGCGTGAACTGACCCGGCGCGCCCCACTGGTGCGGGATCACCGCGCGCGGGTCCGCCGGGAAGCCCTTGCGGAGAGCGGGGTCAGCGACGCTGTACTCGTTCTCGAAGTTCGACCAGTCGGCCGCCACGACGCGCGACGTGATGCTCGGGAAGTCCGGGGAGAAGGTGAACGGCGTCGAGGGGTACTGGCTCTGCGGCGGAGTAACCTCGACCACGCCGAGACCCTCGACCGACTGCGACGTGAAGCCACCAGCCCACGCGTAGCCGCCGTCGACGACGTACCACACGCCGGTCGTCACGCCATTCTGCGTCACGACGTCGCCGTTGGCGTACTTCTCGACCGTGATCTTCGTGCCGCGGTCGAGCGACTTGACGAGCGCCGCGCTCGACGTCGGGTACGCGCGCACGTTGACCCCGTTGTCGGGGCGCACCTCGCGCCACTCCTGCGACGGAGGCGCAGGATTGACGATCTCGGTCAGGCCGTCCGTCGTCGCGCGCGTGAACGAGCCCGCCCACGCGTAGCCCGCGCCGACGCGGAACCACACGTCCGACGTCGCTCCGGCCTCGGTGACCGCCTGGCCGCGCTTGAACTGCGTCACCTCGACCTTCTGGCCGGGCTCGAGCACACCGAGCTGCTCTGAGGTCGTCGTCGCGTCGCGACGGATGCGGCCGTTCGCGATGTCGGTGCGCACGACGCGCTGATTCGGGTAGACGTTGAGGTCGGCGAGGTCATGGATGCCGGCATCGGTGAATCCGCTCGAGTGCGAGTACAGCCCACCGATCACGAACCACACCGAGTTGCCGTCGACGCTCTCGCCGGTCACCCAGCCGGCCGGAGAGACGACCGTGCCGGGCGCGAGGTTCGCGTTTCCGTCGTAGGCGGCGTTGCGGTTCGGCGCCGCGCGGCGCCGCGCCTCGACCGCGCCGACAACGCGCTGCTTCGGGCCCGCAAGGCGCGCCGCGACGAAGCCTTCGGGCTCCACGAGGAGAGCGCGCGCCGCCGAGCCCATCGGAAACACCGTCGATGCGAACTGCGCCGGCGTGCACACCGCGACGCCCCAGTGCAGGTGCGCGCCCGTGATGCCGGAGCCGGTGCGCCCGATGGTGCCGATCTGCTCGCCGCCGTTGAGCTTCGTGCCGACGGCGGGTCCCTTCTGGGCCTTGTGCGCGTAGTACGAGTAGGCGTGGCGGCCATCGCCGATGTCGCCGTGATCGATGTACGTGTAGTAGCCCCAGCCCGACGTCGCGTTTGTGCCCTGCTTGACGACGGTGCCCGGCCCGATCGCATAGATGGGCTTGCCCTCGTAGTGCGAGTAGTCGAGTCCCGAGTGAGGGAGCGATCGCGGCTGCCCGTTGTCGAGCACCTTCGATAAGAACTCGCCGCCAGGCGGAACGTGCCGGTCGTCTGCGGGATACCGCCAACCCATGACTACCTCCTCGATCGTGGCGAGTCTACTCCTCGACGATCTCTTCGAATCGAAGGTCGAACTCCGCCATGTTGTTCAGCACGGGCGTGACCGGGTGCGCGAGATTCGTCTCGATGCAGCGGACGACGACAGCGGTCGGGCCGACCGACTCGAGCAACCAGGACGGAGCGAGTCCGACCGCGACGATCGCGTCGTCGTCCACCCCCACCTGCAAGGGCTCGTAGGTGAGAGCGCGGGGCTTGTACGCCATGATGAATCTCCTTAGAACTCTGCGATGAAGTCGAGGTAGGCCGGATCGGAGGCCCCGCGCAGATAGTACGCAGTCCCGGCGGTGAGGGGATTGCGAATCGCAGATACGACCGCGACCTGCTCGGTGATGGCTCCTGTCAGACGGATGTCGGTTGGGTTCCCGCCGCCGGGGACGATCTCGAAAGTGCCCGAGGCGACGAAGACGGGAGCTATACGGAGAGGAGGGGAGAACTGCTGGACGAAGCGCGCCTCGGTTGCTGAGGTTCCGCCACCGAGCATGAGACCACCGGTGTTTGACCCCGCAGACCGGAGCCGTTGGAAGTAGCGGAGCGCCAGCTCAGTCTCGGCCCCGATGTGCCGAGGACGGAACGGGGAGCCGGTTCCGCCTGCCACCACGTTGACGTCGCTGAGGGAGGCCGATCCGTCGACCGCCGAGAACTCCACCACTACGTCGTCGGAGCCGTCCGTCTCGAAGACGAGCGGGCTCGTTGACGAAGAACCGATCTCGCCACCGCCTCTGTAGCGGACGCTGGCCTGCGCGGTGCCGCCCCACGAAGCGGTGTACGCTCCGGCCGGCATGTTCGCACGCTCAATCACCTGCTGCACCGAGGCGCCATCGGCAATCGTGATCTCGCACCCGTTGGGCGCCTGGACGTAGGTGTACGCCGTGAGCGCCGGGCGGTTGATGCTCGACGACGCGTTAGCCGCGCCGAGCCAAAGGCATCCGGGCATGGAGCCGTCGAAGTAGTCGTACACGACGTCGCCCTCGGTGAACAGGAAGCCGTCGTAGTAGATGGCATTGCCCACGGCGAACCCCTCACCCGAGTTGGCCCACGGCGCGGCAGTCGTGGCGGTGAGGGGGGCGGTCACCGTCTGCGTGACGAGAGTCCAAACCCCAGGGGTCAGGTTGAACTGGGCCCCGGTCTGATCTCCGAGGTTCGACGTTCCTGCAGCGAACCGAACGCGGGGCTGCGCCCACTTGCCCGAGAGGGTCGTGTATGCCCAGAACGAGAACGTGTAGGTCTGCCCGGCGACGACCGGAATCTGATACGGAGCCGCGGTGGTCGTGCCGGGGAACATACCGATTCCCGTAGCCGTGGCCGTCGTGCATTGAGAGCGATACGAGTACGTGCCGAACTTGGCGACAGTTGTCTGGCGGGTGAGCGCCGCGTTCACCGAGCTTGTGACCCAGCCGAGAGTCGCGTTCTCCGCCGAGGGGTACGGGATGAGGTTCGTGAGACCTCCCGCTCCCCACCTGTCGTGCCCGTAGCCGGTAGTGATGCCGGGGATGAGCGTCGCGCCCGAGACGTAGCCGCGCTGGTTGATCCGGAAGTCGCCGTTGATGATTCGGTTGGCCGCTGCGAGGGCGGCTGCCACGGCTTCGTCGTATGTCGTCGTCTTGCGCCGTTGGAGGAGGGTCAACGTCTTGTCGACCCCCGTCATCCACGACTCCATGTCCCGGATCACGCCTCGAACACCTCCCCGTCAGCCTCCAGGGTAGCGCTGAGGGTCTCTCCGGTCGTCGCGTTCTCGGTGACCCTGAGCGATACGAGTCGCTGCATCTGGGAGACATTCCGGATGTTGCGGCTCGCGACCACGGGAATCTGTACTCCCGCCACGAGTTGATTGATCGTGATGCCCTTCGACGGGATGATACTGCCGCCGTCTGTCGACGCGAGGACGAGAGGCACCGGGTAGCGCCCAGAGAGTTCTCGACGGGCCTGCGAGTTGAGCTCCGATTGCGAGGGATCGAGAGACGACGTGTCTTCTGACTGTACCGACGTCACC
>Ga0164243_10003098_pt1 | contig 26856 bp, 23 predicted proteins | sample OricompcompostOP_FD_108781 | JGI IMG/M metagenome (GOLD analysis project Ga0164243, IMG submission 108781) | Organic Plus compost microbial communities from Emeryville, California, USA - Original compost - Organic plus compost (OP) | ecosystem: Engineered > Solid waste > Mixed feedstock >...
GCTGCCTTGACTCACGGCGCCCACACGTTCTCGGTACGCACGGTTGGCATCTCGGGACAGCGCTCGCAGGTCGCGACACGCGACTTCACCGTGCAGACCAGCGCGGGCCCCAAGCTCACCTCGGTTGCCTCCGTGGACTTCGGTGAGACACCCCATCTGACTGAACGGTTGCGAACGTTCCAGGTCACCAACACCGGCCAGCAGGCGTATGAGGCGGCGCTCAGCCTGGATGGTCCGGCCCGTTTCGACTACCGGCTCAGCGGTGCCACTTGCGGTACGGCCACCCGGATCACGATTGCTGGTGGCGCCAGCTGCTGGGTGAACGTCACCTACAAGCCGCGATACACCGGTGTCCACCAGGCTGCACTGGCTTTCGAGGCGATCCTTCCCGGCCATCCGGCTCACCGGGTCGAATTGACCGGAGTCGGCACCAGCGAGGCGCCGAGTGCGCCCAATATCGTGGATGCTCCTGACTACACCAACAGCCGCCGACCCTCGTTCGAATATGAGGCAACTGACACCGTCGGTGACGAGTTCGAGTGCCGACTCTACCCGGTCGGCCAGACGCCCCCTGAGTTCGATTGGTGTAATCCGGCTCAGGGCACAGTCCATACCGCCGCGACAGATCTGGCCGACGGCGAGTACACCTTCGAGGTGCGCGCCTTCCAGCAGGGAAATCCGACGCCGTACAGCGATCCGGCTGCTGCCGATTTCGTGGTCGACACCGTCGCTCCCACGATCAGCATCGACGATGCGCCGACCGTGACCGATGATGTGAAACCGGCCTTCACCTTCTCCAGCAATGAGCCAGGCATCTTCTGGTGCCGTTTTGATCCCGACGACGGGGGCACGTTCGAACGCTGCTCGGAATCAGGGGCGACGTCAGGGGCAACGCACCGTCCGGCTGACGCCCTGACCAATGGCGAGCATGTTTTCCAGGTGCGCTCCTACGATCGGGCCGGCAATGTCAGCGAGCTGGCCTCGGCCACCTTCACGGTCGGCTCAGAAGCGCCTTCGGCACCGCGTGATCTGATCGGATCGGCCATCACCAAGACATCGGCGCAGGTGCGCTTCACGGCGCCGGAGGACCCGAGCAACCAGATCACCGCCTATGACGTGACCTGTCAGAGCGACGACGGCGGCAACACGGTCACCGGTCAGGGCAGCCGTTCGCCGGTGACGCTGGAGGGTCTGACGCCCGGCAGCCACTACACCTGCACTGCGACGGCCACCAGTGCCGTCGGCACCAGTGCTGCGTCGGAGGCGTCGCCGCGGTTCTTGCAGGCCATCGCCCCGGACGCTCCCAGCGAGGTCACCGCGTCGCTGGCGGGTCAGGACTCGGTCCAGGTCTCGTTCCTGCCTGGCGACGACGGTGGCAGCCCGGCCAGCCGGTTCGACGTGCAGTGTTCGCCCGAGGACGGCACCACGACCCGCAGCGGCCAGGGCACCGGCTCACCGGTCACGGTCGTGGGCTTGGCGCCTGGTGGCAGCTATACCTGTGTGGCGCGGGCGACCAATGCCGTCGGCGATGGCGAGTGGTCCCAGCCGAGCCCGAGCATCAAGGTGCCTGGTGATCCCGATCCGGTGGCCCTCATCACCGGGCCGGACAAGGCCGATGAGGGCGATACGGTCAGCCTGAGTGCCGCGACTTCGACCGGCGTCGGACCGCTCACCTTCGCCTGGGACACCGACGGCGACGGCGACTACGACGACGGGACAGGGCCCAGCATCAGCGTCGACGCACGCAAGCACGGCGCTCTCATGATCGGGTTGAGCGTCACGGACGCCAACGACGAGAAGGTGACCACGGACCACACCGTCACGGTGGCGAACGTCGCGCCGCAGGTGGCTCCGCTCGCCGATCAGCAGGTGGCCGAGGGTGAGGCGCTCTCGGTGGCCGGCTCATTCGCCGACCCCGGCGACAACACCTGGACCGCGACCGTCGACTTCGGCGATGGTCCCCAGCCGCTGACCTTGGTGGGACGGACCTTCACAGTCAGCCATGCCGCTCCGATCGACGGCACCGTCACGGTACGGGTCTGCGATGACGCGAACGCCTGCGATCAGCAGCGTTTCGCCGTCGAGGTCACCCACGCGCCAGCACCGCCGGTCGCGGTCATCAACGGAGCCGACCGGACCGACGAAGGCACCACGGTGACGTTCTCGGGCTCGGCTTCGACCGGCGTCGGACCGCTTACGTTCGCCTGGGACAGTGACGGTGACGGTGATTACGACGACGGCACGGGACCGAGCATCAGCGTCAACGCCCGCAAGCATGGGACCCTCACGGTGCGGCTGCGGGTCACCGACGCCGACGACGAGCGTGCGACGACCAGCCACGCGCTGACGGTCGACAATGTCGAGCCCGTCGTCGATCCGATGGCCGATCAGATGCTGGCCCACGATGACGAGTTGTCGGTGGCCGGCTCGTTCGCCGATCCTGGCGACAACAACTGGGCCGCGACCGTCGACTTCGGTGATGGTCCTCAGCCACTGAAGCTCACTGGAAGGACATTCACCGTTGCATGGGCCGATGCGGTCTCGACGACCGTGAAAGTACGGGTCTGCGATGACGCTGGCGCGTGCGACGAGACGTCGTTCGACGTCGAGGTCATGGCGCCCCCCGGTCCGGTGGTCGTGCTCGATGGGCCGTCCGAGGTCGTCGAGGGCAGCAAGGCCACATTCACCGCCGAGGATTCCACCGGCGTCGGCGCGTTGACCTATGCCTGGGATACCGACGACGACGGAGATCATGACGATGGCACCCAAGCCAGTGTCGAAGTCGACTTCCCCGCGGCAGGCACGCGGACGCTCGGACTGCGAGTCACCGACCAGGATGGCGCGACCACGGTGCTGCACACGGTCCGGGTGACGGCGGTCAGCCCGACGATCGCGCCGATCGAGGATCGAAGCGTCGACGACGGCGAGAAGTTCACCGTCGAGGGATCCTTCACCGATCCAGGTGACAACACTTGGACTGCGAGTGTCGATTTCGGCGATGGTCCGCAATCGTTGGACCTCGACGGCACGTCGTTCACCATCGCGCACGCCTACGCGAAGGCGGGTTCGCATCGCGTCGTGGTGCAGGTCTGCGATGATCACCAGGCCTGTGACAACACCGCCTTCACGGTGACGGTGGGTCAGGGTGCAGGTGACGGTGACCGTGACGGTTCGGGGCCCGTCCCACGGGTGCCCGGTCTGAGCCGGCTTCCGGGCGTGGGCGCCGTAGCTCGGTTGGACGTTCTGGGCGTCGCGTTACTGGCATTGGTGTCCGGTTTGCTCTTGGTGCGAACGCATCGCCGGCGGGGCTCGATCACGCCGGGAGAGTGACGAACGAGCGTCACTCGTAGACTGCTGAACCGGGTCGACCCGGAGGTGGATGTGAGCGATCAGGTCACGGCAATCGTGCTCGCGGCGGGCGCGGGAACGCGCATGAAGTCGCGGCGCGCCAAGGTCCTGCACGAGGTAGCAGGACGCAGCATGTTGGAGCACGCGCTGGCCGCGGTCGCCGGTGTGGGTGCCTCGACGACCGTCACAGTGGTGGGGCACCAGCGTGAGCAGGTCAGCGAAGCCGTGACCTCGATCGACCCGAACGTGGTCCTCGCGGTGCAGGAGCAGATGCGAGGCACGGGCGATGCCGTGGCCGTCGCGCTGGATGCCCTGGACGGGAAGATCGACGGCAAGATCTCCGGCACTGTCCTGGTGACCTACGCCGACGTTCCGCTGCTCGAAGCCTCGACGCTCGCCACCCTGTTGGACGAGCATCGCGGCGCAGGTCGCGCCGTCACGATCCTGTCGGCCGACGTGCCGGACCCCAGCGGGTACGGACGCATCCTGCGCGACGGCGACGGCAATGTCACCGCGATCCGTGAGCACAAGGACGCGACCGACGACGAACGCGCCGTCACCGAGATCAACAGCGGCATCCTCGCGGTCGACGGCGAGTTCCTCGCGCGAGCTGTGCGGCAACTCGATGACAGCAACGCCCAAGGCGAGCTCTATCTGACCGACATCGTGTCGGCTGCCGTCGGCGAAGGTCTGCCGGTCGGTGCACACGTGCTGGAGGACGTCTGGCAGACCGAAGGCGTCAACGACCGCGCCCAACTGGCCGCGCTGGGACGTGAGCTGAACAAGCGTCTGGTCCGGCACTGGATGGCCGAGGGAGTCACGATCGTCGACCCGGCCACCACCTGGATCGACTCGATGGTCTCGATCGGTCCCGACACCACGATCCATCCGGGCACCCAGTTGCTGGGCGCGACGACGATCGGTGAAGGCGCGACGATCGGTCCGGACACCACGCTGAACAACCTCGAGGTCGGTGACGACGCCTCGGTCGTCCGCACGCATGCCACTGATGCCGTGATCGGCGCCGGTGCGACGGTCGGCCCCTTCAGCTACCTGCGCCCCGGTGCCCAGATCGGTGCGGGCGCCAAGGTGGGCGCGTTCGTCGAGGTCAAGAACTCCACGCTGCACGACGGTGCCAAGGTGCCGCATCTGAGCTACGTCGGTGACGCCGAGATCGGCGAGGGCACGAACATCGGTGCGGGCACGATCTTCGCCAACTACGACGGCGTCAACAAGAACCGCACCGTCATCGGCAAGAACGCCAAGACCGGGTCGAACAACACGTTCGTCGCGCCCGTCGAGGTCGGCGACGGCGCCTACACGGGCGCGGGCACGACGGTGCGCGAGGACGTCCCGCCGGGGGCGCTCGGCGTCAGCGCGGGACCACAGAGGAACATAGGGGGGTGGGCGGCCCGTCGACGAGCCGCTGATTCGTCCGACGACCAGGAAGCAACATCCGGTGAGTAGCCTCTCCAAGCGTGTCCCGACCAAGAACCTGATGTTGTTCGCCGGGAGGGCACACCCCACGCTCGCCCAAGAGGTCGCCGAACTCCTGCAGACCGAGCTGGTCCCCACCACGGCCTACGACTTCGCCAACGGTGAGATCTACGTCCGCTTCGACGAGTCGGTCCGCGGCTGCGACGCGTTCGTGATCCAGAGCCACACCGCGCCGATCAACGACGCGATCATGGAGCAACTGATCATGATCGATGCGCTCAAGCGTGCGTCGGCCAAGCGCATCACCGTGATCCTGCCGTTCTACGGCTATGCCCGTCAGGACAAGAAGCACCTCGGCCGCGAACCCATCTCGGCGCGCCTGATGGCCGATCTGTTCCTGACCGCCGGCGCGGACCGGCTGATGACCGTCGACCTGCACACCGCGCAGATCCAGGGTTTCTTCGACGGCCCCGTCGACCACCTGCTCGCGATGCCGATCCTGACCCGCCACGTCAAGAAGAAGTACGGCAAGAAGGAACTGGCTGTCGTCTCTCCGGACGCGGGCCGCATCAAGGTCGCCGAGTCCTGGGCCAATGCTCTCGGCGGGGTCCCGCTGGCGTTCATCCACAAGACCCGCGACCCCCGCAAGCCGAACGAGTCCAAGGCCAACCGGGTCGTCGGCGAGGTCGCCGGTCGCGTCTGCATCCTGGTCGATGACCTGATCGACACCGGCGGCACCATCGTCCAGGCCGCCGAAGCGCTGATGAACGACGGCGCCGAGGCCGTGGTCATCGCCGCGACCCACCCGGTCTTCTCCGGCCCCGCGATCGAGCGGCTGCAGAACTCGCCGGCCGACGAGGTCATCGTCACCAACACGTTGCCGCTGAGCGAGGAGCAGCACTTCGAGAAGCTCACGGTGCTCTCGATCGCGCCACTGCTCGCCCAGGCGACGGCGGCAGTGTTCGAGGACGGCTCAGTGACGAGCCTCTTCAAGGGCTGACGTCTAAGAGTTAGCATCGTCGCAAGTTCTGGACCACATCATCGGGGGATGACATGAAGAAGTTCGGGGGACTCGTCGCGGCACTGATGCTGTCGTTGAGCGGTCTGGTCGCTATCGCCTCGCCGGCATCGGCCGAGGTCAAGACTCCTGGTCCATGGGAGTTGTGGACCAAGGAGGCGTGCCAATCGCTTGCGCCGAAGCCCGTGCTGTGGAAGCGACTACAGGAGAAGTCCGGCTCGGGTGCTGTGCAAGGTCGCCTGTATGTGTACCAGTCGAAGAAGTGGGTCTGCGCGTATGTCGTCGACAGGCTGCCCGGCGCTCACGAAATGCATCTGTACGCCACGGCTGATTTCAACGATGGAACCGGCTGGTCTGCCCGTGACACCGGGACCTATGACCAGTATGCGGGAGCGCTGGCGTATCGAGTGCCCAAGAACTGGCCACTGAAGCTGGACTTCCGTTTCTCAGCTTTCCTCAGGGTCGGTCACACCGGTTACGGCCGTGACTGGACTTTCGGCTAATCGAGCCGTTTTTGCTGGTCGGCAGCGCTGGGCTAGACTGAGGCGCTGCCTCGGCGAGGGCGTCTGCGGACGCCGTGATCGACAGGGCGCTCCACCGGAGTGTCGTGTGTCGAGCGCCCATGCTGACCGACCAGCCAACCGACTTCGAACAACCAGCACTTTCTTCTGAGGAGACCTTCCCCGTGGCCGAGATCAAGATCGCCGCCGAGACCCGCACCGAGTTCGGCAAGGGCGCTGCCCGCCGCATCCGTCGCGCCGACAAGGTGCCCGCCGTCCTCTACGGCCACGGCTCGGACCCCGTTCACGTCACGCTGCCGGGCCACGACCTGATGATGGCGCTGAAGAACTCCAACGCCCTGCTGACCATCGACCTGGGCTCCGATGAGCACCTGGCCATCCCCAAGCAGATCCAGCGCGATCCCATCAAGGGTTTCATCGAGCACGCCGACCTGCTGATCGTCAAGCGCGGCGAGAAGGTCACGGTCGACATCCCGATCAACCTGGTCGGCGAGGCCGTCTCCGATGCTCTGGTGGTGCTGGAGAACTCCACCGTCGCCATCGAGGCCGAGGCCACGCACATCCCGCAGGGCATCGACGTGTCGGTCGAGGGCCTCGAGCCGGGTGCTCAGATCCACGCGTCGGACCTGTCGCTGCCGTCGGGCTCGACGCTGGCCGTCGACGCCGAGCTGCTGATCGTCAACGTCACCAATGCTCCGACCGCCGCCGATGTCGAGGCCGAGCTGGCCGACGCCGAGGCCGAGGCCGGCATCGAGCACGATGCGCCTGAGGGCGAGGCTGCCGAGGGTGCGGGCGATGCTGCTGAGGGCGATGCGGCGGAGACCGCCGACGCCGAATGAGTCGATGACCTGGCTCATCGTCGGGCTGGGTAATCCGGGTCGCGGGTATGCCGCGACCCGGCACAACGTGGGCTACCTGGTGGCCGACGCCCTGGCCGAGCGTGTCGGTGGCCGCTGGAAGAAGCACAAGTCCGGCCGTGCCGACGTGATCGAGGGACGGCTCGCCGGCGAGCGGGTCGTCCTCGGCCGTGCGCGTTCCTACATGAACGAGTCCGGGGGGCCGGTGTCGGCGCTCGCGAAGTTCTACGACATCGATCCCGAACGCATCGTGGCGATCCACGACGAACTGGACATCGATTTCGGGCAGCTGCGGATCAAGCTCGGCGGCGGTGACAACGGCCACAACGGGTTGAAGTCGATGCGTCAGTCGCTCGGCACGGGTGACTTCCACCGCGTCCGCGTCGGTATCGGCCGTCCTCCGGGCCGCCAGGAGGTGCACGACTTCGTGCTCAAGCCCTACGCATCGGTCGAGAAGAAGGAACTGCCCGTGTACGTCGAGGAAGCCGCCGACGCGGTCGAGTCACTCATCACGAAGGGTCTGGCCGAGACCCAGCAGGCGTTCAACCGGTGACCGCTCGTCTCGCGCCGCTCGCTGCACTGGTCGAGCCGTCCATCAATGCTGTTCTGGGCAGCGGTGAACAGAACCTGCGCGGTCCTGAAGCTCTGCGACCGTTCCTCGCCCAGGCGCTGAGCAGTCGCGGGACCGTCCTGGTCGTCACCCCGACTGCGCGCGAGGCCGAGGATCTGGAGCAGCAGGTCGCCGAGCTGATCGGTGCCGAGCAGGTGGTCAGCTATCCCGCCTGGGAGACGCTGCCGCACGAACGGCTGTCGCCACGATCGGACACCGTGGGCAGGCGTCTCGCGGTTCTGCGTCGTCTGGTGCATCCGACGCCCGAGATCGGTCCGGTGCGGGTCATCACGGCTCCCGTCCGATCGCTGCTGCAACCGCAGGTGGCAGGTCTGGCCGATCTGGTGCCGGTCGAGCTGAGAGCCGGCGACGACGTCGAGCTCGAACAGGTCGTGCGCGACTTGTCGGCAGCGGCCTACGCCCGGGTCGACCTGGTCGAGCGGCGCGGCGAGTTCGCGGTGCGTGGTGGCATCGTCGATGTGTTCCCGCCGACCGAGGAGCATCCCCTCCGCATCGAGTTCTGGGGCGACACGGTCGAGGAGATCCGCCGTTTCGCGGTCGCCGATCAGCGCACCCTGGAGAAGGTCGACCACGTCTGGGCGCCGCCGTGCCGTGAACTGCTGCTGACCGACACGGTCCGCGAGCGTGCCCGTGCCCTGGCCGAGGACCACCCCGGTCTGCGCGAACTGCTCGGCAAGCTGGCCGAGGGACACATCGTCGAGGGCATGGAGTCGCTGAGCCCTGTCCTCGCTGATCGGATGGAGCTGCTGGTCGACCTGCTGCCCACCGACGCGACCGTGCTGCTGTGCGATCCCGAGCGAGTGCGCGCACGCGCGGCCGATCTGAACGCCACCAGTGCGGAGTTCCTGGAGGCGTCGTGGGCTTCTGCAAGTGGCGGCGGTGCGGCACCCATCGATCTGGGATCGGCGTCGTTCCACGAGCTCGACGACGTCCGCGACCAGGTCGTGGGCCGGAGTCACGGCTGGATCGGCCTGTCACCGTTCGGCCTGGACGACGACACCACGCACGACGTCGGCATGGAGGCCGCCCCCACCTACCGCGGCGACATGGCAGTGGCGTTGGAGGACGTGCGGGGATGGCGCGACGCGAAGCAGCGCATCGTGATCGTCGTCCCTGGCCACGGCCAGGCGCAGCGCACGGTTGAATGGCTGGCCGAACACGACATCGCAGCGACCGACGCGGACGATCTGCGCGATGACGTGGTCAACGTGGTGCAGGGCGATCTGGACCACGGATTCGTCTCTAGCGCACTGTCACTGGTCGTGCTGACGTACGACGACCTGGTGGGACAACAGGCCGCCGATCGTTCCGAACGCAAGATGCCGGTGCGCCGTCGTAAGACCATCGATCCGCTCGAACTGGCGCCCGGCGACCACATCGTGCACGAACAGCACGGCGTCGGCCGCTACGTCGAGATGATCCAGCGCGTCGTGCAGGGCGCCGCCCGCGACTACCTGGTCATCGAGTACGCCGCCAGCAAACGCGGCCAACCCGCCGACCGGCTGTTCGTCCCGATGGACCAGCTGGACCAGATCACCCGGTACATCGGCGGCGAGCAGCCCAGCCTGGACCGATTGGGCGGCTCGGACTGGACCAACCGCAAGGCCAAGGCGCGCCGCGCGGTCCGACAGATCGCGGGTGAGCTGATCAAGCTGTACGCCGCCCGGCAGTCCACCCAGGGCTATGCCTTCGGCCCCGACACGCCCTGGCAGGCCGAGCTGGAGGACGCGTTCGCCCACGTCGAGACGCCCGATCAGCTCAGCACGATCGACGAGGTCAAGCGCGACATGGAGCGCTCGGTGCCGATGGACCGCCTGGTGTGCGGCGACGTCGGCTACGGCAAGACCGAGATCGCCGTCCGTGCCGCGTTCAAGGCGATCCAGGACGGCAAGCAGGTCGTCCTGCTGGTGCCGACGACCCTGCTCGTCCAGCAGCACTACGCCACATTCGCCGAGCGCATGGGTCAGTTCCCGGTCACGATCAGGCCGCTGTCGCGGTTCCAGACCGAGAAGGAGTCGCAGGCCACCCTGGAGGGCCTGGCCGACGGCTCGGTCGACCTGGTCATCGGCACGCACCGGCTCCTGCAGCCCGGTATCCGGATGAAGGACCTGGGCCTGGTCATCGTCGACGAGGAACAGCGATTCGGCGTCGAGCACAAGGAGGCGCTCAAACACCTGCGCGCGGCCGTCGACGTGCTGAGCATGTCCGCCACCCCCATCCCGCGCACGCTGGAGATGGCCATCACCGGCATCCGCGAGATGTCCACCATCGCGACACCGCCGGAGGAGCGGCATCCGGTGCTGTCATTCGTGGGCGCCTACGACGACAAGCAGGTCACGGCCGCGATCCGCCGTGAGATGTTGCGCGAGGGTCAGGTGTTCTTCATCCACAACCGGGTGCAGTCGATCGACAAGGTCGTCGCGCGGCTCAAGGAGTTGGTCCCCGAGGCACGCGTCACCGCTGCTCACGGGCAGATGGGCGAGCACCGGCTCGAAGAGGTCATGGTCGACTTCTGGGAGAAGCGCTTCGACGTCCTCGTGTGCACCACCATCGTCGAGTCCGGTCTGGACGTGTCCAACGCCAACACCATGATCATCGAGCGCGCCGACGTCCTCGGCCTGTCCCAGCTGCACCAGCTGCGCGGGCGGGTGGGCCGTGGACGCGAGCGCGCCTACGCCTACTTCCTGTACCCGCCGGACAAGCCGCTGACCGAGACGGCACACGACCGACTCACCACCATCGCGCAGCACTCCGAGCTCGGCGGTGGCATGGCGGTGGCGATGAAGGATCTGGAGATCCGCGGCGCCGGCAATCTGCTGGGAGGCGAGCAGTCCGGCCATATCGCCGACGTCGGCTTCGACTTGTACGTACGGCTCGTCGGCGAGGCGGTCGCGGAGTTCCGCGGCGAGACCCAGGACGAGGTGGGCGAGGTCAAGATCGAGCTGCCCATCGAGGCGCACCTGCCGCACGACTACGTGTCCAGCGAGCGCCTGCGGCTGGAGATGTACAAGCGGCTGGCCGGGGTGCGCGCGATGGTCGAGGTCGACGAGCTGCGCGAGGAACTGGTCGACCGTTACGGCGAACCGCCCGCGGTGGTCGAGATGTTGCTCGACGTCGCCCGCTTGCGTGTGCGCCTGCGGGAGGCCGGTATCAGCGAGGTCACGGCCGCCGGATCGAACGTCAGGTTCGCCTCGGTCACCCTGCCCGACTCCGCGCAGGCGCGACTGAGCCGCGTCTACCCGCGCAGCATCTACAAGGCAGCCGCAGAGGTGGCTCTCGTGCCGCGACCCAAGACCGCGGCCGTCGGCGGCAAGCCGATCGACAACCGCGAACTCCTGGATTGGACGAAGGTCGTCGTCGACACGCTGGTGCCGCCTGCCTAGTCCACTACGTTGGGGCCATGAGCCAACAGGTCCAAGCCGTCATCGCCCGCGCCCAGGGAGCTCCGGTCGAGCTCGTCACGATCAACGTTCCCGATCCGGGGCCGGGCGAGGCGGTCGTGAAGATCCAGGCCTGCGGCGTCTGCCACACCGATCTGCACTACCGCGAAGGCGGCATCAACGACGAGTTCCCGTTCCTGCTGGGCCACGAGGCGGCCGGTGTCGTCGAATCGGTCGGTGAGGGTGTCACCGACGTCGCGCCCGGCGACTTCGTGGTCCTCAACTGGCGTGCCGTGTGCGGCAATTGCCGGGCGTGCCTGCGCGGTCGCCCCTGGTACTGCTTCAACACTCACAACGCGACGCAGAAGATGACGCTGGAGGACGGCACTGAACTGTCGCCTGCGCTGGGCATCGGTGCGTTCGCGGAGAAGACGCTGGTCCACGCCGGCCAGTGCACCAAGGTCGACCCGTCGGCGCGTCCCGCGGCCGTGGGTCTGCTCGGCTGCGGTGTCATGGCCGGCCTCGGCGCCGCGATCAACACCGGCAATGTGGGTCGCGGCGATTCGGTCGCCGTGATCGGCTGCGGTGGCGTCGGGATGGCGGCCATCGCGGGCTCCGTCCTGGCGGGCGCTGCCAAGATCATCGCGATCGACCTCGACGACAGGAAGCTCGACCTGGCGCGTCGGATGGGTGCGACCCACACGGTCAACGGGGGATCGACCGACGTGGTCGAGGCGGTCCAGGCGCTGACCGACGGCAACGGCGCCGACGTCGTGGTGGAGGCGGTCGGGCGTCCCGAGACGTGGAAGCAGGCGTTCTACGCCCGTGACCTGGCCGGCACGGTCGTGCTGGTGGGGGTCCCGACCCCCGAGATGGAGCTGCCCGACATCCCGCTGCTCGACGTCTTCGGCCGCGGTGGGGCGCTCAAGTCCTCCTGGTACGGCGACTGCCTGCCGTCGCGCGATTTCCCGATGCTGGTCGACCTGTACCAGCAGGGGCGGCTCGACCTGGACGCGTTCGTCACCGAGACGATCGGCCTGGGCGACGTCGAGGCCGCGTTCGACAAGATGCACGGCGGCGAGGTCCTGCGTTCGGTCGTGGAGCTATGACAGTGCGCGTAGAGAAGGTCGTCACGTCGGGGGTGTTCGAACTCGACGGCGGCTCGTGGGAGGTCGACAACAACGTCTGGCTGATCGGCGACGACACCGAGGTGCTGGTCGTCGATGCGCCGCACGACGCCGCCGCGATCCGGTCGGCGATCGGCGACCGTGACGTCGTGGCGATCGTGCTCACCCACGGTCACAACGACCACCTGAACGCGGCCCGCGAGTTGGCCGAATCGGTGTCGGCCCAGATCTGGTTCCCACCTGAGGACCGCATGCTGTGGGACGCGGTCCACGCCGCGCCACCCGATCACGATCTGGTCGACGGCACTGAGTTCACGGTCGCCGGAACGACCATCCGGGCTATCCACACGCCGGGTCACTCACCGGGCAGCACGTGCCTGTACGTTGAGGACCTGGTCGTGTTGTTCAGCGGCGACACGCTGTTCAACGGCGGGCCGGGCGCCACGGGACGGTCGTACTCGTCGTTCGAGACGATCATCGACAGCATCCGGGAGAAACTCTTGGTCCTGCCGCCCGAAACTGTCGTCCACACCGGACACGGCGACGACACGCGCATCGGTGACGAATCGCCACACCTGGACGAATGGATCACTCGCGGACACTGATCGGGCGTAGCGTGTCTGCATGACCAGTGGGGGAGTGCTGCGCAGACTGGTGCGCACGAAGGACATCGACGATGTCGTCCACCAGAACGACGAGCTGCCCGAGGGGGAGGAGACTCCGCACCTGAAGAAGGGCATGCGGATGATCGACCTCATCGGATTCGGCATCGGCATCGTGATCGGCACCGGCATCTTCACGCTCACCGGCGTGCAGGCCAAGGACAATGCCGGCCCGGCCATCGTGATCTCGTTCGCGATCGCCGGCGTGGTCGCCATGCTCGCGGCGCTCTGCTACGCCGAGCTCGCCGCCGCGGTGCCCACGGCCGGTTCGGCCTACACCTACGCCTACGCGACGATCGGCGAGATCTTCGCCTGGATCATCGCGTGGGACCTGATCTTGGAGTTCGCCCTAGGGTCGGCCGTCGTTGCCCGCGGCTGGTCCGGCTATCTGCAGGACTCGTTCAACCTGCCGATGGACTGGTTCGGTGAAGAGGACTCGATCGTCAACCTGGGTGCCGTCGCGATCGTCGCGATCCTGACGGTGGTCGCGGTGCTGGGCATTCGTGAGAGTCGCATCGTCACCAACCTCCTGGTGGTCCTGAAGGTCAGCATCGTGGTGTTCTTCATCGCGGTCGGAGCCTTCTTCATCAAGATCGACAACCTCAAGCCGGTCATCCCGCCGTCGCAACCCGGTGAGGACGTCAGTGGCCTCAAGCAGCCGCTGTGGCAATGGATCACCGGCGCCGACGCCACGATGTACGGCGTCACCGGAGTACTGGTCGCGGCCGCGGTCGTGTTCTTCGCCTACTCCGGCTTCGAGGCGGTCGCGAACATGGGCGAGGAGAGCACGAATCCGGCCAAGGACATGCCACGTGGTCTGCTCGGCACGCTTGCGATCTGCACCGTGCTGTACATGCTGGTGTGCCTGGTGCTGGTCGGCATGGTCAAGTACGTCGACCTCAGCGAAGGCGCGCCGATCTCCGATGCCTTCGACCAGGTGGGTCTGGGCTGGGCGAAGGTCCTGGTGGGTGTCGCGGCGGTCGCCGGCCTGACGTCGGTCATGCTGGTCGAGCTGATCACGGTGGGCCGCATCATCTACGCCCTCAGCCGCGACGGGCTGCTGCCCAAGGCGATCGGCGAGGTGCACCCGACCCGCCACACGCCGGCTCGCGCCACGATCGCCACGGGAGTCCTGATCGCGGTGCTCGCGGCGTTCATCTCGCTGGGCGCGCTGGCTGAGATGGTCTCGATCGGCACCCTGTTCGCGTTCTTCGTCGTCGCGGTCGCGGTCATCGTGCTGCGCCGCACCAAACCGCGGCTGGAGCGGCCGTTCCGCACCCCGCAGGTGCCGTGGCTGCCACTGCTGTCGGCCATCACGTGTGTCGGCCTGATGACGAACCTGGCCGTCGAGACCTGGCTACGGTTCCTGGTCTGGCTGGTCGTCGGGCTGGCGATCTACTGGTTCTACGGCCGCCACCATGCGGTGCTGGATCAGGGCGAGGACGTGCCCTCGTAGGGCTCATCCTCCTCGCGCAGCCGCGGAACGGTCGCCTTGTCGGGGTGGATGCCGAGTTTGTCGGCGTAGAAGGCGCGGATCAGGTCCATATCGGCCGTGACGTCCTCGGTGGGGTGGAAGGTGGGGCCGAAGCCCATGGTCTTGGTGGGTGGGTCGTAGAACGCCAACGAGACCGGCAGGCCCGTGTCGATCGCGATGCGCCGGAACCCCGATTTCCAGTAGTGGCCCCTGTCCCGTGTTCCCTCGGCCGCGATGACCAGCCGGAACGGCTTGCCGGAACGAGCTTCGGCCAGCAGTTCGTCGACGAGCCCGCGCGGGTTCTTGCGGTCCAGTGGGATACCGCCGAAGCTCTTGAGCAGCCAACCCAGCGGGCCGCGGAACAGTTCCTTCTTGACCAGGACCCGTGGGTGCTCACCCTCGTGCCACATGACCAGCAGCATCGAGATGAAGTCCCAGTTCGACGTGTGCGGTGCCCCGACGAGGATGCCGGTGGGTGGCACGTCGCCCACCATCCGGTAACCCCTCAACCGGGTGATGCCACGCGCGAGTCGTTGTCGAAGCATGGCGACACAGTATGCGTGGCTACCATGCAGACGTGAACCTGGTTGCCCGAGTCGTGTCCGTCCTGTTCGCCGCCGCTGTGCTGACCGCGTGCGGCTCGATCCATCCCGGCGCCGCCGTCGTGGTCGATGGCGAGTCGATCTCGATGAAGACGCTCGACGAACGAGCCGAGGTGATGTGCCTGGTCTCCCAGGCCACGTCCCAGCAGACGCAGCCCACCGACAACGCCACGGTGCGTCGCAATGCGGCCGGGATGCTGGTGCTGGAGCGGATCGCCGCCGAGGTGGTCAAGGACCAGAACCTGACGATCGACCAGGACCTCGTCGCTTTGCCCAGCAGCACGCAGGACCAGGTCTCTGAGTTGTTCGGCGACCGTGCGGACGATGTGCTCGACGTGCTGAACGATCAGCAGCGCCTCTATGCGCAGTTCGTCGCGATCGGTGCCGCGCAGACCGGACGCACGCCCAATGCCGACATCCTCGATCCGCTTGCCCAAGAGGGCCAGACGTATGTTCAGGACGCGTTCGCCGATCACGGCGTGGAGTTCGCGTCGAGGTTGGGCATGGCTGAGGACGGCTCGGTGCTGGCCGGCTTCGGATCGCTGTCGGTCAGCCCACCCGACGCTGATACGTCACCGGCGACTGCTCTGGCGACCTGTTCGTCGTGACCGCATCCTTCGACCGTCTGGTCGAGGTCATGGACCGGTTGCGCCGCGAGTGCGCGTGGACCGGGCAGCAGACCCATGGCTCGTTGGCGCGCTATCTGCTCGAGGAAGCGTACGAGACGCTCGACGCGATCGATGCCGGCGACAGCGACCATCTGCGTGATGAGCTCGGCGACCTGCTGCTGCAGATCGTCTTCCACGCGCGGATCGCGGCCGAAGGGGAGGGTTGGGGAGTCGACGATGTCGTGGACGGCCTCACCGAGAAGTTGATCCGCCGCAATCCGCACGTCTTCGGTGAAGGCACCGCCCGCACGCCTGAGGAGATCGACGCTGCCTGGCAGGAGGCCAAGGCGGCCGAGAAGCCGCGTGAGTCGGTGCACGACGGCATCCCGCCGACGCTGCCTGCCCTCGCTTATGCCGACAAGGTGCTCAAGCGTCTCGGCGATCCGACGGTCGATGGCGACGATCTGGGCTCTCGCCTGCTCGCCCTGGTGGCCGAGGCCAGAGCACAAGGGATCGATGCCGAGGACGCACTTCGCCGCAGGGTTCGAGACTTGGCAGATTGAAAGGAAGAAATCTAGTTGATAGTCTTCCTTCATGGCGCTGAACATCAAAGACCCCGACACCGATGCTCTTGCTCGTGAACTGGCAAGTCTGACTCGGCAACCCATCACGTCTGTCGTTCGAGAGGCGTTGGAAGAGAAATTGGCTGTTGTGAAGGCGAGACAGCGAGCGAATGGCCGCGGCGATCTGAACGCGATCATCGAGCGGGGACGGGCGCGCGCCATCATCGATAGCCGTTCTGCGGATGAGATCTTGGGCTATGACGAGAACGGCCTTCCGCAGTGATCGTCGCCGACAGTTCATCGCTGGTGTCGATTGTGCTGGGTGAAGACGATGCCGAGCGACATCTGGCTGCCCTTGAGCGCGATGACGTGGGCATCAGTGCTGTCAGCATCGTCGAGAGCTCGATCGTCGTCGAGTCTCGTCAGGGTCCGGACGCGCCTCGGGACCTGACAGAACTGATCGAGGGGATCGGCGCGAAGATCATTGCGGTCGATGCTGAGCATGCTCAGGTGGCCGTAGCGGCGTGGCAGACATTCGGCAAGGGCCGTCACCCGGCCCGGCTCAATCTCGGAGACTGCTTCTCCTACGCTGCGGCGCGTCTGACCGGTTCACGACTGCTGTTCAAAGGCGATGACTTCTCCCGCACCGACATCGTGCCGGTGCTGTGAGGGAGCATTCGCGCCACTAGGCTGGGGATGCACATCAGACCCATCCTTGACCTTTGGGAGTAGCAGTGGCACGCATCGAGGCCGTCGGGGCACGCGAGATTCTGGATTCCCGGGGCAACCCGACCGTCGAGGTCGAGGTCGCGCTGGAGGACGGCACCATCGGCCGCGCCGCGGTTCCGTCGGGTGCGTCCACGGGTCAGTTCGAGGCCGTCGAGCTGCGTGATGGCGGCAAGCGCTATCTAGGCAAGGGCGTGCAGAAGGCCGTCAAGGGCGTCAACGAGAAGATCGCCTCCGCGATCGAGGGTCTGGACGCCGACGAGCAGCGCCTGATCGACGTCACGATGCTGGAGCTGGACGGCACCGACAACAAGGCCAAACTAGGCGCCAATGCGATCCTCGGTGCGTCGCTGGCCGTCGCGAAGGCCGCTGCGGAGTCCGCGCGACTGCCGCTGTTCCGCTACGTGGGCGGCCCCAACGCGCACGTCCTGCCGGTGCCGATGATGAACATCCTCAACGGTGGCGCGCACGCCGACTCCAACGTCGACGTCCAGGAGTTCATGATCGCTCCCATCGGCGCACCCACGTTCGCCGAGGCGTTGCGCCAGGGCACCGAGGTGTATCACGCGCTCAAGGCCGTGCTGAAGGACAAGGGCCTGTCGACCGGTCTGGGCGACGAGGGCGGATTCGCGCCGAATTTAGAGTCCAACCGGGCGGCCCTGGACCTGATCGCCGAAGCCGTCGGCAAGGCGGGCCTGACGCTGGGCACCGACATCGCGCTGGCACTGGACGTGGCGGCCAGCGAGTTCGCGTCCGATGACGTCTACACGTTCGAGGGCGAGGCGCGTAGCGCCGAGCAGATGAGCGCCTACTACGCCGAGCTGGTCGCGTCGTACCCGATCGTGTCGATCGAGGACCCGCTGGACGAGGAGGACTGGGACGGCTGGATCACGCTGAACGAGGCGATCGGCGACCAGGTGCAGCTGGTGGGCGACGACCTGTTCGTCACCAACGTCGAGCGCCTCACCCGTGGCATCAACGAGGGTGCCGCCAACGCGATGCTGGTCAAGGTCAACCAGATCGGCTCCCTGACCGAGACGCTGGACGCGGTCGAGCTGGCGCACCGTCACGGCTTCTCCAACATGATGAGCCACCGGTCCGGTGAGACCGAGGACGTCACGATCGCCGATCTGGCGGTCGCCACGAACTGCGGACAGATCAAGACGGGCGCGCCCGCACGCTCGGACCGCGTCGCCAAGTACAACCAGCTGCTGCGCATCGAGGAACTGTTGGGTGAGGCTGCCGTCTACGCCGGCGCCGACGCGTTTCCCCGACTGACCGTCTGAGACACGGCCTAGATGGCTTCGCGACCGCCGTCTCGACCCCGTGACCGGAACCGTCCGGCCGGGGCGAGGGGCACGCGACCCACGCAGAAGAAGCAGACGTCCGGAACCGGATCACAGATCACGACCCGGGCGGTGATCCTGCTCAGTGTCGTGCTGCTGCTCGTCGCGTCGTACACGGCGTCGTTCCGGGCCTGGTGGGGCGCGCGGCAGGAGATCCAGTCCACCAAGGCCGAGGCCGTCGCGTTGAAGCACCAGATCAAGGACCTGAAGAACCAGAAGGATCGGTTCGACGATCCGGCCTACATCAAGCAGCAGGCGCGCGAGCGCTTCGGCTGGGTCATGCCGGGCGAGGTGGGATATCGCGTGATCGGCGAGGACGGCTCGGTCCGTGGCCACGTGCCCGAGCTCGACGAACCGCCCGAGGTGTATCAACCGCAGTGGTACGACAAGCTGTGGGGCTCGGTCGAGACCGCCGGTGCCGACGAGGGCGATGGCGCGCCGAAGGACGAGACGTCCGATGAGCCGTTGAAGGGGAACGAGTGACCGTCTCCGACGAGGACCTGCAGGCTCTCCGTGAGCAACTCGGTCGCCCGGCGCGCGGCGTCATCGAGGTGGCCTCGCGCTGTCCGTCCGGTCACCCGAACGTGGTCAAGACCGAACCGCGCCTGCCCGACGGCACGCCGTTCCCGACCACGTTCTACTTGACGTGTCCGCGTCTGGCTTCCGAGATCGGCACGCTGGAGGCGTCAGGTCTGATGGCCGAGATGAGTCAGCGGCTGACCGAGGACGACGAGCTGGCGGAGCGGTACCGCCGCGCCCACGAGTCCTATCTGGCCGAGCGCGAAGCCATCGCCCACGTGCCCGAGATCGAGGGCATCTCCGCAGGTGGCATGCCGACGCGTGTGAAGTGTCTGCACGTCCTGGTGGGTCATTCGCTGGCCAAGGGGTCGGGCGTCAATCCCTTGGGCGATGAGGCGCTGGCGCTGCTCGGGCAGTGGTGGGTCGGCAATTCGTGTGGTGCTGATGCGTGAGCGGGTCGCGGCGATCGACTGCGGCACCAATTCGATCCGGCTGCTGATCACGGATCTGTCCGATGATCGCCAGTCCGATGTCCTTCGTGAGATGCGGATCGTCCGGCTCGGGCAGGATGTCGACCGCACGGGACACCTGGACGAAGCGGCGATCGACCGCACGATGGCAGCGACCCAGGAGTACGGCGAGTTGATCTCCGCGTTCGGTGTCGGGCGCATCCGGTTCTGTGCGACGTCGGCGGTGCGTGACGCCGACAACGGCGATGTGTTCGGCGACCGTGTCGAAGCGATTCTCGGTGTACGCCCCGAGGTCCTGGCCGGCGAGGACGAGGCTGCCGCATCCTTCTTGGGTGCGACTCGAGCGCTCGGGTCCGGCCGCACCGTGGTCGTGGACATCGGCGGTGGTTCGACCGAGATCATCGTCGGCGACGGTGTCACGATCGATTCGGCCGTGTCGCTGGATGTCGGTTCGGTTCGGATGACCGAGCGGTTCCTCGCCTCGGATCCGCCGACCATCGACGAGATCACCACGTGCATCTCGCATCTGGACGGGATTCTCGCCGGACAGGTGTCCGAGCCGGTTCCGCGATTCGTGGGCGTCGCCGGCACCGTCACGACGGTCGCGGCGCATGTGCTGGGGCTGCCGTCCTATGACGCGGAGGCCATTCACGCCGCACGGCTGCCGCTGGATGACGTCCGCACTGCCTGTCTGTCGCTCGTGCAGATGTCGGTGGCCGATCGCCGTGCCCTGCCGTTCATGCATCCGGGGCGCGCCGATGTGATCGGAGCGGGTGCGCTGATCCTGGACCGGCTGATCGAGACGCTCGCCCTGGACACCGATGAGTTGATCGTCAGCGAGAGCGACATTCTCGATGGACTCGCATGGAGCTTGCGCATTGCGCAATAGAACTGCATGGAGCTTGCGCAATGCGGATTAGTGTTCCCGAACAGATGTGGATCGAGACCTTCGCCGATCTGGATGCCGAGATCGTGGTGTGGGACGGGTCGACTCCGCAGCCGGACGGTCACCTCGATCTGGTGCTGTGGCCGTACACCTTGCGACCCGAGGCGATGCGTCGCGTCGACCCGTCGCGGATCGGGCTGATCCAGGGACAGTCACTCGGGTACGACGGCATCGCTGATCTGTTGCCATCGGGTGCGACCTACGCCAATGCGGTGGGCGTCCACGAGGCGGCAACGGCCGAGCTGGCGGTGGCCTTGTTGCTGGCCGCGACGCGCCGCCTGGACGAGTTCCGCGACGCCCAGCGCGACCACGTGTGGGAGAAGCGCTGGTCACGGGGCGTGATCGACCGCCGCGTGCTGTTAGTGGGCGTCGGTGGCATCGGTGGCGAAGTGCTGGCGCGCTTGGATGGTTTCGGCGCGGACGTGGTTCGGGTCGGTTCCACCGCGCGCGCCGATGATCGAGGACAGGTGTACGGGACCGATGAGCTGTCGGATCTGTTGCCGACCGCCGATGCTGTGGTCCTCGCGGTTCCGCTGACGGAGTCGACGACCGGCCTGGTCGACGCCGACTTCCTCGCGCGGCTGCCCGACGAGTCAGTAGTGGTGAACGTGTCGCGCGGCAAGGTCGTGGTGACCGATGCCGTCGTGGCTGAAGGCGGACGGATCGGTTTCGCTTCAGATGTGTTCGATCCCGAGCCGCTACCGGCCGACCACCCGCTGTGGACGATGCCCCACACGATCATCACCCCTCATGTGGGCGGCATGTCGTCCTCGATGCGCACCCGCGTCGAGGCGCTGGTCCGGCGCCAGGTCGCCCGTCTGGCGGCCGGTGAGGAACCGGACCACATCGTGGTCGCCTAATCTGGCTCCAGCGCTCCCGTAGCCCAATCGGTAGAGGCAGACGGCTTAAACCCGTCCCAGTGTGGGTTCGAGTCCCACCGGGAGCACCTGATGCACAAGGCTCGAACCTTGGCCCAAAGCAACATTGGCCGAGGTCGGTCCTTGTCGGCTGCCATGGCCCACGTCAGGGCGTTGGCGTTCACTTCGGGGTCGAGCAGCATTTCGTAGGGTCGGGCATTCTCGACTCGTAGGTGGTCGTCCTCATCGACGTAGACCTTGGTGAAGAAGGCTTGGTTGCGGAGACGACGGTTGACGTCGTCACAACGGGCGTAGATATCAGCGCAGTTCTCCAAGAGATTGAGAGCGTCGTCCAAGTGGGCACGGGCGTCGGTGTATTCGCCGTGGTGTGCGTCGAGCCGGCGTTCGACCTGATTGAAGCGCCCCAGGTTCTCTGCCGTTCCTATACGGGTTGTGGCTCTCGGTTGAGAGTCGCGTAATGGGCCTGCTCGTACTCGTTCGGGGTCATCATCTCAAGGCTGGAGTGGAGTCGTCGGTTGTTCCACCAGTCGACCCATCCAGTGGTCGCGTACTCGACGTCGGCGATGGTCCGGTAGGGGCCGGGATGGAAGTCGTGGTGCGGATGCACTCGGTCTTGAACAGCCCGATGATGCTCTCCATCAGGCAGTTGTCGTAGGCATCGGCCACGGTCCCGATCGAGGGCCGGATGCCCTCGTCGGCGAGGTGGTCGGTGAACGTGATCGACGTGTATTGACTGCCTGCGTCCGCGTGGCCGATCAGCTCGCCCCTGACGACGGGGTGTCCTTTGCGGCTGCGTTGCCACAGCGCCATCCGTAGTGGGACGTCGACCAGCTCGACCGCCTTGGTAGTTGCTGCGTTCCAGGCAACGATCTTCTGGGCGAACACGTCGACGATGAACGCGACATAGACGAACCCGGCCCACGTCCGACAGTAGGTGAAGTCCATGACCCGGGTCCTGTTCGGCGCGACTGCGGTGAAGTCCCTGTCGAGCAGGTCACCGGCCCGCCGACCGTCCTTGGCCCGAATCGTGGTCCGGATCCCCTTGGATCGGCGAACACCCTGCAATCCGAGGGTTCGCATGGCCCGGTCGACCGAGCCGGGCGACACTCCACGGCTGGTCCGGCGGACCAGCGCAGTCATCTTCCTACGCCCATAGAGGCCTTCGGGAGTCATCTTGCGGACCCCGTCCAGCTCGTCGACCTTCCACGCCAGATCACGGACCTGATCGACCACGATGGCGTCGCTGACCGTCCGGGCTGCGACCGTCCGGTTGGAGCCCGTCCAGTCCCGATAGGTTCGTGCGGCGACTTGGCAGCCCTGCTCGGACAGGACTCGGCAGGTCGACTCGACCGCATAACCATCAGCGCGGAGCTCGTCGATGAACGCGATGATCATCGGTTGCGGGGGTTGAGTTCCCCGATGCTCCTATGTCAAGCGGCCATCCGAAGGTGGCGCGAATCGCCGGCCGTCTGGGTCGCTCGTAGGTCAGCGCGGAGCGCGGTGAAGACGACATGGACAGGCGTCGCCGCAGCAGTCGCAACGCGGCAACGCGGTCCTTACCGCGGGCCAGCTGCTTGTCGAGGTAGGGGCGGCCAGGCCCGACACCGCGGGCCTGGGTCACCGCGATCATGTGCAAGGCGCAGTTGACCGAGCGGTTGCCGCCACGATTGAGTCGCACCTTGCCGGCGCTAGATCCAGACCAGACCGGGACGGGCGCCGTGCCGCTGAAACGAGCGTAGGCGTCCTTGTCGCGGAATCGGTGCACCCCGGCGGTCTCGCCGACGATGACGGCCGCGGACAGCACACCGCAGCCGGGAATCTGCAGCAGCGACGGCGCGAGTCGTCGAACGAGGTCACGCAGTTCGCGTTCGAGCTCGTTGATCTGCGTCGTCAGCTCTTGGCATCGGAGCAGGTGTCTGCGGGCGAGTCGGGCCACGACGCCGTCGAAGCGTTCCAGCTCGACCAGCAGCTCACGCACGACCTTCTGCCGGCGCAGGCCGCGACTGGGGATCATCAGATCTGGGTCCAGCTCGTGCAGGTGCCACCGCACCTGTTGGGCGATGCGAGAACGCTGAACTACCAGGTCATGACGGTGATCCGACAGTAGTTTGACCTCACGGGCCGGACCGTCGAGCTCCGCTACCGGCAAGTCCGAATGACGCAGCGCAGCCAGAGCCACAGCCTCAGCATCGATCGGATCGGACTTGCCCGGCTCACGGCTGCTGCGTCGTGCGCCGGCCATCAGCCGAGTCGGCACCCGCAACACACGTTGGCCCGCAGCGAGCAGGTCAGACTCCAGCCGCCGCGTGAGATGGCGGCAGTCCTCCAACGCGAACCGGACGCCGTGCTCGTCGTGGTCAGCGAACTGCGCCGACCACTCGACCAACGCGAGATGGCCCTCGCCGTTGGTGCACACCGTCTTGATGCCGAGCCGTCTGCCGACTTCATCGAGCGCGACGACCGTATGCGTGCGCTTGTGCGAATCAGTACCGATCATGACCATCAAGCGACCTCCAGTCGTCAGGGAAACTGCTCGGGTGCCCTGGCGTCAGCGAGGCGGGCACGCCTCAATTCGGCACGACTGTCGTCGCAGGCAGGCTCCTATCAAGCCACGCATCCGCCGACGTCAGGGCACCCGACCGAGGTCGCACATCGGAGACAAGCCACCGAGCACAGTTCCACCACCCGGGGCAGCGAAAAAACGAGCGAACCCCGATCGGGCACCATCACTGTGACATTGACGCGAAGAAAATTGACGCTCGACGCAGGATCTCGTTGTCTTCCTCGAGCCGACGGACCTGGGCCTTCAACTCGCGGATCTGGGCCAGCTCCTCACTCGTCGGGCCTTGACGTTGGCCGCCATCGATCTGGGCCTGAACCACCCAGCGGCGCACCGACTCCTTGCCCACGCCCTCTCGGCGAGCCACCGTCTCGGCAGCAGCAGTCAGCGAGGGGTACTCAGGCAGGTGCTCCAGCACCTGGCGCACGCACCGCTCCTTGACCTTCGGATCGATCTTCTTCGGCATGAACTACATCCTTCCAACTCACAAGGAAGCAGCGGGAAACCTGGGGCGCTTCAGTATGCCAGCTCAGTGTCTGAACAGGCGGCGGTGGGTGCTGCCCGAACTGGTGTGCCGCCGGTTCAAAGTCGAATCCTAGGCCCCGAGCCAATTGATGCTGAGATATTGGGTTTCTTGGAATTCTTTCAACCCGTCACGGGCTCCTTCTCTGCCGAGTCCGCTCTGCTTCATTCCTCCGAAGGGAGCACTGGGATCAGAGATGGCGCCGCGGTTGATACCCACCATTCCTGCTTCAATGGATTCAGCGATGCTGATGGCTCGTTGTAGGTCGCGCGAGTAAACGTATGCTGCCAAACCGAGTTCGCTCGCGTTGATCTGGTTGAGGAGATTTTGTTCGTTTTGCCAGGTGACGATTGGCGTCACCGGACCAAAAGTCTCTTCGACTACAAGGCGTGATTCGGGCGGAACATCGCGTAATACGACGGGGGATACGAAATAACCTGCCCGGCCCACAACGTTTGCGGCTTGGTGTGTGATGCGAGCCCCCTGCCTGAGTGCTTCTTCAATTTTGGATTCAATGGTTTGGGCCGCTTCGGCACTGATGAGCGGACCGATCTCGCAATCGTCAGCGGCTGCCCCGACACGCAGTTTTTCGATCCGGGCCCCGATGGCTTCAGTAAACTCGTCAGCAACATCGTCATGGACGTAGAAGCGGTTAGCTGCCGTGCAAGCCTGGCCGCCTCCGCGCAGTTTGGCAGTCATGGCGCCTTCGACGGCAGCAGGTATATCGGCATCCTCACAGATGACGAACGGCGCATTACCACCTAGTTCCATTGATGAAACAATCACGCGCTCGGCGGCCTGTCGCAGCATGAGGCGACCAACGTTCGTGGAACCGGTAAAGGAAATAAGCCGGACTCGCTGGTCATCAAGCCATGTGCCGACCACTTCAGCAGGGTTGGCGGTCGGTACGACATTTATGACACCGTTTGGAATACCGGCTTCGATCGTGAGTTCTGCAATTGCCAATGCGGTCAACGGGGTTTCGGCTGCGGGTTTCAGAACAACCGTGCAACCAGCCGCTAGAGCAGGCGCGATTTTACGTGTCGTCATGGCGGCAGGAAAGTTCCACGGCGTGATCAGTGCAGCTACACCGATTGGATGATGGGTGACGATGGTCCGTGCACCACCCGCCGGTGCTTCGCCGTAGGTGCCACTCGTTCGCACTGCCTCTTCGCTGTACCAACGGAAGAATTCGGCAGCATAGTCCACCTCTGCGCGTGCATCGCTGAGTGATTTTCCATTCTCAGAGCTGATGAGTTTAGAGAGCTGGTCGATGTTCCGAACCATGAGCTGAAACATACGCAGGAGCATATCGGCGCGTTCACGTGGGGGAATTCCCTTCCATGTCGGAAATGCAGCGGCGGCTGCATCGACTGCAGCCGTCGCGGCGTTCACTCCGAAATCTGGGACTTTGGCGATTCGATGAAGCGTTGCTGGGTCGTGAACGTCAAACCATGTCTCTGCTTCGGTGATCCAATTTCCACCAATAAGTGCGCCGCAGGTCATGTGATTTCTCCAAAGATCGTCGTTAGGATGTCGAACTCCTCGTTTAGAAGTCGGCTGTTGATTGCTAGGTGCAGTCAGCGAAGACTGCCATAGATGTAGCAGGTGGGCAGGATTGGGCCCCTCTTCATAGACCGCTATCGCGATGGCCGGGCCTCAGCTCTCGCCTGAGGATCTTGCCGCTGGACGTCTTCGGCAGGTCATCGAGGATTTCGATCTCCCGCGGGTACTTGTAGGCGGAGAGTCGTTCGCGCCCGAACTGAACGAGGTCCTTCGGAGTCGTGCTCGCGCCACTACGCAAGGCTACGTAGGCTTTGACCGTTTCGCCGCGGTACTCATCGGGCACGCCCACCACTGCTACCTCTCGGACCGCGGGATGCTCGTAGAACGCGTCCTCGACCTCGCGCGGCCAGACCTTGTAGCCGGAGGCGATGATCATGTCTTTCTTGCGGTCGACCAGGAAGAACCAGCCTGCGGCATCCATGAATGCGACATCGCCGGTGTGCAGCCAGCCGTCGTCGATCGTCGTCGCCGTCTCCTCAGGTCGGTGCCAGTATCCGCTCACGACCTGGGGCCCTTTCACGAGCAGCTCCCCGACCTCGCCGGGAGGCACGTCCCCTCCATCCTCGTCGACGATCCGTGCTTGGGTGCCTGGGGTCGGGATGCCGATCGACAGCGCGCCTGACTGGGGGTCGACTGGTGTCTCGGCGCCGAAGGGGACGAAGTGGGTCGGGGCACTCGACTCGGTGAGTCCGTAGCAGTTGTGCAACTGGTGCCCGGTCTCCTTCGCGAAGGCTCGGGCGATGGCTGGCGAGACCGGTGCGCCGCCGGAATACACCCGTCGCATGGACGAGAACGAGTCGGCAGAGACGGACTCGGCCTCCATCATCGCCACGAAGGCGGTCACCGCCCCGATTGCGAACGTCGCATGATGCTCTCGTAGCGAGTCGAGCATGACGTCGGGCTCGAACCGGAAGGTCAGTACAACGGGTGCGGGCGTGACCAGCGCCGTGATGATCTGGCACACGAGGCCTGTGACGTGGAAGAGTGGCGCAACCCCCAGGATCCGGTCCTGCGAGGTCAGCGCCATCCAGTCGCGGGTGGCCATGCCGTTCGCGACGAGGTTCCCGTGGGAGTTCATGGCCGCCTTCGGGACC
>Ga0164243_10003099_pt1 | contig 26847 bp, 30 predicted proteins | sample OricompcompostOP_FD_108781 | JGI IMG/M metagenome (GOLD analysis project Ga0164243, IMG submission 108781) | Organic Plus compost microbial communities from Emeryville, California, USA - Original compost - Organic plus compost (OP) | ecosystem: Engineered > Solid waste > Mixed feedstock >...
GAGGGGGCAGATCGGCTTCGTCGTCGGCCACGGCGATCTGCTCGTGATGGGCGGCTCCTGCCAGCGCACCTGGGACCACGCCGTCCTCAAGACCGCCAAGCCCGTCGGCCCCCGCATCAGCATTCAGTTCCGCCCCCGCAACGTGCTGTGAGGCGGCGGGCTACTTACGGGCGCGGGCCGCCTTGGAGCGCTGGGACTGGTCGAGGATGACCTTGCGGATGCGGACATTGGCCGGGGTGACCTCGACGCACTCGTCCTCGCGGCAGAACTCCAGGCACTGCTCGAGGGACAGCTTCTTGGGAGGAATGACCTTCTCGAAGTTGTCCGATGTCGCGGAGCGGATGTTGGTCTGCTTCTTCTCCTTGGTGATGTTGACGTCCATGTCGTCGTCACGGGAGTTCTCACCGACGATCATGCCCTCGTAGACCTCGGTGGACGGCTCGACGAACAGCACGCCGCGCTCCTGCAGGTTCGTCATCGCGAACGACGTCACGGCACCTGCGCGGTCGGCGACCAGCGAGCCCGACGGGCGGGTCGAGATCTCGCCGGCCCACGGTTCGTAGCCCTCGAACACGTGGTGCGCGATGCCGGTGCCGCGGGTGTCGGTCAGGAACTCGGTGCGGAAGCCGATCAGGCCACGGGCCGGCACCAGGAACTCCATGCGCACCCAGCCGGTGCCGTGATTGATCATCTGCTCCATGCGGCCCTTGCGCACCGCCAGCAGCTGCGTGATGGTGCCCAGGTACTCCTCGGGCGCGTCGATCGTCAGGCGCTCGACCGGCTCGTGGCGCTTGCCGTCGATCTCCTTGGTGACCACCTGTGGCTTGCCGACCGTCAGCTCGTAGCCCTCACGGCGCATCTGCTCGACCAGGATCGCCAGCGCCAGCTCGCCACGGCCCTGGACCTCCCAGGCATCGGGGCGGTCGGTGGGCAGGACACGGATCGAGACATTGCCGATCAGTTCGGCGTCGAGCCGGTCCTTGACCAGGCGCGCGGTCACCTTGGTGTTCTTCTCGCGTCCGGCCAGCGGCGACGTGTTGGTGCCGATCGTCATCGAGATGGCCGGCTCGTCGACGTGGATCAGGGGCAGGGCGACGGCGTTCTCCGGATCAGCCAGCGTCTCGCCGATGTTGATATCGGCCATACCGGCGATCGCGACGATGTCGCCGGGGCCGGCCTTCTCGCCGGGCTTGCGCTCCAGCGCCTCGGTGACCAGCAACTCGGTGACCTTGACCCGCTCGACCGAGCCGTCGCGCTTCATCCACGCGACCTGCTGGCCCTTCTTCAGTTCGCCCTCCTTGACGCGTACCAGGGCCAGACGGCCGAGGAACGGCGACGAGTCCAGGTTCGTGACGTGCGCCTGCAAGGGCGCGCCCTCGGTGTACTCGGGGGCCGGGACCGCATCCATGATCGTCTGGAACAGCGGGATCAGGTTCTCGTTGTCCGGCAGCGATCCGTCGCCGGGCTGCTCCAATGACGCGCGGCCGGCCTTGGCCGAGGCGTACACGACGGGGAAGTCCAGAGCGTCGTCGCCGGCGTCTTCGGGCAGCAGGTCCAGGAACAGCTCCATCGTCTCGTCGACGACCTCGCCGATGCGTGAGTCGGGACGGTCGACCTTGTTGACGACCACGATGACCGGCATCTTCGCGGCGAGTGCCTTGCGCAGCACGAAACGGGTCTGTGGGAGCGGACCCTCCGACGCGTCCACCAGCAGCACGACGCCGTCGACCATCGACAGGCCGCGCTCGACCTCGCCACCGAAGTCGGCGTGACCGGGGGTGTCGATGATGTTGATGGTCACGCCGCCATCGGGCGAGCCGGGGCCGTTGTAGCGGACGGCCGTGTTCTTGGCGAGGATCGTGATGCCCTTCTCACGCTCCAGATCGCCCGAATCCATGGCCCGCTCGGTCAGCTGGTGGTGCTCGTCGAAGTCGCCCTGCTGCTGCAGCATCGCGTCGACCAACGTGGTCTTGCCATGGTCGACGTGGGCGACGATGGCGACATTGCGCAGATCAGAACGAGAAGTCATGCGAAAAAATGTCCTACCTGGAGGGAATGCTCAAGGAGTCGTGAGCCTTGACAGTCTAGTGACGCGAGCGTGAGCGGCCGAATCCTGGGATGTCGGTGTGACGTAGATCATCGCGTTTTCACAAACATCTCACTTTCGCAATAGTTGCAAGATCGTTAGGATCTCTGGGTGACCAGTTACGAAAGACTCGCCGCGACGTTCGAGGACTTCCTCACGCGCTGCGTCGGGATGACCGAGAGCGACGAGGTGGATCGCCTCCTCGACCTGGATCTGACCATGAGTCAGACCAAGTCGGTCTTCGTGCTGGGGCTCGCCCAGGAGCCTATGCCGATCACGGCATTGGCGTCCAAACTCGGGCTGTCGGCCGCCACGGCCGGCCGCACGGTCGACCAGCTCGTCAAGTCCGGACTGGCCGAACGCACCGAGGATCCCGCCGACCGCAGGGTCAAGCTCGTCAGCATCACGCCGGCGGGCCGCGAGATCGCCGAACAGCACTTCGACGCGCACAAGGCGACGTTCATCGAGCTGTTCTCCAAGCTGAGTGTCGACGAGGCCGACCGCCTCAACGACGCGTTGCAGCCGCTGATCGCGGCTGTTGATCGAATCATCGAACAGGAGACCCCTGCATGACTGACGTGACACCCACCGGTGTACCCGGTGCGGTCGATGACGGCGACAAGATCACCAAGGAGTTGCTCCTGGTGGCCGGTGTCGTCGTCCTCGGCTCCATCATGTCGATCCTGGACATCACGGTCGTCAACGTCGCACTGCCGACGTTCCAGACCGAGTTCAATGTCGACGCCTACTCGACCGTGGCGTGGACCGTCACGGGCTACACGCTTGCTCTGGCAGCCATCATCCCGGTGACGGGCTGGGCAGCCGACCGTTTCGGCACCAAGCGTCTCTACATCACCGCCATTGCGCTGTTCACCATCGGCTCGGCGCTGTGTGCCACCGCGTGGGACATCCAGTCGCTGATCGGCTTCCGTGTGCTCCAGGGCCTCGGCGGCGGCATGCTGATGCCGCTGGGTATGACCATCATGACCAAGACGGCCGGCCCGCAGCGGATGGGTCGCCTGATGGCGATCCTGGGCGTGCCGATGCTGCTCGGCCCGATCATGGGCCCGATCCTGGGTGGCTGGCTGATCGATGCCGCCTCATGGCACTGGGTGTTCCTGATCAACTTGCCGCTGGGCATCATCGCGATCGTCTACGCTCTGCGGGTTCTGCCCTCGGATGCGCCCGAGCCGAGTGAGTCGTTCGACTTCTTCGGCATGGCGTTGATGTCGCCGGGTCTGGCGCTGTTCCTCTACGGCGTCTCGTCGATCCCCGAGGCCGGCACGGTCGCGGCCGGCAAGGTGCTGATCCCCGGCATCATCGGTCTGGTTCTGATCGTCGCTTTCGTTCTGTACTCGTTCCGGCCCAAGCACCCGTTGCTGGACCTGCGCCTGTTCAAGAACCGCAATCTGACGGTCGCGACGCTGGTGATGTTCTTGTTCGCCGGCGCGTTCTTCGGTGCGCTGCTATTGGTTCCGACTTACTTCCAGCAGGTTCGCGGCGAGAGCGTTTTGAAGGCCGGGCTGCTGGTCGCCCCGCAGGGTCTGGGCGCCATGTTGACCATGCCGATCGCCGGCGCGCTGGCGGACAAGTTCCCGGTCGGACGCATCGTTCCGTTCGGCTTCCTGGGCATCCTGGTCGGCATGTTCGGCCTGGCGCAGAGCTCTGGCGCCGACACGCCGTACTGGCACCTGGTCGCGTGGCTGTTCGTTCTCGGCCTCGGCATGGGCGCCACGATGATGCCGATCTTCACCTCGGCTCTGAAGACGCTCAAGGAGCACGATGTGGCTCGCGGCTCGACGCTGATCAACGTGATCCAGCAGGTCGCCAGTTCGGTGGGTGTCGCGATCATGTCGGTCGTTCTGACCAACCACCTGAAGGATTCGGCCGCAGCGGGCGCCTACTCGGCGCTTCAGGAGGCCGAGAAGATCGGTTCGCCGGCTCCCGACTGGGCGACCGAGGTTGCTGACAAGTTGGGCAATGTGTTCGAGTCCACGGCGCTGACCGATATGGCGTCGTCGTTCTCGGCCACATATTGGGTCGCGTTCGCCATCATCGCGGTCACGCTGATCCCGGTGGCGTTCCTTCCGCGCAAGCGCGAGGTGTCGCACCTGCTCGACGACGAGGACGAAGGTCCCAAGGCGCCTGTCCTGGTGCACTGAGGTACCCGCGCAAGACCCCCGTTCAGCTTGAACGGGGGTCTTGTCATGTTGTCAGGTGTTGCGGGCGACCTTGTGCTGGGCGGCCTGGGCGAGGGGTTTGACCACCATCAGGTCGACGTTGACGTGATGGGGCCGGGTCGCGACCCAGGTGATGGCATCGGCGATGTCCTCGGCGACGAGAGGTTCGTCGACGCCGGCGTAGACCGCGTCCGCGCGCGAGCGGTCGCCTCCGAACCGGGTGAGGGAGAACTCCTCGGTGTGCACCATGCCGGGAGCGATCTCGGTGACGCGGACGGGGCGGCCCACCAGCTCCAAGCGCAGGGTCTCGGTCATGACGGCCACACCGTGCTTGGCTGCGGTATAGCCCGCGCCGCCCTCGTACGCGATGCGGCCGGCCGTCGATCCGACGTTGACGATGGTCCCGGCACCCGAGGCTTCGAGCGCCGGTAGCAGCGCGCGCGTCACGTTGAGCGTGCCGATCACGTTGACCTCGTACATGGCGCGCCACTGATCGGGGTCGGCGTTCTCGACGGGGTCCAGGCCGACCGCGCCGCCGGCATTGTTGACCAGGAGTTCGACCGAGGGGCCGGCCGCCGAGGCGAGGGCCGCGACATCGTCGGGCTTCGTCACATCACAGGTCACCGCGGTGCCGCCGATCTCGTCGGCCAGCGCCCGGACCCGGTCGGCCCGGCGCGCGGCGCAGACGACATGGAAGCCGGCGTCGGCCAGGGAACGTGCGGTGGCGGCACCGATCCCGCTGCTGGCCCCGGTGACGACGGCGATGCGACTGCTCATGGCGCCATGGTCGCAGACGCTCAGGCGCGGCCTGACTCGGCCGCCACGACGAGCAGGTCGCCGGCTGGACCGGACATGCGCCGATGGGGAGACCACAGCGCGAGGAACGGTCGGCTCAGATCGAGTTCGGTCGGGATCACGACGAGCCGGCCGGTCTCGACGGCCGCGGTGGCGGCACGCCCTGACACGACGGCCGGCCCGACACCGGCGAGTGCGGCACCGAGCAGCGCCGTGGTCGATCCGGCTTCCAACGCGAGTCGTGGTTCGGCGCGCAGCGCGGTCTCGAACGTCGCTCGGGTACCGCTGCCGACCTCGCGGAGCACCCACGATGCCTCGGCGAGTTGACCACGGGTCAGCGGCGTGCGGCGCCTGGCCCAGGGATGGTCGGGGGTGGTGAGCACGACGAGGTGATCACGTCCGACTGCCCGACTCTGCAGATCGACCGGCCGCAGGGCTGTCTCGATGAAGCCGATCGCGGCGGTCCCGTCTCGGACCAGCTCGATGACCCGATCGCTGTTCACGACATCCAGATGCGCATGGACATCAGGGCGCCGACCGCGTAGTTCGGCGAGCCACCGTGGCAGGACGTGCTCGGCGATCGTCAGACTGGCCGCGACCGGGAGGTCGGCCCCTCGCTCGCCGCTGAGTGCCACCAGGCTGGCGTGCATCGTGTCGACCTCGTGCCAGACCGATCTGGCCCACGAGGCGACCGCGAGGCCGTCATCGGTCAGGCGCGATCCGCGTGGCGAACGTTCCACTAGGCTCAGTCGCCAGCGTGACTCGAACGAGCGCAGGCGGGCGCTCGCCGCGGGCTGGGTGATCCCGAGCCGCCGGGCGGCGGCGCCGAGGCTGCCCAACTCCTCGATCAGCAGCAGCAGTTGCGCTGCATGGAGGTCCACCGCATCAGTCATCACCTCAGTTTATGACCTGTCGAGATCTGGGGGCCTACTGGAGGTGGCACACAAGCCGGACCATCGACACATGACCACGACCGACACTCGTCCTCGCGACTTCGTCGTGCCGGTCCTTCTCGGTGCGGGTGCGACCGGGATCGGTCTGCTGATCCCGGTTGCTGGTCCGCTCCTGATCGCGTTGTTGGCAGGTGCGGTCGTGGCCAATCTCGTCGCTATTCCGACGGGCTGGTCGGCCACGACGAAGACTGCTCTGCGACTGGGTGTCGTGTTGCTGGGCCTGAAGCTGCCGGTCGACCAGGTGCTCGATATCGGTTGGCAGGGCATCGTGACGGTGCTCATCACGATCGCGGCGACCTACGGCGGCACCCTGCTGGTCGGTCGCAGGCTCGGCACCGATGAGGACGTCACCCGGTTGGTGGCCGTCGGATTCTCGATCTGTGGGGCCGCCGCGATCGCCGCAGTCGAAGACGCCGTCCGTGCCAGACGTGAGGCGGTTGCGCTCGCCGTCGCGATGGTCACGTTGTGGGGCAGCCTGATGATCGCTGTCGTGCCTTTGCTGTCGTCCTGGTGCGGGTTGAGTGATCGGGCCGCGGGGGTGTGGGTCGGTGCCTCGGTGCACGAAGTCGCCCAGGTCGTTGCCGCTGCGTCGGTGGTGGGTGGCGCGGCCGTCGCGGTGGCCACGACGATCAAGCTGATGCGTGTGGCGACGCTCGCTCCGATGCATCTGGTGGTCGCACGCGGCTCCGCGCGTCACGGGCAGCAGGCGACGCCGGGCGTTCCCTGGTTCGTGACGGCGTTCGTCCTGGCGATCGCGGTGCGGTCGACCGGTGTGCTCGGATCCGGGTTTCTCGACGCGGCGAATGCCGCCTCGCTGTTCCTCCTCGCGATGGGCATGGTCGGACTCGGATTCGGTGTCCGGCTCGCGACGCTGTGGCCGATGCCCTGGAAGGTCGTCGTGCTCGCGGGCTGCAGCACTGCTATCGCTCTGACAGTCTCGGGCGGACTGGTCGGACTGCTGCTCGCCTGACCGTCTCGCACGCGTCACCACCGGTGGAGGATGATGGTCGGGTGACCCAGGGACAGCCGATCCGTCGCGTAGCGATGCTGTCGGCCCACACGTCGCCGCTGGAACAGCCCGGTGAGGGTGACGCCGGCGGCATGAACGTCTACGTCTTGGAGTTGTCCAAGCGACTGGCCGCGCGCGGCGTCGAGGTCGAGGTGTTCACCCGCGCCACGAGCCGCCATCTGCCCGAGCGGGTCGATGCCGCTCCCGGTGTGGTGGTGCACCATGTGACTGCCGGCCCCTATGAGGGCTTGAGCAAGAACGACCTGCCGGCCCAGTTGTGCTCGTTCGTCCGCGACGTGCTGCGCGTCGAGGTCGAGTCCGATCCTGGTCACTTCGATCTGATCCATTCCCACTACTGGCTGTCGGGCCAGGTGGGCACGGTCGCCCACGAGCGTTGGGACGTGCCCCTGGTCCACACGATGCACACGATGGCGAAGGTCAAGAACTCGTCACGTGCTGACGGTGACATCGAGGAGCCGATCGGGCGGATCGTCGGCGAGGAAGAGATCGTGCGCCTCGCCGATCGGCTGATTGCCAACACCGATGCGGAGCGTCACGATCTGATCGACCTGTACGATGCCGATCCCGCGCGGGTCAGCGTGGTGCACCCAGGCGTCGACACCGAGGTCTTCCGGCCGGGTCGCCGTGGCGAGGCGCGAGCCGCGCTGGGGTTGGCCGATGACGCCGTGGTGCTGCTGTTCGCCGGCCGGATCCAGCCGCTGAAGGCGCCCGATGTGCTCGTCGAGGCGGCTGCGTTGCTGGTGGAGCGACGACCGGATCTGCGCGAGCGACTGGTCGTGCCGATCGTCGGCGGGATGTCCGGCTCCGGCCTGGACCATCCCACAGCCCTGATCGATCTGGTCGAGTCGCGTGGGCTGGCCGATGTGGTCCGCTTCGAGCCGCCGGTTGCACAAGATGCTCTCGCGAACTGGTACGCCGCGGCGACGCTGGTGTGCGTGCCGTCGTACAACGAGTCGTTCGGGCTGGTGGCCATCGAGGCGCAGGCGTGTGGCACGCCGGTTGTGGCCGCCAATGTGGGTGGGCTGTCGACAGCGGTCTCCGACGGTGTCACCGGCGTTCTGGTCGACGGGCACGATCCAGCCGATTACGCAGCGGCGATCGAGGGCCTGGTCGATGACCCCGAGCAACTGGCCGATCTGGGCCGCAAGGCGGTCGAGCACGCTGCTGGTTTCGGATGGGATGCGACGGTGGAACGGACGCTGGAGGTCTATGCGGCGGCTAGGGTCACCCACGACGGAGGTGCGAGGGCATGAGTGTGCGCGATGTGGTCGTCGAGGCTCTGGGGCAATCGGATCTGGAGTACACCGAGCATCGCCCTGGTGTGTTCGACGTCGATCTGCCTGGCGAGCGCAAGCTCAAGACCACGTGTCGCCTCGAGGTCGGCAAACATGCGCTGGGTATCCACGCATTCGTCGCGCGGCACCCCGACGAGAACCACGAAGGCGTCTACCGCTGGCTGCTCGAGCGGAATCTGAAGTTGTTCGGCGTCGCCTTCGCCGTTGACTCCGCCGGCGACATCTACCTCGACGGCCGGCTGCCCCTGCATGCCGTGACCGCCGATGAGATCGACCGCATCCTCGGAGCGGTCCTGACCTACGCCGATGAGTCGTTCAACACGATCCTCGAACTGGGCTTCGCGTCATCGATCCGCAAAGAATGGCAGTGGCGCGAAGATCGCGGCGAGTCCACCAAGAACCTCGAAGCCTTCAAGCATCTACGGCCCGAGGCATGAACGCGACCGTGTTCTGCGACGTGATCGATCCGTGGTCGTACATCGGTGCTACGCGGTTCGAGCGGGCCGCGGCGATGTTCACGATCCTGACCGGCGAGACGGTCGACATCGCGTACCGCGCCGCGAAGTCCAGCACGCCTGCCGATCACGACCGTGCCGTCGCGGCAGCACGCATCAGCGGCATCGATCTCAATCTGCACGAGCGAGTCGAGGCCGATTCCACCGATGCGTGGCGGGTCCTGACATGGGCGTCGGAGAGTGGTGACGTGACGCAGCGCGATCTACTCCACCAACTGTGGCGGGCGCACTTCCTGGAGGGCGCGGACATCACCGACTCCATGGTGCTGTCCAGTCGCGCGGCGCTCGCGGGTCTACCTCTACCGACAGCCGAGGCGTTGCTGGCCAGCACCGACTACGCCGCCGATGTGGATCGCCAGCGGACCACGGCGGCCGAGATCGGGGCCGGTGATCTGCCGTTCATCGTGATCGATGGCGATCGAACGCTGAGCGGCCTGCTGTCCCAGGACGACTACCTACAGGCGCTGCACCAGATTCACCGCGGGCCGTGACCGCGAGTCAGGTGCTGTGGGCCGTGACCGCGAATCAGACGCTGCGGGCCGTGACCGCGCGTCAAGCGCTGCGGATAGGCTGCGGCCCATGAGCACCTTGATCCTGCTGCGTCACGGCCACAGTGAGTGGAATGCCCTCAACCTGTTCACCGGATGGGTCGATGTCGATCTGAACGAGCAGGGTCTGGCCGAGGCCCAGCGTGGCGGTGAACTGTTGGCCGAGGCGGGACTGCTGCCCGACGTGTCGCACACGTCGCTGCTGCGCCGGGCGATCCGCACCGCGAACATCGTGCTCGACGGATGTGATCGGCACTGGATCGACGTCAAACGGTCGTGGCGGCTCAACGAGCGCCACTACGGAGCGCTGCAGGGCAAGGACAAGAAGGCCACGCTCGAGGAGTTCGGCGAGGAGCAGTTCATGCAGTGGCGCCGTTCATTCGCCACGCCGCCGCCGCCGCTGGACGACAGTTCGGAGTTCAGTCAGGCCGCTGATCCTCGTTACGCCGCGCTGCCCGATGAGTTGCTGCCGCGGACCGAGGCGTTGGCTCAGGTCATCGACCGTCTGCTGCCGTACTGGTACGACCAGATCGTTCCGGACCTGCGTGCCGACAAGACGGTGCTCGTGACGGCGCACGGCAACTCGCTACGCGCCCTGGTCAAACACCTGGACGGACTGGATGAGGACACCATCGTGGGCCTGAACATCCCCACCGGTATTCCGCTGGTCTACGATCTCGACGACGACATGCGCCCCACGAACCCGGGCGGGCGCTACCTCGACCCCGAGGCCGCCGCCGACGCCATCGCCGCCGTCGCGAACCAGGGTCGCTGACCCGCGAGCGGCATCAGGCGTCGAGTTTGTAGCCCAGGCCGCGAACGGTTGTGAGGGTCACCGGGTTGGCGGGGTCGGCCTCGATCTTGGCGCGTAGGCGCTTGACGTGGACGTCGAGCGTCTTGGTATCGCCCACGTAGTCGGCACCCCAGACGCGGTCGATCAGCTGGCCGCGGGTCAGCACGCGTCCCGGATTGCGCAGGAAGTACTCAAGCAGTTCGAACTCCTTGAGCGGAAACCTGGCCTCGGAGCCGTCGATCGTCACGAGATGCCGGTCGACGTCCATGCGAATGCGGCCGGCTTCGAGCGCGGTCTCGTCGTCGACGTCATCGACGACTCCGCGACGCAGCACCGCACGGATACGGGCCACCAGCTCTCGCGGTGAGTACGGCTTGGTCACATAGTCGTCGGCACCGAGCTCCAGCCCGACGACCTTGTCGACCTCGGTGTCCTTGGCGCTGACCATGATGATCGGCACCGACGACCGCTGCCGCAGCTCACGGCACACCTCGGTGCCGGACAGGCCAGGGAGCATCAGGTCCAGCAGCACGATGTCGGCGCCGCCGCGGTCGAACTCGGTCAATGCGTCGGGGCCGGTCTCGGCGATTGCGACCTCGAAGCCCTCCTTGCGCAGCACGTACGACAGCGCCTCGCTGTAGCTCGCCTCGTCCTCGACCACCAGTACGCGGGTCACGCGGTTCTCTCTTCTTCGTCGTGGGCGCTGTACGACGGCAGCACCAGGGTGAACGACGAACCCAGATCGGGTTCGCTCCAGACTTCCACGGTCCCGCCGTTGCTGGCGGCGACGTGCTTGACGATGGACAAGCCCAGTCCGGTGCCGCCGGTCGTGCGGGCGCGGGCCGGATCGACCCGGTAGAACCGTTCGAACACCCGCTCCAGCTCATCGGCCGGAATGCCGATGCCATTGTCGCTGATCGTGATGCGCACGTCGTCGTCGCGACGTTCGGCCACGACTGCGACCCGCGAGCCGTTGGGACTGTAGGTCACGGCGTTCTCGACCAGGTTGCTGATCGCGGCGTGCAGTTGTGCCCGGTCACCGCGCACCAGCAGATCGGGCTGGACGTCGACGGCGATCTCGATGTCCTTGGCCTCCGCGTCGGTGGCCGAGTGCTCGCACGCGTCGGCGACCAACTCGCCGACCTTCAGCGCGGTGGCCGCCTCGCTGTGGACGTCGTTCTGCAGACGGGACAGCTCGATGATCTGCTGCACCAGACGGGTCAGCCGGTCGCTCTCGACGTGCATGCGCTGGGAGAACCGCACCACCGCATCGGGATCGTCCTTGGCCTCGCCGACCGCCTCCGCCAGCAGGTTCAGGGCGCCGATGGGGGTCTTGAGCTCGTGGCTGACGTTGGCGACGAAGTCGCGACGGATCGCCTCGACGCGGGCGGCGGCGGTGCGGTCCTCGACCAGCACGAGGACGAGCCGCGATGTCAGGGGAGCGACGCGCGCGTGCACGTGCAGGGTCGCGCCGCGATCGGGTTGGATCACCAGATCGGACTCGCGCACCTGGCCGTCGCGCCGCACCTGACGCACCAGGTCCATCAACTCGTCGGGACGCAGCGTGTCGCCGTGCACGATCCCCAGGGCATAGGCGGGTGCGGAGGCTTTGACGACGTCGTCGGCAGTGTCGATCAGGACGGCCGACGACGACAGCACCGACAGCACGGACTCGGCACCCGGTGGCACGATCTGGGCCGGTTCAGCAGGAACGGTCCTCAGTCGGCGTTCGCTGAACAGCCACACATAGGTGATCGCGGCGCCGAGCACGGCACCGACCGCGCCGGCGACGATCACGCCGTCGGTGATGCCATCCATGACTCGATGGTAGGCCGATTCCGTCTCGTTGGGTGTGCTGCGAGGCCCTTCTGGGCTGGGGTTTCGCGCGCTGTTCACCGGCCGTTCATCGCAGGTCGCCGTCCGTTCACGCAGGCTGCCTACCGTGCATGACATGCGAGATCAGTACTACGAGCAACTCGACCAGATCGTCGACGAACTGGTGCAGCTGACCGGAACCGTTCGACGGGCCGTCGCCGACGCCACCATGGCGTTGCTCCAGGCCGACGGCTCAGTCGCCGAAGCGGTCATCGACGGCGACAAGGCCATCGACGAGGCCACCGAGACGATCGAGGAGCGCGCCCTGCTCCTGCTGGCCACCCAGCAGCCGGTCGCGACCGATCTGCGTCAGCTCGTGGCCACGCTGCGCATGCTGTCGGATCTGCAGCGCATGGGCGCGTTGTCGGTGCACGTCGCCAAGATCGCCCGCCGTCGCATGCCCGACACAGCGGTGCCGGACACGCTGCAGCCGACCATCTCGTCGATGGCGCTGGTCGCCGACCAGATGATCGACTCGGCGTCACGCATCGTGGCCAACCGGGATGTACCCGCCGCGTTCAAGCTCGAGGAGGAGGACGACGAGATGGACCGCCTCCGCAAGGAGTTGTTCCGCATCCTGCTCAACGACGAGTGGGAGCACGGCATCGAGCCGGCCGTCGATCTGGCCCTGCTCGGCCGCTACTACGAGCGCATCGGCGATCACGCCGTCTCGATGGCCCGCCGCGTCGTCTACCTGGTCACCGGCCAACTGGCCTGACCATCAAGGCGCAACGCCGCTGCCTGGCCCCGGTCGCCAGCCGGGAGGCCGGCCACGGCCGAGCGGCGGGAAGGCGCTCGGCAGACGACGGGCTCGCTCAAGCCCAGTAGGTCACCAGCGCCTCCCCGGGCTCGTTCCTCGCCCTGACGACCGGTGGTTGCGGATCTCCGTCGCCAGCGACCGGCGAGGGTCAGGAAGCCGGGACGACGCTGTCGTAGGTCGCGCTGCGGGCCACGGTCGGTGCGTCGACCTCGGTGTCCTGGGCGCCGGAGAACGAGAACGTGATGGTCACGTAGTCGCCGGCCTTGGCGTCGGCGGGGACCGTGAACGCGTTGGCGGCGTCCGATCCCAGGGTCGTGATCTTTCCGGCGGCGATCGTGACGTCCCCACCGGGCGATTCGACGGTCAACTGCCGGCCGTCCTTCGTCGTGATCGAGACGCCCGTCAGTTTCTGCTCCTCGTCGGTCTTGTTGACCAGACCGGCCGACACGACCGCCTTGCCGTCCTCATCGGCGACCAGCACCGTGTTCATCGAATCGACCTCGCCGCGCTGGTTGGCGCCCTCGGCCGCCTGGTACTGCTGATTGGTCTGAGCGCTGAAGTTGGTGCCACACGCGCTCAGGGCGAGTGTGGCCGCTGCTGCGACCGCGGCGGCGGTGGTGCGACGTCGGATGGAAGTGCTCACGAATCGGTCTTTCGGTCGACGGACACGGGTGGAAACTGTCCCCGGCCGATCGTATCCGAGCCTCCTCCGGGACCGGCCGTCGCCACTGGCATTGACCTGTGTCCGACCTGTCTGCTATGGGCCCGAAGGCCGGAATGAGCCGAAATCGCAGTCCGTCTGACGTGTTATCCTGGTCACCTACGAAAGGTGACATCTTCATGACTTTCACGGTCGGCGAAACCGTTGTCTACCCAAATCACGGCGCTGCAGTCATCGAAGACATCGTGAACCGGACGATCAAGGGCGAGGATCGCGAGTACCTGGTGCTCCGCATCGTCGCTCAGCCTGATCTGGTGGTGCAGGTCCCGGCCTGCAACGTCGATCTCGTGGGGGTTCGTGATGTCGTCGACGAGGAGGGACTGGAGCGTGTCTTCGGGGTTCTCAGGGCCGAACACGTCGAGGAGCCGACCAACTGGTCCCGCAGGTACAAGGCGAACATGGAGAAGCTGCACAGCGGCGACGTCCTGAAGGTCGCCGAAGTCGTGCGCGATCTGTGGCGCCGCGACCACGAGCGTGGCCTGTCCGCCGGTGAGAAGCGCATGCTGGCCAAGGCTCGCCAGGTGCTGGTCTCCGAGCTTGCGCTCGCTGAGAAGACCAACGAGGACAAGGCCGAGATCCGCCTCGAAGAGGTGCTGGCTTCCTGAGCGCTCGTTGAGCCTCGCTGCGGCGCTGGTCGTTCACCCCTTGAGGGAGAACACCAGCGCCGTTGCCATGGCGGCGATCCCTTCGCCGCGGCCGGTCAGGCCCAAGCCGTCGGTCGTGGTGGCCGAGACGCTCACGGGCGCACCGATGGCCTGGCCGAGCACACGCTGGGCCTGTTCGCGGCGTGGAGTCAGGCGCGGTCGATTGCCGATGACCTGCACCGCCACATTGCCGATGCCCCAGCCCGCGTCGTGAAGGCGTCGTGCGGTCTCGCTGAGGAAGTCGACGCCGTGCGCGTCGGCCCAGTCGGCGTCGGCCGTGCCGAAATGCGATCCGATGTCGCCCATACCGGCCGCGGACAGCAGGGCATCGACCATCGCATGCGCGGCGCAGTCGCCGTCGGAGTGTCCTTCCAGGCCCTGAGGCTCGCCCGGCCACTCCAGACCGGCCAGCCACAGCGCACGTCCGTCGACGAGGCGGTGGACGTCGGTGCCGACCCCGATACGTTGGCTCACGGTTCGATCATTCCACGGACCAACTCCAGCAGTCGGGCGACGATGGAGATCGCGTCGTGCACCGGATCACGTTCGCCGGCCGCAGCACTGTGCAGCAGCGCCGCGTCGAGCATGCGAACCAGTAGGTCGACGTCGCGGCTCGTGGCCACATCCGTCCAGCCGCTGCGTTCCAGGGTTGTCTTCAACGCGGTCAGCAAGGTCGGTCGCGACGCCATCATGATCGGGCGCAAGGACGGGTCGGTCATCGCTTCGAGCATGGGGCGCAGTCGACGGCTGACGACCGCCTGATCCAGTGCGGGTGCATACCAGGTCTCCAGCAGGAGTTCCGCGGTACGACGTGCCGAGCGATGGCGTCGTGCCAGTGAATCGGCGTACTCCTGGGCGCTGGTCGAGCGCAGGTTCTCGGCCGCCTGCACTGCCGCGGCGTAGAGCGCCGCCTGCGTCGGGAAGTAGTAGGACGCCGAGCCGGTGGGCACGTCGGCGGCTGTGGCGACACGACGATGTGTGACCGCCTCAGGACCTTCCTCGATCAAGAGGACGGCCGCGGCCTGCGTCATGGCGTCCTGTCGTCGGCTGCTGCGGGCTTGCACCGTCCGGCGTCCGTGTGTCACCACGCTCGTACTGTACTCGGGGGGAATATCTATACGCCCGTATTGGTTTTGTTCAGTAGAGGTCGAAATCCGATCTCTACGACGATCTGAATGAGGTGTCACGACATGCATGCGCAACTGGCCCAGGAGGGTCTCAAGATCGACTGGGCGAACATGCCCACGTACAACACGATCATGGCCGTCGCGGTCGGCGCCGGTCTGATCGGACTCGTGCTGTTGGGGCGGCAGTTGCTGGTGCGACCGGACGACGTCAGTGCTGAAGGATGGGCGCTGACCTTCGGCGTGCTCGGCTTCGTCCTGACGGCAACAGGCCTGCACATGACGCTGACCTGGCCACTGGCGGCCGGCGGCTTCCCGTTCGACAACATCATCTTCGGCGAGACCAGTCTGGGCTTCGGCGTGCTGCTGCTCGGTGCGGCCTTCTATCTGTGGAAGCGGGGCGCCGCCGCTCTGGCCGCGACCAAGCCGGTCGAGACGCTGGCCAAGGTCGCTCAACCCATCACGGTGTTCATCGGCGGCCTGGGTCTGGGCCTGATCGCGATCGCGGTCGCGGGCATCAAGTACCAGCTGTTCGCGGCGCCGGCTGAGGAGCCCATCTCCGGCGAGTTCGCCGACTACCCAATGGTCGAAGCGATCTTCATGTCGAGCCTGATCGGTATCGTGGGGCTGGGCGCCTTGACGTTCGGTGTTCTGGTCAGTCGCGTGGTCGCTGGTCGTGAGACCGTCGTGTGGGCTCGCGCCACCGGCTGGCTGTGGGGCGTGTCCGGAGTGCTGCTCCTGCTGTTCGGCGCGATGAACTTCTTCACCCACATCGGGCTGATCGTCAACACGATGTGACGATCGTCGATCCCTCGGTGGCCGCCCGGGCCTCATTCGGGCGGCCACCTCTCGCGCGATTCGGGCCGATCGCCCGTGACCGATAGGGTTCGAACGTGGTTTTCGCGCTCTACGACACCGCTACGCGGTCGGTCACGCCCTTCGAACCGGTGCACCCCGGCACGGTCTCGATCTACCACTGTGGTCTCACGGTTCAGGGGCCGCCGCACATCGGACACATCCGCAAGGAAGTGGTGTTCGACGTGCTGCGTCGCTGGCTCACGCGCGCGGGCCTGGAGGTCACGATCGTCGCGAACGTGACCGACATCGACGACAAGATCTTGGCCAAGGGCGAGGAGCAGGGACGCCCCTGGTTCGCGGTCGCCTATGAGAACGAGCGGGCGCTGCACGCCGCCTACGAGGTGCTTGGCTGCATCCCACCCACGTACGAACCTCGCGCCACGGGACACGTGCCCGAGATGATCGAGATGATCCAGACGCTGATCGACCGCGGGCACGCCTACGCAGCCGACGACGGATCGGGCGACGTCTACTTCGACGTCCGGTCCTGGCCCGAGTACGGCCGCCTGTCGAACCAGAAGGTCGACGACATGCAGCCTGCCGAGGACGCGCCGCCGGAGGGCAAGCGCGATCCCCGCGACTTCGCGCTGTGGAAGGGCCGCAAGGACGGCGAGCCCGAGACCGCGTCGTGGTCGACGCCGTGGGGGCGTGGCCGTCCGGGCTGGCATCTGGAGTGCTCGGCGATGGCCGCCAAGTACCTGGGCCACGAGTTCGACATCCACGGGGGCGGTCTGGATCTGCGCTTCCCGCACCACGAGAACGAGCTGGCCCAGTCCACGGCGGCAGGGCAGAAGTTCGCCAGGTACTGGATGCACAACGCGATGCTCAACCTGTCCGGCTCCAAGATGAGCAAGTCGGTCGGCAACACGTTGATGGTCAGCGAAGTCGTCAAGCGGGTCCCGGCCATCGCGTTGCGGTACTACCTGGTGTCGGCGCACTACCGCTCGATCCTGGAGTTCAGCGAAGACGCGTTGCAGGAGGCCGCGACGGCGTTCGGCCGGATCCAGGGATTCGTCGAGCGGGCGGCAGAGCTGGTCGGTCCGGGCGACGTGGGCGAGCCGACACTGGTGTTCGCCGCCGCGATGGACGACGACCTGGCCACGCCCACAGCGCTGGCCGAGGTGCAGCGCGTGATCGCCGAGGGCAACCGCCTGCTGGCCGACGGTGCCTCCGATGAGCTGCGCTCCTGCCTCGCGGCCGTCCGGTCGATGCTGGACGTCCTGGGGCTGGATCCGCTGTCCGACACTTGGGCGGGCGTGTCGTCGGACGACGGCGCCGCTGCTGCTGTGGACTCGCTGGTCAAGGGGCTGCTCGAACAGCGCGCGGAGGCGCGCTCGACCAAGGATTTCGCCACGGCGGACCGCGTGCGCGACCAGCTGGCAGCCGCCGGCATCGACGTCGAGGACACGCCGCAGGGCCCTCGATGGAGCCTGAAGGGAGACCGGTGATGGCCGGCAACAGTCAGCGCCGCGGCGCGATCAAGAAGACCGGCAAGGGTAATCCCACCGCGGGATCGGGAGGTCGTCGTCGCAAGGGCTTGGAGGGCAAGGGCCCGACCCCGAAGGCTGCCGAACGCCCGAACCACAAGTCGTACAAGATGGCCAACGCTGCCGCCAAACGTGAGCAGGCGCGGCCCAAACGCAGGCCGGGCTCAGGCGCGGAGTGGGTCGCCGGCCGCAACCCGGTCGTCGAGCTGATGCGCGAGACGGTCCCGATCGACGCGCTCTACATCGCCGACGGCATCGAGCGCGACGACCGGCTCAAAGAGATCTTCAGACTGGCTGCCGAGCAGCACGTCAACATCTTGGAGGTCACCCGTCCGGAGTTGGACAAGCTGACGCTGGGCGCCACCCATCAGGGTGTCGCGGCCAGGCTGGGCCCGTACGCGTATGCCTCGCTCGACGACATCCTGGCCGCCGCCGACGAGCGCGGGGAACCGCCGTTGGTCGTGGTGCTGGACGGCATCACCGATCCACGCAATCTGGGCGCCATCATCCGGTCCGCCTCGGGCTTCGGCGCGCATGGTGTCGTGATCCCCGAGCGACGTGCCGCTCAGATCACGGCAGCAGCATGGAAGACGTCTGCGGGCGCAGCGGCACGGGTCGCGGTCGCGAAGGTCACCAATCTGACCCGCGCTCTGAACGAGCTCAAAGAGGCCAATGTCATGGTCATCGGCCTGGCCGCCGACGGCGAGGTGGCGATCGCCGAGTCCAATCTGATCGACGGACCGTTGGCCGTCGTGATCGGCAGTGAGGGCAAAGGCCTGTCCCGGCTGGTGGGGGAGACGTGCGATCAGATCGTCAGCATCCCGATGGGTGGCGGCCTGGAGTCGCTCAACGCCGGTGTCGCTGCCGGTGTCGCGCTGTATGCGGTGGGGCAGGCCCGCGCCTGACCTTATTGCAATTGACAATCATTCCTAATAAGTGATCTCATGGCGACATGCGATCAACGATCTTTCCTGCTGTCCTGTCCCTTCCGCTCGTACTCGCGCTGACCGCGTGCGGTGAATCGGATCCTGAGTCCGCCACCGAGTCACCCGAACGCGAGCGGACAGCGACCCAGGCGGCCCAGCCGCGTGTGGTCGTGGCCTCCGACGAGGGGGTCACGGTCGTCGATGCCAACAGCCTCGAGACGATCGATTCCTTCGCGACGAAGTCACGGCCCAAACTGGCGGTGTCCGGCGACGACCGCCACGTCTTCACGATGCAGTACGACGCCGGTGTCGTGGGCGTGGTCGACTCCGGCAGCTGGACCGTCGCGCACGGCGACCACGGTCACTCCTACGTCACCGCGCCGAGCCAGTTGAAGACCGACTTCCCGCGAGGCACCAGTTATCACGTGGTCAGCGACGACGAACGCAGTGTCGTCTGGTTCGACACCGACGGCTCGTTCCAGGCCTTCGACTGGAAGGGCCTGGAGGACGATCAGGTCGACCTGGCGACGATCGAGACCAAGAGTCCACACCACGGCGTGGCCGCCCCGCTCGATGGTGGTGGCTTCCTGGTGTCCGTCGCCAACAGCGAGGAGGAGGGCGCGATCGGCGTCGCGGTACTCGATGACCACGGGCACGAGCAACAGCGCATCGAAACCTGCCCAGGACTGCACGGCGAGGCGCACCTGGGTGGCGACACGTACGGGTTCGGATGCTCCACCGGCATGCTGGTCGTCTCGGACGGTGAGGGTACGAACATCGCGTCCCCGCGCGACGGTGCCGGCAGCGGGCACCTGGCCTCGGCGGACGGTTCGTCGATCGTCGTGGGCGATCTGGGAGCTGAGGGCGATGCGGCCGCGGACACCCACCTGGCTTTCTACGACGTGAAGACCGGCGGCGCGAAGCAGGTCGATGTGGGCGTCGAGTTCTCCGGCCTGGAGCGCGATGGCGTGAACACCGTGGTGCTGGGCACCGATGGTGCGCTGCACGTCTTCGACGAGCAGGGCAAGGAAATGGCCCACCACGAGGTGGTCGACCCGTGGACGACGTTCGAGGACTGGCAGGAGCCGGTCCCGTCGTTCGTCGTCGGTGACGGCATCGCCTACGTGACCGACCCCCGCGACAAGTCCATCACGGCCTTCGACCTGACCACCGGCAAGGAGCGTGCCACCGGCACACTCCCCGACGTTCCTGCCTCCCTCGTCGTCACCAACGCCGGCTGACGGTTCCCGCTGGGTGTGGGAGGTGCTCTCACGCCCAGCCGGGACTCAGCCAAGGACGCGGTCCAGGTAGGGGTTGCTGAAGCGGCGGTCGGGGTCGAGCTCGTCGCGGATCGCCACGAACTCGTTGAATCGGCTGTAGCGCTGGGCGAAGTAGTCGGCGCCGAGCGTGTGCATCTTGCCCCAGTGCGGGCGGCCCTCGTGCGCGGTGAAGATGTCCTGTGTGGCCGCGAAGTACGCCGTCGGGTCGTTGCGCCAGTACTGGTGGACCGCGACATAGCAGTTGTCGCGCTCGTGGCCCGTGGACATCCAGATGTCGTCGGCGGCGGTGAACCGGACCTCGATGGGGAATGAGATGTTCTCGCGTCCGGCGGCGAACCAGTCCTGCAGCTCGCTGATGACGTCGGTGAGCGTGGCGCGGGGCATCGCGAATTCGGACTCGCGGAACCTCACCCGACGCGGCGACACGAAGACGTCGTAGGAGTCCGAGGTGTACTCGCGCGCGCCGAGCAGCGATCCCGAGATGTTGTTGATGCGCGGCACCAGACCCCGGCGCTTCGAGGCGACGCGGTTGACCTGCTCGAACAGTGTGTTGCTAAGGAACTCGTCGTCCAACCAGTGGCGGAACCGGCCGATCGGTTCAAGCGTGGTGCCGTCCGGAACGCGGTTGTTGCGCTTGATCAGCGCCTTCTCCGTGTGCGGGAACCAGTAGAACTCGAAGTGGTCGTTCTCCTGGACCAGCTCCGGCAGGCGGTCCAGGACCTCGGGCAGGGCCATCGGTTCTTCGCGGGCGTGCAGCAGGAACGCCGGGACGCACTGCAGGGTGACCTCGGTGATGATGCCCAGGGCGCCGAGCGTGACACGGGAGGCGCCGAACCACTCGTGGTCCTCGTCGATCTCGAGCACGTCGCCGGCGGCGGTCACCAGTTGGACGCCGACGACCGTCTTCGAGATGCCGTGGAGCCGATGGCCCGTCCCGTGCGTGCCGGTCGACACCGCGCCCGCGACCGACTGCGGATCGACGTCGCCGAGGTTCGGCAGCGCAAGGCCGAGTGCCTTGAGCTGCGGGTTCAGATCATGCAGTGACAGGCCCGCCTGCACGCGGACTCGACCCGTGGCCGGATCGGAGCCCAGGATCCGGTTCATGCGGTCCAGGCTGAGCAGCACACCTTCGGTCGCGGCGATGGACGTGAACGAGTGCCCGGCTCCGTAGGCCTTGATCGGCAGGTTGTCTCGCGCGGCAGCGCGGACGGCGGCTTGCACTTCTGCGGTGCTGGCGGGCCTCAACTGACGCACGGGTTGGGCGCGGACACTGCGGCCCCAATTTTCCCAACTCATCGGAAGTTCTTCCCTTCGCCTCGATAGGTCGGCACCGTCTCTGTTCGACCGTGCGCGTCAACCAGGACCACGTGATCGAATCGTTCGCACATCTCGCCGGCCTTCGCGTGCCGCATCACGACGCGGTCACCGACGGTCAAGCCCTTCGCGGCCTTGCCTCTGACGGGGGTCTGGACCTCACCGGCGCCCTCGGTGCCGATCAACTCCAGGCCTTCGGGCCAGACAGGGGTGGGCAGCCGATTCTTGTTGGCCGGGCCTGATGCGATGTAGCCGCCGGAGAACAGGGTCGCGATGTTCTTGGCCGGTTTGCGTGACACCCACAGGACGTAGAACGCCGCGGGGCGGGCCTCGAAGGCGTCGTAGTGGTCGAACAGGGTCGGAGTGAACAGGCCAGAACCGGCCGTCAGCTCAGTGATCGCGGGATCGGTACCGGTGAGGTCGAGGCTGCCGGTGCCGCCGGCGTTGACCAGTTCCAGCGGCGCGATCTCGCGGACGGCAGCGACGACCTCGCCGCGTCGTTCCTGGAGGTCGGCATTGGATCGTGACTTCACGATGCGCACCGCGGGGGAGTCGGGCAGGCCGGCGATCTGGGCGTCGTAGAACATGACGCCGACGAGCCGGAATCCGCGCCGATCGGCGAGCGCTCGTGCGGTCTTGCGGGCCTGCTTGACCGAATGGACCGGGCTGCGTCGTACACCCAGATGGACCGGGCCGATCTTGAGTGAGGAGTCGACGTCCAGACAGATCCGGACCTCGGGGTGGTTCGGGCCGAGGACGGAGTCGATCAGGTCGAGGTGTTCGGTGCTGTCCACCATCACCGTGATCGAGGCGCGGCGATGTTCCTCGGCCACCAGGTCGCGCAGCGCGGCAGCATCGGCGGTGGGGTAGGCCAGCAGGATGTCGTCGTGGCCGAGGTCGGCCAGCCAGTTCGACTCGGCCAGGGAGTAGGACATGATGCCGGCGAATCCGTCGCGTTCGAGGGCGCGGTCGACGACATTGCGCACCCGCACCGATTTGCTGGCCACCCGGATCGGCACGCCGTTGGCGCGACGCACCAGGTCGTCGGCATTCGCCCACAGCGCTTCGGCGTCGATCACAGCCAGCGGCGCACTGAGATCGACGGTGGCGGAGAGTAGGCGTTGGTACGGAGGCACCCACCCAGTATGGCTGAGGCATTCTGGTCAGACGGGCCGTTGATCAGTATGTGGACAAACGACTTGGACGTATGACCAACTATCGTGCACAGCCGTACCGTTACGGTGTTGCCATGAATCGGGGAAGCTGGTCTTGGCTCGCGGTCGTCTGTGGCCTCTCTCTTGCCGCGTGCGGGGGAGGTGGCCCCGATGAACCGGTCGATCCGATCGAGATCTCGACGGCCTCGATCGATCCGGGCTCGCCGATCAGCCTCGACATTCCTGTCGACGAGGACACCGGTGCATTCGCTTACGACCAATGGCCGTCGGCCTGCGATCTGGTCGACAAGGCCACAGTCGAGTCGATCTTCCCGCAGGCTGAAGGGGTGCGACAGTCCGGCAGCGACAAGCAACTGAAGTTCTTGTCGATCGGCGGCAACACCCCCGCATCGCCCGTGACCGTCCCGGACGCCGACTGCGTGACCACCGTCGGCTTCCCGCAGCCGGGTCTGGGCCTGAGTGACGGCAATGTCGTCGTGAATATCCGGTCGGCGGTCGCTGTGGCCGGCAGTGAGGAGTTCGTCGACCGCAATACGAAGGCGAACATGAGCGGCGAGCCGACCGATGTCGGTGACGGTGCTTGTCAGTTCCTGACCGGTACGTACTCCTGCGACACGGGGTCGGTCATCTTCTCGGTCAATCTCGACATGCGCCGGACCGCTCAGTACACGAAGGCGAAGAGCAGCGACTACGTTGTGGATGGCGAGGAGTTCAGTTTCACAGGCCAGGACGACCGGTTCGACACCATCGCGCACGACCAGGTGCTCCAGCCCCTCGTCGAGGCCGCGCTCGCGCGCCTTCAGTAGTCGTTACTGATACCCATCAGTGGCTGTACCTGCCCGCTGCATGCTGGATCTGGAACGCCATGAAGTTCAGCGCGATGGGCGTGATTCGCCCGCTGGACAAAGGCACGCGATGTGTCGTCCGGGCTGTGTCAGACGCAACGCTAACTGGAGGCGTGGGCACAGGTCAGGCACAGGGTCGCTTGCGGGTGGGCGAGGAGCCTTTCCTTGTCGATGCTGGTGCTGCAGAGTTCGCAGTGTCCGTAGAGTCCGCGGTCCAGGAGGTCCAGTACATGCTCGGTCTGTTCGAGCAGCATCCGGTCACGTTCGAACGTTAGGGCATCGAACTCGACCTGTGATGCCCAGTCCGCTTGGTCGACGACGTCGCCACATTCTGGCGAGGGCAACGGATGATTGTGTGTGCGTAACTGCAGGTCGAGCCGTGTGTTGCGCAGGGTGGTGCGCACGTTGTCGAGTTCGTCGGCAGTCCAAGCGTCGGCGGTGGTCATGCCAGGCCCGTACCCCACGGCGCTGACAGCCAACCTCCTCAGGCGCGGTCGGCCACTGCTGCGCCGGGTTCGGCGTGCTCGGCGCAGTGGGCACAGCAGAAGATCCGTCCGTCGACTTCGTGGCCGTGGCCGATGATCCGGCAGGCGCAATGTGCACAGGTTGGTGTCAGGGCGTGGATCGCGCACTCGAAACTGTCGAACGTGTGACTGGCGCCCGCCATAATGACTTCGAAACTCTTGTCGTAGTCGTTTCCGCATACTTCACACATCGCCATGGTTCTCTCCTTTGATCGATGGGCGGCTGAAGGATCGGAAGTCGCGGCGTGAGTGCCTGGTGAGCGGTCACGTCGCAATGTCCTGCGATGTCATGCGGGGCGGTTGAGTCTGGCGGCGAGCAGATTCTTGCCTTGCTCGGCACCTTTGTGGCTTCGGCCTGCGCTTGAGTGGGTTTGAGAACTGGCAGGCGAATGGCTCCAGTTGATCTTCCAGGCCATCTTGCTGCTCGGCGCCAAGCGCTGGCTGTTTCGTGTCGATACCGAGGACATGGAGCGTCTCGAACGGAGAGTTGACGCGGTCGCCGATCGGCTTGGTCTCGATCCCGATGAGACGTCAGAGCCGGCTCCCGAACGGGAACAGCACGGCGTTTCCGACACGCGGTAGCCGCTTCTCTCGCGATCCGCTGCCCGCAAGACAACAAATGCGTCAACATTCTCAACCCATGACCACATCGATCCCGCCGCCGGGCATCGGTGCTCAGCGCGCACCGACGACCTCGGCGATGGTCGAGGTGAACGCGTCGAGGTCGTCGGGATTGCGGGAGGTGATCAGGTCCCAACCGCCCGCGGTGCAGTGCTTGACCGCGCAGTCGACCCACGTGCCTCCAGCGTTGGTGATGTCGGTACGCAGGGTGCGATACGAGGTGAGCGTCTTGCCAGGCAGCACGCCGGCCTCGACCAATGCCCACGGCCCATGACAGATGACGGCGATCGGTTTGCCTGCTTCGGCGAAGGCCCGAACCAACGCGACCGACTTCTCGTCGCCTCGCACGTGGTCGGCGTTGACCGTGCCGCCGGGAACGACGAGGGCGTCGAAGTCTGCGGCGTCGGCGTCACTGAGTCGCAGGTCCGGGTCGAACGTGCTGTCCGGCTCGGTGTCGGACGTGACGGTGCGCACCGGTTCCAACTCGGGCGCGACATGCACGGCGTTGCCGCCGGATCGCCGGATGGCGACCAACGGCTGCTCGAGCTCGGACTTCTCCACCCCAACCAGTGAGGTGAGCACCGCGATCTGCTTGCCATCCAATGCGCTCATGCAGGCTCCCGCGATTCGGGATGGGCCGGGGTGGCATCCGGCACTTCGCCGGGCGGAGGGTTTTGCTCGGGCTCGGTTTCCGGATCAGGCTGCGGCGTCGAGTTCGGGTCGGCCGGTGGGACGTCTATCGGCTGGGTCATGGTGTTCCTCCTTCTTCCACCTTGGAGTACCCGTCCGCGCCACGACGACACGCGCAGGCTCGCGCAGCGGGCCCCAGTGTGAGTCCAGTCGCATCGGGTACGCCCTCGACCGACGGAAGGAGAACACATGAGCACCACGATCGAGACTGTCGACGTCGGAGTCGACGTCAGCACCGCTTACAACCAGTGGACCCAGTTCGAGAGCTTTCCGCAGTTCATGGAGGGTGTCGATCGCGTCGACCAGATCGACGACACGCATCTGCACTGGGTCACCTCAGTGGGACCGGTCAGCCGCGAGTTCGACGCGACCGTCACCGAGCAGCATCCGGACGAGCGGATCGCCTGGAAGTCCGACGACGGCCCACAGCACGCGGGAGTCGTGACCTTTCATCGCCTGGACGACCAGCAGACCCGCGTCACCGTCCAGATGGACATCGACCCTGACGGCTTCGCCGAGAACGTCGCCGACAAAGCGGGAGTGATCGACCGCCGCGTCAAGGGTGATGTCCAGCGGTTCAAGGACTTCATCGAGAGCCCCGGCGGCCACGAGACCGGCGCTTGGCGCGGGAACGTGCAACGACCGTAAACCTGAGGCGGCACACGTTTCGTCAGGTCGCCGCGTCGGTGCCGAACGCACGGTGCGAGGCTCTGCTGTGGAGTTGGCTGAGTTGATCGAGCTGGCGTTGACCTTGGTCAAGGAGCCGCTGCACGAGGTGGTGGTCGATCTGGGGCGCGTGCAGTAATGCCTCCCAGCCGCCGATCTTGCCCGCGACGGCGTCGCGCATCGCCTCAAGGTCCGCGACATCGGTCAGCGGCGTGCGGTGCAGCAGGTTGCCATTGGGCTTGAGCCGCCCGAGCCGCTCACCGACGCGTACAGCCACTGAGAAGGCCACGGGATCCGACGACCCGAGGTCCTCAGCGATCCGCACCAACTCGCGACGCTCCTCCCCAAGGTCGCCGCGGATCGCCGCAACGGTCGCCCTCGCTTCAGCGTCCCACAACTGCTTCCCGCGGCCGAACAGTTCGATGCCGGCGGCAGCGCCCGTCAAGTGGATGCGCACGTGGCGCGCCAGCAGGTTCATGCACCGCACGTACCCGTGGGGATCGGCGCTATGCACGGCCTTCCTGCCGCAAGAACGTCCACATCCCGGCGAAGCGAGGGGTCGCGCTGTGCCGGGCGGGGGCGGATCGCCGTCGTCGCCGTGGGGGCTGACCCGACGCGCCCGGCCGACCTACACCGTCATCTGAGAAGACCCCTGAAACGTCTTCGACGACGACGGGACCGGCGAGGAGGAGGGCGCGGTGAGCTAAAGGAATGGAGCTTGCTCGGCTTCGACGCCGCCGCAAGCTCCGGTGAAACGGTCGGTACTGGTCGGTCGTCGTCGGTCACCACCGGGTGGCGGCGTCCCCCACGCTCGGCGTTTGCGCAGGGCAGGGGCGGTTCGGTTCTGGTGGTCGCGCGATGCGCTGGCCTCACGGCTCTGCCCGACACCGACGTCACTCTCCTCTGCGACGGACCCCTCGCCGGCTGAGCGCTCGCGGCCGGCATCCTGTCCGTGTGCCGATAGGCCTCGCACCGCTCGGCAACGCATCGTGGCGTTGCGTCGCGACCTGGCGACGGCTGGGTCTGTCAGATTAACGGTGGATCTGGTCGGCATTTCTAGTTGATTCCCTGCTCGATGCGGCCGGCGAAGGTGATCGCGAACGCGTTGAGTGCAGGCTTCCATCTGGTGACCCACCGTGCCC
>Ga0164243_10003101_pt1 | contig 26842 bp, 20 predicted proteins | sample OricompcompostOP_FD_108781 | JGI IMG/M metagenome (GOLD analysis project Ga0164243, IMG submission 108781) | Organic Plus compost microbial communities from Emeryville, California, USA - Original compost - Organic plus compost (OP) | ecosystem: Engineered > Solid waste > Mixed feedstock >...
AGCGTCAGCCCACCGAACCGGAGCCGGCCGTTCGAGGTGCCCTTGCGGTGGACGCGGCGGTGCACGGCCCGCACCCGGGCGACGAGCTCGCGGGCCGACACCGGCGCCGGGACCGCGTCGTCGAACCCCGCGGCGAGGAGCTCCTCCACGTGACCTCGGGTGCCGTCCGCCACGACGCCGACGAGCCCGGGCCTCAGCTCACTGCCGCTCACCCACGCGACGAACCGCGGCGCGAGCTCGACCACGGCCCTCGCCTCGAGGCTCACCACGTGGACCGCGGTCGTCGGCGGCGCGTCGAGGATCTCGACCGCGGCGAGGCCGACCTCGTGGATCTCGCGACGGAGCTCGGTGACGAGCGGCTGCGAGGGTACCTCGGCCGCCACCGTCACGATGATCACGCGCAGCGGCTCGACGGGATCGGAGAGGGCGTCGGAAGCGGGCACGGCGTACACGGTCCACCGTAGAGGCCGCGCGTGACGCGACGGCGAGTGCTCTGCAACCAGACGGTGACGTGACGTGCCACGACGTGGCCACCCTCGCGTGTGCGAGGAGCGCGATCGCGGACGACGGTGCTCCTCGGCGCGTCGCGACCCAGCCGATCAGACCGGCGACCAGCGCGCCCGCGGCGACGACGATCGACGTGTTGGTCTGCGACTCCAGCGTCCACGGGACGAGCTTCTGTCCCAGTACGGCGGCCGCGAGGCCACCGCCCACGGCAGCCGCGACGACCTTCGTTCACGCGGCGTCGGCTTCTTCTCACCCATGAGCTCGGAGCGTAGATGACGTTCGGAGTCTTCCACCGGCCGTCGGTGGTCATCCAGATTACGCGACCACGCAGCTTCCTTTTCGCGCGCAGGCGTTGGACCCTCTCGCGATGCGAACGATGTGGATTGCGGGCCTGCTGTTCGTCGCCGCGTGCGGGAAGAGCGGCGGCGACCCGTGCGAGCAGGTGTGGGACAAGATGGCGCCGGTGATGGGCGAGATGGCGAAGCAGGCAGGGAACCCGTTGCCCGCCGACGCGAAGGACAAGTTCGTGAAGGAGTGCCGCGCGGGAGACCGGATGAAGAAGGACCCGGTGTTCGACTGCGTCCTGAAGGCGAGCGGCAACGAGGCCGTGACCAAGTGCATGACCGGCGGGATCGACGCGTACAAGCGCAAGTCGCAGGTGGCCGAGGCCAAGATGATGCTCACCATGCTCGGCAAGCACGCGGAGACGGCGTACGCGGAGCACGGCGCGTTCCCCGTCGGCAAGGCCGGACCGGCGCCCGCGGGTCCGTGCTGCGACGGCCCCGACCAGCGGTGCGCGGTCGCGGACGATCTGTGGGCCTCCGATCCCGTGTGGAGCGCGCTGGGGTTCTACATCGGCGACCCGACGCGTTTCACGTACAGCTACGAGAGCGACGGCAAGACCGCCACGGCCACCGCGGTCGGCGACCTCGACTGTGATGGCACGAGCACCACGTACAAGCTCGAGATCAGCGCGGACGCGGACGGCACGTTCACGAGGAACCTCGTCGAGCCCTCGCTCGACACCGACTGACCCGCGACGTCTCCGCCGCGGCGAGACGCGCTACGTGCCGAGCAGCTCCTTCCAGCGGGTCTCCGCCAGGGTCTTCAACGCGGGCTGCTTCTTGAAGCCGTCGGGCTTGTAGTCGCCGCCCTCGACCAGGTCGCCGAGCACGATGCGCGAGGTGCCGCGCAGCGCGTGCTTGTCCTTGTGCTCGAGCACGAGCAGCTTGCGGACGTTCGCGCTGATGTCGCCCTTGCAGGCGAGGTCATACGCAAAGGTCAGCTCGTTCTTGCCGTCACCATCCACGTCGGTCACCGACACCGAGCCCTCGACGAAGCTCGCGACGACGTCGAGCTCGCAGTCCCGCACCCCGTCCTGCACCAGGCGGAGCTGCTTCTGCGCGTCGCCCTTGCCCGTGTACAGCTGGACGTACAGCTGGCGGCCCGTGACGTGGTCGTCCTCCGCCGTCTCGGTCTGCGAGAAGACGGCGTAACCCGTTCCGACGAAGTCGGACTCCTGCCAGGTCCACACCTGCAGCACCTGCTTGCCCCGCACCTTGATGGACTTCGGTAGCTGGGCGCCTGCGGCGAGCTGCTGGACCTTGTACGGGCCAGGCTCGCGGGCCGATGCGGGCGCGGCGAACAGGACGGCGGTGGCGACCGCGGCGACAGTAGCGAGCGAACGGAGCTTCAAGACAACCTCCTCGGGGGCGGACCGGAGACCATACAACGCGTGCCCCCCTGGTTGTCACCCAGCACCCCGCCCCACGTCGTCGGAGCCTCGCCCGTCCGTCCGTCCACTGCGTCGAGGCTCGACGGTCGTAACCCCGCGGAACACGTCGGCCATCCGACTGATCCGACCATTACTCGTGACGAGGGAGGCCGCGGAGGCGATCGAGGACGAGCCCGCCGCCGAGTGAGCCCGCGGCGCGTCAGATGCGCGCGTCGAGCCCGGCGACGAGCGCGAGATCCATGAGCTCGCGGAGCTCGCTGTCGAGCGGGAGCACGAGGCCGACGTACGGCCAGATGTTGCCCGTGAAGAAGCGCGCGCCGAGGCCGAAGTTGAACACGTCGTCCTCATCGCTCGAGATCGACGACAGCTCGGCGGTGATCGCGGCCTGCGGCGACACCCTGAGCCCGAGGCCCGCGTTGAAGGACACGGCAGGATCGACGTCTCCGCCTCCCGCGTGGGAGAGGTTGATGTCGATGCCGAGATCACCGCGGAAGTACACGTTGCCGGCGTCGTAGAGCGCCGAGCCACCGAGGCGCGCCGTGACGCCCTCGGGGATCGCGAGGTACAGATCGTGAACGCGCGCGTACTGCGCGATGACACCGAGCAGCGAGCTCAGATCGTCCTCCGCCGTCGGCAGCGTGATGCCGCCGCGCAGCACGAACTGGAGCGGCCCCTTCATCGCCTTCGGCATGTAGAGTCCGCCGATCTCGAGGTTGCCGAGCACGGTCTCCGAGTCGTTGTCGTCGAACGCGAACGCCACCGGCACCTGGGCGTAGAACCCTCCGCCCGACTCGGGGTGGATGTAGTGGCCGTGTAGATCGAAGCGGAGCAGCGAGAAATCGGGGTCGCCGTCGAGCACGAAGTAGCTGACGTCCGCGCCGACGCGCGAGTCTGCGTCGAAGCGATTGGTGTGGACGAACGGCCCCGCCGCGGCCGTCCCCGCCATGAGAGCCAAGAGCAACGCACCTGTTCCGATCACGCGCATACGGCCATCCTACGCGCTCGCTCTCGCGATCTGCTGTTCCGCGCCGTCCCGAGAGCGTGGTGCTCGCGCATTGCCAGGTCCTGCCATCGAACGGCCGCCCTCGGCTCACCGAGGTCTCGACCGCTGCGGGACTACCCGGGGAACTTCGTCCAGCCGGCGGTCCAGTCGGTGGTGCCGATCGCGCCGCAGAACGTCGCGCTGGTGTCGAAGCCCGCGGGCGGCGTGCCGCAGCCGGTGAGCACCGGCGAGCCCGAGGCCGGCCGGAAGTCCGGCGCCGTGAGGTTCTTGGGCGCGCCGAGCTCCACGTCGACGTCGACGTGGTTCGTCGGGTCCTGGCCGATGACGGTGGCCTCGTCGAGGCAGCTCGTGTTCGCGCCGCCCTGGCAGTCGTTCTCGTCGCCGCTCGAGACGTCGAAGCTGTCCGGCCACACCGCCGTCGCGTTCGTGCTCTTCACGAAGTACGTGTGCTTGATCGACAGCGCCGTCCCGTAGAGGGCCGCAGAGTCGCTGCCGTCGATGTCGACCGCGAACCCGTTGAAGTACGCGATGATCGCGTTGTTGATCTTTCCCGCGGTGCCGTGGCGGAGGTGCATGCCGCCCTGGCGCTTCTCCGCCGCCGGGCCGTCGCCGCCGATCAGGGTCACGTTCCACAGCTCCGGCGCGCTGCGCGGCGTGGACGAGTACACGCTCGGGTGGTTGTCGGACTCGAACGCCTTGTCCCCCGTGCCCTCGCGCTGCTGCACGATCAGGAACTGCGCCGTGCCGCGCCAGCCGAGGTCCCAGTCGAGGCCGTCGTCGTCGGGCTGGGAGATCACGACGTGGCGGAGGTCGACCGTCCCGCCGAACACCTCGATCCCGTCGTCGAGGCCCATGTGTGACTGGACGTGATCGACCACGGTCTGGCGGCCGCAGCCACCGAGCGTGATGCCATTGAGCTCGGAGCCAGGCGACAGCTCGAACCCCGCGTACTCCACGCGCACGTACTCCAGCGTGCCGCAGTCGTGATCATCGTCGGGGCTGGCGCCGCCGCCGAACACGATGCGGTCGCCGTACGAGCTCGCGAAGCCGTCGACGTCCTCGACGCCGCCCGCGACATTGATCGACGCCTTGCCGAGGAGGACGAGCCCTCCCCAGTCGCCGGCCATCGGGGTCGCGCTGCTCGACGTGAACACGATGGGCTCGGCCGCGGTGCCCCGCGCGACGATCTTCGCGTCCTTGGTGATCGTGAGCGCGCTGCCGTTCTTGCCCCGGATCGTCGTGCCCGCCTCGATCGTGAGGGTGCCACCCGTGAAGAAGACGTAGCCCCCGAGGACGTAGACGTTGTCCTTGGTCCACGTCGTGTCCGTCGAGATATCTCCCGCGGGTACGTTGACGATGGTCACGCCCGGAGGCGCATCGATCTCCTCGCCTGCGTCCGGCATCGGCTCGCCGATGAGGCCGGAGTCGTCACCGCACGCGGCGGCGGTCGCGAGCGCAAGCGCTGCGAGCCAGGTCGTACACTTCGACATATCTGTTCCTTTCGAGCGAGTTGCGAAGAATCAGGGCGTCCAGTCGAGTCCCAGCGACACCGAGACTCCGGGCGAATAGCCATTGACGGTCACGTCTCCCTGCTCGACCCGCACGCGCTGGCCGAGCAGGTTGGAGACGCCGAGCTTGAGCGCGAGATCGTCGGTGAGCCGGCGCGCCGCCACGAGGTCGACGCGATGAACGGGGCGCTCGTAGGTGTCGGGCAGGCCCTCGGCGCCGACATCGATGATCCGCGCGCCGATCACGTTGTAGAGCACGTGGATGTCGGCGACCGCGGGGTGCACCCAGCCGACGTTCACGTTGACGACGAACGGTGACTGCCCGTAGAGCGGCCGCGTCGGGCTCGTGAGCCGCATCATGGCCTCGCCCCCGAGCTCGACGCGCGACCGCATCACCGCGAGGTTGGTCCCGAGCCGGAACCGGCGCAGCGCCGGCGTGATCCGGCCCAGCGTCGTGCGCGCCTCGAGCTCGCCGCCGAACAGGTGGCCCCCCTCGGCGTTCTCGAACGTCGCGTTGCCGTTGACGTTGGTGAGCACCTGCTCGATCGGATCGACGAACTGCTTGTAGAACGCGGTGACCGCGAACACCTCGTCCTCCGACGGGAACCACTCCCAGCGCAGATCCGCGTTGTGGATGTGCGTGGTCACGAGCTCCGGGTTGCCGGAGATGCTGCGCCGCCGGACGTAGTCGAAGAACAGGAACGGCGCGAGCTCGCGGAACCGCGGCCGGGTCAGCGTGTAGCTGTAGGCGGCGCGCACGTTCATGTCGGCGCGCGGGGAGTAGACGAGGTTCGCGGCGGGCAGGACGTCGTCATCGGTGCGCGCGACGCTGGTCGCGAGGCCGGCGACCGCGAACGGGCTGCCGTTCGACAGCTCCTGCGCCGAGCGCTCGTAGCGCACGCCACCGATCACGCGCAGCTTGTCGTGGAGCGGGACCTCGGCGGTCGCGTAGCCGGCGAAGATGTCGAGCGAGGCGCGGTAGGCGTCCTCGTTCAGCGTGTCCTCGACGAGCTGGAAGCTCGAGCCGATGTGGTCCGACGAGAACATGTCCTCGCCGGGCAGCGTGCGGACCGCGTTGTCACCGCCGTTCATGAAGCGATAGCGGAAGCGGCGCCCGCCGAGGGTGCGCGACGACAGCTGCGCCAGCGTCCCGGCGCGGAGCTGGGCGCGGCCGGCGCGCACGCGGAGATCGGCGCCCGCGCCGCCGCTCAGGTCATCGAGCACCTGCCAGAAGTGCTGTCCCGATCCCGGCTGGTCCTCGAACTGGCGCGACCCCGACGACGGCTCGACCGTGTAGGTCAGATCACGACTGTCGAGCTCGTCGCGGCGGGTCGAGGCGACGTTGCCCTGCCAGCGCAGCTCGAGGCCGTGCGGGCGGCTGAGGTGGTGCTTGCCGTGGAGCTGCGCGAACGCGAGCGCGCGCTCGACGAACTGCATGCGCGTGACGTCGAGCTCGGCGCCCTCGAGCTGGTTGTAGCCGAAGCTGCGCTGGTTCACGTCCTCCCCCACGTGGGTGTAGAGCCCGAGCAGGCCGAGCTCGTCGTCGGAGGACAGGTCGACGCCGACGTTGGCCAGCGCGCCGACCGTCGCCTCCGCGGTCCCGGTCTGGTAGCGCATGTTCTCGATCTGGGTCAGGGAGCCGTCGCTGATCGCGACGCGCCCGGTCTCGCCGTCGCGCACGCCGTACTCGCGGCGCATCATCGCCGTGGCGAGATAGCCGACGCGCTTGCCGCCGAGCCGGGTCGAGTCGCCGATCGTGACGTTGACGCCGAGGTTGGGCGACATCGTGGCTGCCTCGGGCGTCCACACGTTCGGCATCGCCTCGCCGATCTGCTCGGTGGCCGCTGCGTCCATGCCCCGCACCGGACGATTCCGGGGCACCGCGCCGGGGAGCGCGCGCGATCCGTCGTCGAAGCCGAGGAAGTGCGCGAACCCACCGGCGGTCGCGTTGGTGAGCCCGGCCTGCCCCGTCGTCACCGTGTTCGCCGACGTCGACACGCCGAGCCTGAGCTCGAAGCTCGTCGGAAACGAGCTGGTGTCGATCGAGAGCGTGCCTCCGCCGAACTGCGCGGGCAGCTCGGCCGAGTAGCTCTTCATGACCGTCATCGTGGACAGGAGACTCGTCGGGAACAGGTCGAGCGGGACCGCGTTGCGATCCGGCTCGGGGCTCGGCAGCAGCACGCCATTGAGCAGCGCGGTCACGTAGCGGCCCTCGAGCCCGCGCAGGGCGACGTACTTGCCGTCCTGCACGGTGACCGCGACGACTCGCTTCATCGCGTCCCCCGCGTTGCTGTCCGGCGTGCGCGAGATCTCCTGCGAGCTCATCGCGTCGCTGACCACCGTCGCCGAGCGGCGCACCGCGAGCACCGCGGACTCCTTGCGCGTGTCGATCTTGTCGACGATCTCGATCGTCTCCTCGCCCGCCTCCACGGGGACGGGCTCGAGCTCGAGGCGGAGCTCCACGGAGCTCGCCGCCTCCACGGTGACGGTCCGGGACCGCGTGACGTATTCGGGCGTCGAGACCGTGACCTCGTAGGTGCCCGCGGGGAGCTCGAGCGCGTACGTGCCGTCGAGCTCGGTGATCGCCAGGACGTCACCGGCCGGAGCGCCGGACGCCTGGATCGTCGCGGCCGGCAGACCGAGCCCGGTGCTGCCGTCGAGGATGGTGCCGCGCAGCGTGCCCGTCGCGGGCTTCGCGGGCTCCGTCGTCGTGTTCGCGGCCGCCTCGGCCGGCGCGTCGTCGGCGGGTGGTGGAGCGTCCGCGGGCGCCTCGGGAGCCGGCGCCTGCGGCTCGTCCGCGGGCGGCGCCAGCCCTTCGGCGTGCGCGCGGCCGGGCACGCCGAGTGCGATCAGCGCGGCGAGCGTGGTCGAGCGAGAGCGAGCCAGTCGGAACATCGAGCGCCTCCTTCACAGCACGCGAAGCGCGGCTGGATGGGCGCACGGTACGCAGGCTCGTTGTCAGGTCTGCTCGCTCTCCGTGACCGGACGGCAACAACGAGGGACGCGATCACCACGACCGACGTCACCTCGCGAGGTGAGTGACAGGTTCGTCACCGTCGTGGGAGCAGGCCGCGGCGGCAGCGTGGCGGCGCGAGGCGCGCGTCACGAGGCATCGAACCGAATCGTCCGTGGGGTCTCGTCGTCGGCAGCCGGCTCGTAGGTGATCGAGGGCCCCGCCACGGCGCGGGCGCGCTCGAGGTACGCGACGTAGTCGGCGTCGATCTTCGCGAGCTCGCGCGGGCTCAGCGCGAGCGCGGCGATCGGGAACATCGACAGCTCCTCGAGATCGGCGTGCTGCGACACCTGCCGCGCGAGCCGATCGAGCTCGGCGTCCCAGGCGTCCGGCGCGAGCCCACCGATCCTCAGCAGGGTGAGCGTCCGCTCGATGTCGTCGTGCTCGCGGCGCGCCTGTGCCACCTCCGCGAGCAGGCCCGCGACGTCGGCGAGGCGGGGATACACGACCGCGTGCTCGGCGCGCAGGCCCGCGAGCAGCTTGATGGCCGCGCGCTGGAAGATCGCCTCCGCCTCCGCGCGCTCGCTCTTCGCGATCGCGCTCCGCACCTCGCCGATCATCTCGGCGACCTCACGCTGATGGCGAGCGAGCACCTCGAAGATGGACATCGCGGCCCCAGCACCAGCAAGCAGCGGACCAGACGCCGTGCCGGCTGGACGCATCCGAATCCCGTGGTTCGCCCGGCGTGCGCCGAGCGCCCGAGCACGGGGCCACGGCGCTCCCTGCGCCCGTGGGCGCGTCGCGGGCGTCACATCCGCGGCACTCCACGCACGAGCGCTACCCGCGCTCGACGAGCAAGTCGACCATCGCGCGCACCGCGGGAGAGAGGCGGCGCGCGCTCGGGTACACGACGAAGCGAATCGTCGGCGGCGGCGCGAACCGGGCGAGCACCTCGCGGAGCGCGCGGCTCTCGAGCGCGGCCTGCGCATACATCGAGGGCAGCCGCGCGATCCCGACGCCCGCGATCGCGAGCTGGCGCAGCACCTCGAAGCTGTTCACCGCCACGAACGGAGTCACGGTGATCGCGCGCTGGCGACCGAGCCCCTGGAACACCCACTGGGTCGGGGTTCGCGATCCGGTCATCACGAGACAGCGGTGGTCGGCGAGCTCCTTCGGGTGCGCCGGGGTTCCCGCGCGGCGCAGGTACGCGGGGCTCGCGTAGACGCCCCGGTGCTGCGGATCGCCGAGCTGCCGCGCGATGAGGCGCGAGTCGGCGAGCGGGCCGACACGCACGGCGAGATCGTAGCCCTCCTCGACGAGGTTGACGTGGCGATCGACCAGATCGACCTCCACGCTCACGTTCGGGTACCGCGAGAGATAGGCCGAGAGCACGTCGCCGAGCAGCCGCTGCCCCAGCTCGGTCGGCATGGTCATGCGGACGCGGCCGCTCGGCGAGGCCTGCAGCTGGCTCACGGTCGCCTCGGCGGCGCGCATCGCGGCGACCGCGGGCGCGACCTCGCGGTGGTAGCTGGCGCCGATGTCCGTGAGCGCGACGCTGCGCGTGGTGCGCGTGAGCAGCCGGGCGCCGAGGTGCTCCTCGAGCGCGGCGACCCGCTTGCTGATCGTGGACTTCGGGATCCCGAGCTGGAGGGCGGCGCCGCGAAAGCTCTTCGCCTCGGCGACGGCGAGAAACGCGATCACGGCGCTGGGATCCGCGTGACGTACTGTCCGCACAGGTGGACAGTATTTCCCTTTCTACCTGATTGTCCATCTGGTGGTGCGTGGCCACGATGCAGTGACCCACGAAGGACACCGCCATGAAGCTCTTCTCCTCGTTCCAGCTCGGTTCGCTCCAGCTCCCCAACCGCGTCGTCATGGCGCCGATGACCCGCAGCCGCGCGATCGGTGCGCTCCCGAACGACCTCATGCGCACCTACTACGCCCAGCGCGCGTCGGCAGGGCTCGTGATCACCGAGGGCGTGGCGCCGTCGCCGAACGGGCTCGGCTATGCGCGCATCCCGGGTCTGTACGCGCGCACCCAGATCGAGCGCTGGCGCGAGATCACCGACGCGGTGCACGCCGAGGGCGGACGGATCTTCGCGCAGCTGATGCACACCGGCCGCATCACCCACCCGCTCAACCAGCCCGACGGCGCGCGTGTCCTCGCGCCGAGCGCAGTGCGCGCCGCGGGCACGATGTACACGGACCAGCAGGGCCCGCAGCCTCACGCCGAGCCGGAGGAGATGACCGAGGACGACCTGCGCGCGACGCGCGACGAGTTCGTGCAGGCGGCCCGCAACGCGGTCCTCGCCGGGTTCGACGGCGTCGAGCTCCACGCCGCGAACGGGTACCTGCTCGAGCAGTTTCTCCATCCGCACACGAACCGGCGCACCGACGCGTACGGCGGCCGCGTCGAGCACCGCGCGCGCTTCATCGCCGAGGTCGCCGAGGCGAGCGCGTCCGCGATCGGGGCCGAGCGGGTCGGGATCCGGCTGTCGCCCTACAGCACGTACAACGACATGCCGCTGCACGACGAGGTCGACGCGCTGTACACGACGCTCGTGGCCTCGCTGCGCGGACTGGCCTACGTCCACCTCGTCGCGAACGCGCACCCCGGATTCGGCCCGCTCGTGCGCCGCCTCCGCGACGAGTACCGGGGCCCGCTGATGCTCAACGGCGGCTATGACCTCGCGCGCGCGAGCGCCGACGTCGAGGCGGGGCGCGCGGAGCTGATCTCGTTCGGGCGTCCGTTCATCGCCAACCCGGATCTCGTCACGCGGTTCGAGCGCGGCGCCGAGCTCGCGTCGCCGCGCCCGGAGCTGTTCTACACCCCGGGCCCCGAGGGCTACGTGGACTACCCGGCGCTGTGATCGCTCGCGATCACGTCACAACCCGAGCAGGCCCGGGCCGCTTCTCAGCGTCGCCGGGTCACACATGACCATGCTCGCGGTGAGGGAGCCGAGCTCTGCCACGTCGATCACGGCGCCCGGCACGAGCAGCGCGCGCACCGAGGCCTCCGCCTCGTCCCGGATCGCGAGCAGGCAGCGGACGCGCTCCTCGGTCTCGGGCGTGCGCTCGGCCTCGCAGGCCGTGGTGTACGAGCGGATCCAGCGCCGCCGCAGGTCATCGAGCAGGAGGATCGGCCCGACCGCCTCGCCTTGATGCAGCTTGCGGAGCTGCGCGCGACGCTCGGGGCCCCACGCCGATGAGAAGGCCTCGTCGGCCGGCACGCAGCCGTCTTCCTCGCCGGGGCCGCCCGCAGCGCGATACGCGAGCACGGCCACGCCACCGGCGAGCACCGTGGCCGCGAGCGTCGCGGTCCACCACCGTCGCGCCGCACGACGCGAGGGCTCCGCGACGGCGGCGGAGAGCGCGGCGAGCAGCGCGGTCATGTCGGGCCACCGCTGCTCCGGCGACGGATCGAGCCCCCGCTCGAGCACCGCACGCAGCCGCGCCGGGAGGTCCACCGCGAGGTGACGCGTGCCCGCGCGCACGGCGGCCTCGAGCTCGGCCACGCTGGCGCCGCGAAACGGTCGCTCGCCCGTGAGCGCCTGCCACGCGGTGACGCAGAACGCGAACTGATCCGCGCGCGGATCCGGAACGTCGCCGGCGAACTGCTCGGGAGCCATGTACGCGGGCGTGCCGATCAGGACGCCGGTCTGCGTCAGCGGCGAGTCGAGCACCGGGTCGCGACGCGGACGCGGACGGCTCGACGCGATCGGCTCGTCGAGCGGTACCGCGATCTGCACGAGCTCGGGGCCGTCCTCGAGCTGCCCGCGCGCGAGCCCGAAATCGGTGACGTAGATGTGTCCGTCGGTGGACCGCAGCACGTTGTGCGGCTTGAAGTCGCGATGCACGAGGCCGGCGGCGTGTGCGGCCGCGAGCCCGCGCCCGGCCGCGAGCAGCGCCTCGACGACCTCCTTGCGCGGTGGCCGGGTCTCGAGCCACGCGTCGAGCGTGCCACCGTCGACGAGCTCCATCGCGATGTAGTCGCGGCCGCTCACGGTGCCCACGTCGTACACGGTCACCACGTTCGGGTGACGCAGCCGCGCCATCGCGACGGCCTCGCGCAGCAACCGCGAGCGCTGCATCGTGCTCGCGCTCTCGGCGTGCAGCAGCTTGAGCGCGACGGGGCGCTGGAGGTCCGTGTCGAACGCGGCCCACACCACGCCCATGCCGCCGGCGCCGAGCGTGCGATCGAGCCGGTACTTGCCGATGCTGTCGGGCGCGCGCGAGGCGGCGCTCGAGGCGTTCGGCTCGGCCGCCGTGACGGCGGAGGGATCGACGGTCATCGGGCGCCCACACCATAGCGCGGGTGCTGCGGGCTGGCGTGGGTTCAGTGGAAGTCCCGGCTGTCCACCGGCGCGACCGGCCGCGACAGCACCGGGGCCCACACGCGCTCGGCGATCAGGTGCGTGATGCCCTCCTGCACCTGCAGCCGCCCCGACACGCCGAGCACGGAGGTCGTCTTGATCACGTGCGCGAACTGCTGGAACACCTGCTGCCACACGACGAGGTTCACGAACCCGGTCTCGTCCTCGAGCGTCATGAACGTCACGCCCGACGCGGTCCCCGGCTGCTGGCGGCAGATCACGATCCCGACGTAGTCGACGCGGCTGCCATCGCGGCCGCGGTTCACGGTGTGCGCGTCGGGCCAGCCCTTCGCGCGGAGCTCGTCGCGCAGCGGCGCGAGCGGGTGCGCGATCGTCGAGTGATCGCTGGCCATGTAGTCCCAGAAGATCTGATCGAGCGTGCCGAGCTTCTCGAACACCGCGTCGCCGGTCACGTCGCCGCCGAGCCCCAGCGAGTCGTCCTTGCGCGCGACCCAGCCGGTGACCTGCCACAGCGCCCCTCGTCGATCGCGATCGCTTCCCAGCCCGGCGAGGGCCCCCGCCTCCGCGAGCGTCGTGTGCGTGCGCACCGGCAGCTGCGCGCGTCGCACGAAGTCCTCGATCGACTCGAACGCCCTCGCCTGCCTGGCCTCCACGATCCGCTGCGCCTCGGCGAGCTGCATCCCCTTGACCCAGCGCAGGCCCATCCGCACCGCGAACTGGAAGTCGTCGTCGACCGGCTCGAGCGTGCAGTCCCACTCGCTCCGCAGGACGTCGATCGGCCGCACCTCGAGCCCGTGCCGCTGCGCGTCCCCGACGATCGTCGCCGGCGAGTAGAACCCCATCGGTTGCGCGTTGAGCAGCGAGCACGTGAACTCGGCCAGGTAGTGCCGCCGCATCCACGACGTCGCGTACGCGATCAGCGCGAAGCTCGCGGCGTGAGACTCCGGGAAGCCGTACTCGCCGAAGCCGCGGATCTGCTCGAACACGCGCTCGCCGAACTCGCGGGCGATGCCCTTCGCCTCCATGCGCGAGATCAGGCGCTCGCGGTGCTTCTCGAGGCGGCCCGAGCGCCGCCAGGCGGCCATGTCGCGCCGGAGCTGGTCGGCCTCGCCGGGCGTGTAGTCGGCGGCGACGACCGCGAGCTTCATGACCTGCTCCTGGAACAGCGGCACGCCGAGGGTCTTGGCGAGCACGGGCTCGAGGCACGGGTGCGGGTACTCGACCTTCTCGAGGCCGCGGCGCCGGCGCAGGTAGGGGTGCACCATGCCGCCGGTGATCGGGCCCGGGCGGACGAGCGAGACCTCGACGACGAGATCGTAGAACGTGCGCGGGCGCAGGCGCGGCAGCATCGACATCTGCGCGCGACTCTCGATCTGGAACGTGCCGACGGTGTCGGCCGTGCAGATCATGTCGTAGGTGTCGGGATCCTCGGCGGGGATGGTCGCCATGTCGAGCTCGATCCCGCGGTGCTGGCGCAAGAGATCGAAGCCGAGGTGCAGCTGGTGGAGCGCGCCGAGCGCGAGCAGGTCGACCTTGAACAGCCCGAGATCCTCGAGGTCGTCCTTGTCCCACTGGATCACGGTGCGGCCGGGCATCGCCGCGTTCTCGATCGGCACGATGTCGTGGACGGGCTCGTGCCCGAGGAGGAAGCCGCCGGGGTGGACCGAGAGGTGGCGCGGGAACTCGAGGATCTCGTCGGACAGCCGCGCGAGCAGCTCGAGCGCGTTGCCGCCTTTGGGCCCGTGCTCGGCGAGGCCGGCGCGCTCGAGGGCCTCGCGCTCGACGAGGCCGTACATCGAGAGGTGCTTCGCGGCGCGATCGAGCGCGGTCTCCGGGATGCCGAGGGCCTTGCCGACGTCGCGGACCGCGGAGCGCGGGCGATAGCGGATCACGTTGCACACCATCGCGGCGTGATCGCGGCCGTAGACGTCGTAGACGTGCTGGATCACCTCCTCGCGGCGCTCGTGCTCGATGTCGAGATCGATGTCGGGCGGCTCGGCGCGCTCGCGCGACAGGAAGCGCTCGAACAGGAGGCCCATGCGCACCGGATCGATCGCGGTGATGCCGAGGCAGTAACAGACCGCGGAGTTCGCGGCCGAGCCGCGGCCCTGGCACAGGATGCCGCGGCGCCGGCAGTACGAGACGATCTCGTACATCGTGAGGAAGTAGCCCGGATAGTCGAGCTCCTCGATCAGCGCGAGCTCGATCTCGAGCTGGCGGATCACGTTCGGTGGGACGTCGCCGCTGTAGCGCCACGCCGCGCCCTCCTCGACGAGCTCGCGCAGGTGCTGCGCCGAGGTCGTGCCGTCGGGGAGGCGCTCCGACGGGTAGCGATAGCGCAGCTCGCCGAGCGAGAACGTGCAGCGCGCGGCCACGTCGAGCGTGCGCGCGACCGCGGCCGGATCATCGGAGAACAGCCGGGCGAACGCGTGCGGCGCGCGCAGATCGTGCTCGTCGTTGCCGCGGATCCTGCGCCCCGCGGTCGCGAGCGTGACGCCGTGGCGAATGCAGGTGAGAACGTCCTGGAGCGGCCGGCGCGCGCGCGTGTGATACAGGACCTCGGTCGCGGCGACGAGCGGCACGCCCGCGGCCTGCGCTCGCGCCCGCAGGCGAGCCTCGCGCGGCACGTCGTCGGCGCGACGGTGCCGCGCGAGCAGCGCGTACAGACGATCGCCGAACGCGTCGCGCAGGTCGGCGATCACGCCCGGCGGTGGCTCGGGCTCGTCGGCGAGGAGGCTCCCCTCGCCGCCCCACAACGCCACGAGCCCGTCGGCGCGCTCGCAGACCTCGCGCCACGACGCGAGCGACTCGCCCTTGTCGCAGCGTCGGCGCGCCGCCGTGAGCAGCCGCGTGAGGTTCGCCCAGCCCGCCCGATCCATCGCGAGGAGCACGAGCTGCGAGGCCGCGGGGGCCGCGGGGAGATCGAGCGCGACCTGGCGCGGCTTGGCCCTGCGCGCGCGCCCGCGCCGGCCGAGCGGGACGTTCGGCGACAGATCGTCGGTGTCGACGCCCCAGCCCGGGCCGCGGCCGACGACCTCGCCGTGGGTGATCGACACCGGCGACGCGGCGAGCGTCGTGCCCGGCGGTGCGACCGACACCTGCGCCCCGCAGATCAGCGAGACGCCGAGCTCGCGCGCCTTCACGTGCGCGCGCACCATGCCGTAGACGCCGTCGCGATCGGTCAGCGCGATCGAGCCGAGCCCGAGCCGGTGCGCCTCCTCCACCAGCTCCTCGGCGTGGCTCGCGCCCTCGAGGAACGAGAAGTTCGACTTGCACCACAGCGGCGCGTACACCTGCACGAGTGTTCAGCCTGCAAGAAGCCCTGTCAATCTCGTGGGTTGGATCTTTCGACGGCGGCGAGCTCCGGATCGGCTAGGCTGCGCGCCCGTGTCGAAGTCGGAACGCATCCGGGCGCTGCTCGCCGAATCGCCGGTGTGGCTCGCGCCGATGGAGGACGTCTCCGACGCGGTGTTCCGCCGGATCTGCCGCGGCGTCGGCGCGCGCGTGTGCGTGACCGAGTTCGTGCGCGCCGAGCAGCTGATCGCGGGCGCTCGCAGCGCGCAGCGCAAGATCCGGCTCGCCGAGGACGACCGGCCGACGGCGATCCAGATCTACGGCGCGAGCCCGGCGCTGCTCCTCGAGGCCGCGCGGCTCGCCGAGCAGGCCGAGCCCGCGTTCGTCGACATCAACTGCGGGTGCTGGGTGCCGCGGATCGCGCGCGGCGGCGCGGGCGCCGGCTGGCTGCGAGATCCCGCCGCGATGGTCGAGATGGCGCGACAGGTCGTCGCCGCCGTCGAGCTGCCGGTGACGGTCAAGACGCGCATCGGCTGGGGCCCCGAGTCGCACATGCCGATCGTCGATCTCGCGCGGCGGCTCGAGGACGTCGGCGTGGCGGCGCTGACGATCCACTGCCGCACGGCGCAGATGGGCTACACCGGCGCCGCCGACTGGAGCTGGGCGCGGAAGGCGCGCGAGGCCGTGCAGATTCCGGTGATCGTCAACGGCGACATCCGCACGGCCGCGGACGTCGCGCGGGCGCTCGCGGAGACCGGGTGCGCGGGCGCGATGATCGGGCGTGGCGCGATCGAGCACCCGTGGGTGTTCCGCGAGGCGTTCGCGCTCCTCGCGGGCGCTCCGATCGCGGGGCCGACGGAGGCCGAGCGCTTCCGCATGTACAAGGAGCTCGCACGCGCGAACAGCGCCGAGCGCGGCGAGCACCGCGGGATCCCGATGACCCGGCGCCACCTGCACGTGCTCGGCGCGCGCGCGCTCGAGGTGCGCCCCGCGCTGTTCCGGACGACGACGCTCGCGGACACCTTCGCGGTGCTCGACGAGGCCCTCGCGACGGGCGCGTGAGCTCGCAGTTTGCGGACGCGAAATCAGGGAGAAACAATCGCCGTGTCACGCTGACGCCGTGATGCGCGAGCTTCCGACCCGAGTCGTCCAGGTCCACCACCGCGGAGAGCGTGGCGTCGACGGCATCCTGCGCCTGATCGAGCTCGCCGGGCATGACGGTGCGCTCGAGGCGATGCTGACGGCGATGTGCGACGAGATCGCGGCGATCGCCGGCGTGGACATCGCGAGCGTGTACGTGCGCGACGGCGAGCGCCTCGTGATGCGAGGCAATCACGGCTTCGCGCCGACCGCGCTCGGCACGACCTTGCGTGTCGGCGAGGGCATCACCGGGCTCGTCGCCGAGTGCATGCGCCCGGTGTCGGCCGCGCACGCCGCCTCCGAGGCCTCGTACAAGGAGATCCCCGGCCTCGGCGAGCACCGGTTCCCCGTGTTCGTGGGCGTGCCGCTGATCGGCAGCGGCGCGGTGATCGGCGTGCTCGTGCTCCAGCGCCGCGCGCGCCCGTTCACGCGGGACGAGGTGACGCTCGCGACCGCGCTCGGAGCCCCCGTGACGCTCGCGATCGAGCGCCGGCTCGCGACCGCCGCGCGCGCCGCGCGCCTCGTCGGCGTGCCACACGTCGCCGGCGCCGTGCTCGGCCGCGCCGGAATGGTCCCCACCACCACCGCGCTCGGCGACACACCGCTCGATCTCGAGCGCACGCTCGGTCGCCTGCGCGACGATCTCGGTCGCGCGATGAAGCGGCTGGCGGACGCGAGCGTCCCCGCGGTCGGCGCCGCGCTCGATCGGCTCGCGCTCGCCCTGTGCGACGCCCGGCTGCACGAGCGGCTGGTCGCGGCCGCCGACGAGCCGGACGGCCTGCGCGCGGTCGCCAAGGCCTACGCGCGCGCGCCGTACAAGCTCGGCACCGTCGCCGAGAGCGCGGCCTACGTCGCCGAGCTCGAGGAGCTCTGCGTGCTCGTCGGCGAGCCCCGCTCGCTGCGCCCCGGTGCGATCTGGATCGCGGACCGCATCCACGCGTTCGTCGCGATCGCGGCCGTCGCGCGGGGCGCCGCCGCGCTCGTCGCGGCCGACGCGGTCTCGCCGGCGGCGCTCGCGATCGCGCGGGCGGCGACGCTGCCGGTGATCAGCGACGTGCCCGGCCTGTTCGGATGGGTGCGGCCCGGCGACCTGCTCGCCGTCGACGGGGACACCGGCGCGGTGCTCGTGCACCCGCCCGCGACCGACGTCGAGGCGCTGCGCCGCGCGCGCTGACCTACGCGGGCCGCTGGTCGCTACCTTGCTCGGAGCCCTGCGCGGGCCCGAAACGCTGCACGATCGCGGCGAGCGCGGGTGCGTCGAGCTCGGGCGGACGCGGCAGCTCGGTGGGCAGCGCCTGGCGCTCGATGTGGAGCGTGCGCGTCGGCGTCGCGTACGAGACGCCGAGCTCGGCCGCGAGCTTCAGCATCTCGAGGTTGAGCTCGGTGCGCGTGCGCAGCTCGGCGCCCCAGTCCGGCGAGATCATGAAGCAGTACACCATCACGTTCGGGCCCGAGTCGGTCAGCTCGGTGACCTCGACGATCGCGTAGTCGCGGCGCATCCCGGGGAGCCGCTGGATGATCGCCCGGATCCCCTCGCAGAACGCCGCGACCTTCTCGGGCGGCGTCTCGTACGGCAACCGCACGTTGGCCACGTAGCGGCGGTACTTGCGCGCGCCGTAGTTGTCGATCGAGGTGTCGGTCATCTTGGCGTTCGGCACCGTCACCAGCGAGTTGTAGAAGGTCCGGATCCGCGTGGTGCGGAACCCGACTTCTTCCACCGTGCCCTCGACGCCGCCGATCATGACCCAGTCGCCGATCTGGAACGGGCGGTCGATGAACACGACGAGCGAGCCGAACACGTTGGCGACCGTGTCGCGCGCGGCGAGAGCGAACGCGAGACCACCGAGGCCGAGGCCCGCGAGCAGCGAGCCGACGTCGACGTCGAGGTTCTGCAAGATGAACAGCGCGCCCACGATCGCGGTGAACACCTTGAGCGTCTTGCGCACGAGCGGCACGAGCTGGTCGTCGAGCCGGCTGTCGGTTCGCCCGGCCCGCAGCTCGAGCCAGTCCGCGAGGACATCGATCAGCCGGTAGAACAGCCACGCGACCGAGAACGACGCCAGCGCGCCGGCGGCGAGCCGCATGATGTGGCTGGAGCGGGCCGTGAACTGGAGCCAGGGCACGCCCGCGACGAACACGCCGGCCATCGCGAGCCCACCGATCGGGCGGGCGATGCGAGAGATCGCCTTGTCGACCCACTTCAGCGCGAGGCGGCCCGCGACGCGGCGCAGGTACGTCGAGATCACGAACGTCGTGATCCGCTGCAGCACGAGCGCGAGCAGCACGATCACGAGCACGCCGAACAGCTGCCACACCGAGATGCCGAGCACCTCCTGGTGGAACCACGCCGGCAACACGGAGAGGATGCGCTCGAGCAAGGGTGGGATCGTCGACGCATGCAGCTCCGGGATCGCGCGCACCGTCGCGGGCGAGAACACCCACCGCTCGCCACGCTTGACGATCTCGACCGTCGGGAGGTCGGGATATCGCCAGCGATGGACGCCCGCGGCGTCGGTGAAGTCGCCGAGCGCCGGGATCGCCTCGACGTCCACGTACAACCCGCGCGCGTCGAGGACGCGCTTCAGCTGCTCGGCGCGAACCGCGAGGGTCGCCGCGGGGAGCTCGCCGCGGTCCATGCACGCCGCCGCGCGCGTGGGATCGACGCGCTTCTCCCCCGGTTGGAGCCAGTACAGGAGCTGCAGCATCACCTCCCTCGGCGAGCGGCAGGTGCCCTGCACCTGCTCCTCGACCGAGAGCGTCGCGGGATCCGGAGAAGCCGCCGGTTGTGCCGCGGCGAACCGAGCAAGCCCGAGCACCGCGACCAACGGCACGAGTGATAGCCGTCGTTGCATTCGTGCAACCTAGGTGACCCGACGAGGGATTACAACCTCGCGCACCGCCGGATCCTCGACACCCGGATCATTGGTACACAAACGATCGGGCGACGCTGACGTGCGCACGAGCACACGAGAGCCGTCGCGGGGGTTCAGCGCGGCTTCGGCGCAGGGCCTCGCGCGGGCGAGGTCACCGCGAAGCTCTCCGCGATCGCCTGCGTCTCGACGTGCACCGCGATCGCCCGCCGCCGCGCGCGCTCCATCAGATCGAACCGCGTGCCGCCCTTCGGGTCGGCCTCACGCGTGCCGTGCGCGGGAGTCGGCGCGGGGATCCGCTTCGCGTAGTCGAGCCAGATCCGCTCGTCCTTGCTGCAGTCGTAGAGCCGGCACACGCGCGGCCGGTACGCGTGCACGGTGCAGAAGCGCGTCTCGGGGTCGTTGTGCACGCAGTACGCGTCGCTCGCGCGCTGCGCGATGAGATACGGCTGGCCGTAGTCCCAGCGGATCACGCGCTCGTCGAGATCTTGCGTCGACAGCGCGAACGTCAGCTTGCAGCACCGCGCCTGACAGATCGGCATCAGCTCCTCGCACGGAGGCGCGACCGGCTCGACCTGGTACTTGTCCTCGCCGCTCGCGTCGAGCGACACCCGCGATCCCCCGGCGACGTCTGCTGCCCGGATCTGCGCGAGCGCGTCGCCGAGCTGCGCCGCGACCGCCTCCTCGACGGTCCCCACCGATGGAGCCGCGGGCGTGTTCGGCGGGGCCGGCTGGGGCTCGACGCCGTCGATCCGCCGCGTCAGCTCGTCGGTCAGCGCGACGACCCGCGAGGCGAGCTGCAGCATCGCGTCGCGCAGCTCGACGTCGCTCATGTGGAGGCACCGGAGCGCGCGCTCGAAGTCGCCACGCGACACCGGCGCGTCCGGATCGGCGGTGCCATAGGCCAGGTCCCTGTCCTCGCGATCGTCGCTCACCTGCCGAGCGTATCTCCCGCTGCCACCTGCCTCGCCGCGGGCGCGGGTGTTTCGCACCTCGACGCGATCCGTGATACCAGCACCTCGTGGCCACGAACGACGGGACGAGCGACCCGGGTCGGGGATGGATCGTCGACGCGCTCGGCGCGGCGGCGTTCGATCGGCTCGCCACCTCGCTGCCCGGCACCACGCTGCAATCCGTCCTGCTCGAGGTCATCCGGCAGCGCGCGCGTGCCCGCACGCCCGCGGAGGTCCTCGCGCAGTACCAGCGCGACCGGTTCTGCCATCCGGCCGCCGTCGACCAGCGCACGAGCGTCGAGATCGACGCCCAGCTCCTGGCGGCCGCCGACCGCTTCGAGGCGATGGAGCTCTCTCCGGTGGCGCCGCTCGGCACGTGCTCGACGGTGGCGCTCACGGACCAGAACCGGGTCCTGTCCGCGCTGCGCGGCACGGAGGTCGTCTCCGATCCGACGAACGTCCTCGCGCTCGAGTGCGCTGCCCGGCTCCGCACCCAGCGCACCGACGTGCACCTCGCGACCTCGCAGCGCGTGATCCGCGCCCAGCCCGTCCCCGCGCTGCCCGGCTACGCCCCGCACTTCCGGATCTTCGTGCTCGCGAGCGGTGGGGTCGAGCGCAAGGCGCACGCGTTCACGGTCGACACGCTCGCGCTCCACATCCGCACGCTCCTCGCCGCGCTCGATCGGCTCGAGCAGCACGGCTTTCACTTCGGCGCGCGTCGCGTGGACATCCTCGCCACCCGGGAGCGCGCCGCGGTCGCCGATCGGCTCGCCTCCACCCTCGAGCTCGGTGTGCCGGTCGCGCGCGAGCTCCTCGAGCACCCGTACTACTCCGGTGGCCTCCGCTACATGCTGTGGGCGACCACGACCGAAGGTCAGGAGCTGCCGTTCGGCGATGGCGGCGCCTTCGACTGGCTCGCGAAGCTCACCTCGAACGCCCGCGCGATGTTCGTCGCGAGCGGGCTGGGCGCGCAGCTCGTTCCGCTCGTGTTCCGGCGCTCCTGACGCGAGCACGCGAGGAGCGGCCGCGGATCGTCCGCGGAGCCCGAGATGCTCGCGCGAAGCGAGCACGAGCTCGCGACCGCGTCGTGGTCGTGGTCGTGACCACCCCGCGACGAACGGGCTCCCGGCGACGGCGGCATATTCGCTCGTGAGCCCGTCTGGCAGCGCGTCGCTCGTCACCGACTACAACTCGTCCGGCGTCCACAACACGGCCACGAGGACCAGCACTGGCCGCTACACCGTCAACATCGCGAATGCGACCACGCCCAGTGCGAGCGTGATGATCACCCCGATCGGAGGAGCGTTCTCACCCAAAGCCTCGTGCTCGATCGCGAGCTGGGGCACGAGCGCGATCGGTGTCGAGTGCCGCGACAGTTCCGGCACGCTCGTCGATAACCCCTTCAGCATCTCGTACTCGGTCACCGGCCCGACGAGACCAGCAAGGCGCCCACGCCAGGTTCAATGGCACGTCGGTGGACGCCACGCGCACCGCGGCGCTCGGCAGGTTCTCGTGGTGCTCCTCCACGAGCGTCAGCGGTAGCCGCGCGGGCTCGCTCGCGAGCATCGTCGTCTCGGGCGACATCGGCGCGTGGGGCACGGGGCCGTTCCGTCGTGCGTCGTTCGCGACGAAGCAGGGGGCGGCCGGCTACTGCAAGGTCGAGTCGTTGACGAGCAGCGAGGTCCCGGTGTTTGCCTTCACGCAGGTCACGAACGATGCGAGCGGCCCGTGCTGAGCGCGCGATGGATCACTCGACCGCGCCCTGCCAGAACCAGCGGCGGCGGTTGCGGTCGTAGTAGACCCACAGGCAGTCGCCGCGCCGCAGCTCGGCGAAGTGGTACTCGCGGTGGACCTCGGGCGAGCCGGCCCACCAGCCACCCGACACGATGTACGGCCCGAGGATCCGCTCGACGGCGCCGTGCTCGAGCCCCGAGAGCAGCCAGCCGTCGTCACGCACCTGCCGGGCCTGTGGCGGCAGCGGCTGCGGCTTCACGAGCAGCCGGCGGACGAGCGGGCGCACGAGCTTCGGATCGGGCTGGGCGCGCGGCACGTGAGCGAGCCGCTCCCAGCCAAAGCTCGCCTCGGGCAGGTGGCCTTCGCGGAGCACGGCGCGCACGACCGCGTCGTCGCCGAGCTCCGCGCGGACCTTCGACAGCGCGTCGTCGGCGGCGCGCAGGTCGCGGCGCGGCTTGGCGGCGAACAGCGCGAGCTGCTCGCGCGTGGCCGCGACGTCGTCGGCCCACACGCGGATCGCGTTGATCGGCGCGACCGGCGGCATCCCGGTCAGGCGCAGGTGGACGAGCCGCAAGAGCGCGCGACCGTCGAGCGTGGCGGCCGCGGGCTTGATGCAGTCCGCGCGGACCTCGACGTGGCCGACCGCGTGCTTGAGCGACAGCTCGAGGTGCAGCGCGGTGAGGGCGCGCCCGCGCGCGGCGAGCCGCTCGAGCAGGCGATCGAGCGGCGACTTGATCGCGAACACGAGGCGCTCCACGTCGTGCTCCTCGTCGTCGAGCAGCACGCGCTCGTCGGGCGCCTCCGGCGGCGCGACCGGCACCAGCGGATCCCAGCGCTCGCCGGCCGCGAGCTGGTACAGGCGGTGCGCTTCCCGGCCGAACCGCTCGAGGATGCCACCGCCGGGTAGCCGCACCATCTGCCCGACGGTGGTCACGCCGAGCCGCGCGAGCGCGTCGCGTAGCTTCGGATCGATGTCGAGCCGCGCGAGCGGGACCGCGCTCGCGGCCGTGCGCTCGTCGGCGTCGCTGCGCAGCACCGTCACCCCATGACGCGTCGCGCGCGCGATCGCGTACGTCGCGAACCGCGAGAAGCCGACGACGATCGCGCCGTGATACCCGAGCTCGGCGACCGCGCGCCCGATCGCCATGCCCCACGCGGTGCCCGTCGGGCCGCGCCCGTCGACGAACACGCGCTCGAGACCGGCGCCGTCGAGCCAGAACGTGCCGGGCTCGCCGGGCTCCACGCTCGGCGACAGCGCGTGCAGCTTCGCGCGCAGCTCGGTGATCGCCGCCTCGATCTGCTCGGCCGGCACCACGCGCGCACGCAAGCCACCACACAGCGACAGCGCGTGCGCGTAGCGCTGCCCCGCGAGCACGCCCGCCGATCGCGCCCGCTCGCAGGCCCACAGCACGCTGCCCTGCGGCCGGTCCTCGTCGATCACGACCACCGGGTGCGCGCGCCACGCCGGCTCCGCGCGCCACACGAGCTGCAGCGGCAGCGCGGGGAGATCGAGACAGGCGATGCGAGGCACTGACCAACTGTTCAGGTTTCGCGCGCACCTGTCAATCCGGGAGCTCGAGCCGGGACCGCCGATGTGAGGTCCCCTACGCTCCCGCTCCGGGAGGCGGTCAGAACCAGCGCGGCAGGCGCTCGGTGCCCGCTCCGGTGGTCACCTGGACGGGCTCGCCGCCGGCCACCGGGATCGCCCACACGTCGGTCTTGCCGAGGCCCCCCGCCTTGCCCCGCGCGACGGCGATCCACGCACCGTCGGGTGAGAACGCGGGCTCCGCGTCGGCGAGGCCGGCCGGCGTGAGCACGCGCTCGGCGCCGCTCGCGACCTCGTGGAGGACGAGCACGGCCTCGCCGCCCTCGCGCCGGATGTACGCGAGGAGCTTGCCGTCGGGAGACCACGCGGCCTCGACCTCCTCCTCGGGCGCGTCGCTCGGCAGCTGCGTCAGCCGGCGGAGCTCGGTGCCGTCGGGCTTGACCAGGAACAACCGCGGCGCGATGCCCTCGCGATCGCTCTGGAACGCGATCGTCGCCCCGTCGGGTGACGGCACCGGCTCGAAGTCGTCCTTGTGGAACGTCGTGAGGCGCTGCACCTCGCCGCCGCGGGCGCTGCCGCGATACAGCTCGGCGTCGCCGTCGCGGCTCGACACGAACACGATCTGGTCGCCGCCGAGGCTCGCGGGGCGGAAGTTGCCCTGCGGATCGTCGGTGAGCTGGGTGACCTCGCCGCTCGCGACGTCGAGCGCGAACAGGTTCGTCACGCCCTCGACCTCGCGGGTGGCGACGATCGACGTGCCCGACACCGCGATCGGGTCGCGCACCTTGGCCGCCGTCGGCCCGACCGGGGTCAGCGTGCCGTCGTCGGCGACGAGCACGAGCTGCTCGGAGTCCGGGCTCCCGTCGCCCTTCGACGAGATCGCGACGACGCGGCCATCGGGCAGCCGCGTACGCGACGGGTAGAGCTCGCCCTCGACAGCGAGGCGCTCGCCCTTGCGGAGGCGAACGAGCGCGTGCGCCTCGCCGTCCTCGAGAAACCACAGCTCGCCGGGCAGCGCCGCGATCCGCGGATCGACCGCGCCGGCGGTCTTCGCTTCACTCTTCTCCGCGGCCGAGCCGGCGGAGGGCGCGGCGCCAGGCTCGGTGGAGCGCTCGCGCTTGCAGCCGGTGGCGGCGAGAGCGAACGCGGCAGCGGTGGCGCACGCGATGCGAAGCACGATGCCCTGCGTCAGCGGACGCGGATCGCGTCGGCGATGACGACCTTGCCCTCGGTGGTCCACCGCGAGAGCACGACCTTGTTCCAGCCGGCGGAGAAGTTCCACGTGCCGAGCGTATTCCACTTGCTGCCGTTGACCTGCTGGTTGACGCTCTTGCGACCGATCTCGGTGCCCTGCGCGTTGTACACGATGAACGGCGCGGCGGGCGCGCGGTTCGTGCCGGCCGTCCACCACGCGTCGATCGTGCGGGACCCCGCCGACGGCAGGTAGAACCAGAACGTGGCCGGCGCGGACGTCGGCGCCGTGTTCGCGAAGTAGTAGCCGCTGCCGTAGTAGCCGGGCGTCGCGCTCGTCGAGGTCCACGAGCCGGAGAGCTCGATCTTCGCCTTCGCCGTGTTGTTGTTCGCGTTGTTGCTGTCGACGATGATCGCCGCCGGCGTGGTGCCGCCGCTCGAGCCGCAGTGCGCGCGGACGCGATCGATGTAGTGGTTCCACGGCCAGTTCGGGCCCGGATCGGTGCGGTTCCACGGCTGGAGCTGGCCGTGCGAGACGATGTGGTTACGGTCGCGCGGGATGCTGTGGTCCTTCGTGATGTCGCAGGTGAGCTTCGCGCTCGCCTCGATCATGCCGTTCTGGAACGACGACTGCGACGCGTAGCCCGCGTGCTCGATGCCGACCGAGAAGTGGTTCGTCGAGACGCCGTTCTTGCTGCACTGCTGGTTGCCGGCCCGCGAGCACTCGTACGCGGCGGCGACGTGCCACGCGCGGTTCGCCTCGCGGACGAGCTGCGTGATCTCGGCGCCGTTCTCCTTCACGACGTAGTGCGCGCTCGCGCCGGCGGCGGTGTTGCGGAGCCAGCCCCAGCAGCCCGAGTAGCCGCCCTCGCAGGTGTGGATCACGACGAGGCTCGGCTTGTAGCCGCTGCGGCTGTTGTAGTTCGGCGACGGCCGCCACACCGAGGCCGGGTAGTCGGCGGTGCCCGCGCGCTCGACGCCGGCGTTCGGCTGGCCGACCTCGGGGTGCGGAGCGATCGACGCGATCACCGTGCCGTCCTCGGCGATCTCGGTGGCGCCGACCGCGAGCACGTCGAACACGTCGTTGACGTAGGCCTCGCGCGCCTCCTCGTCGGAGATCTGCGCGAAGTCGGCGAGCACCGGCGCCCACGCGAGCAGGTCGTCGCCGCTGATGCCGTGCACGTCCGCGAAGTGAGCGAGCCGTGCGGCCGCCGCGGCGATGTTCGCGCCGATCTCGCTGCGCGCCTCCGCGACCGGGACGCCGGCCGCCTGCGCGCCGAGCGTCAGGTTGTCCCCCCAGAGCGCGAACAGGCCGGAGCCCGCGGGCCGACCTTCGTGCTCTTCCTCGCCCGCGACCATGTTCCAGCGCGTCTCGACGTAGCCCACCGCCTTGAACAGATCGACGGGCAGGTCGTGCGCGCGCGCCGCCGCCTCGAAGTCGTCGTCGAGGCCGGGCGTGCTCGCGGCATCCTGGTCGTCTGGTACCGCGTCGGTGCAAGCAGTGAAGGAGAGCGCGGCCACGGCCACGCCGATCGCACGGAGGTTGCGCATCATGCGGCGCGACCCGAGCACCGTTGGTGCCAACCACTCCCACGCACGATGTAGGCAAATGAAACCGCAGTCAGAACCGGAGCTTCTGTGGTGTGCACACGCGAGTTCGCGTTCGATCTCGCACCCGATGCAGACGACGATGTGCAGTCCCACTCCTCGGTTGCCGACAACCCGGTGCAGGCGCACATGTGCTCTAACAGAACCCGGCGCCGCACTCGATCGCTGACTGACACGAACCGGCGCGAGCTGACCTCGCGGTCACAGGCTCACGACAGCCTTCGAGCTGTCATCCGCTGTCTCCACCGCCGTCGCCACGAGCACGCGACGAAGACGAGCTCACAGGCCGGCGGGCCCGCGCGCCTTGCACGAGCGCGTCCAGCCCGGCCCGCGGCGCTTGTCCTTGAGCGCGCGCACCGTGATCTCGAAGCCGTCCTTGGTGCGCGTGCGCAGCGCCTCGGCGCGCAGCGACACCAGCGAGCCGAGCGACGTGGTGTCCGACGCCTTCTCGGTCAAGCACACGATC
>Ga0164243_10003102_pt1 | contig 26838 bp, 25 predicted proteins | sample OricompcompostOP_FD_108781 | JGI IMG/M metagenome (GOLD analysis project Ga0164243, IMG submission 108781) | Organic Plus compost microbial communities from Emeryville, California, USA - Original compost - Organic plus compost (OP) | ecosystem: Engineered > Solid waste > Mixed feedstock >...
ACGGCGGCCATAGCGAAAGGGAAACACCCGGTCCCATCCCGAACCCGGAAGTTAAGCCTTTCAGCGCCGATGGTACTGCAACCGAGAGGCTGTGGGAGAGTAGGACGCCGCCGGACAAACATTGCGCAGGGCCACCCGTAGTGACGGGTGGCCCTGCTGCTATTTCGGCATGCGTGGCGCCTTGGCGCGGGCCACTCTCGGTCCACAACCCGGCTTCGCGGCGGACTTGTCCACAGCGGGCTGCCGCGTCGGCGAGGTCGTCGGTTCCAGTCCGCACGATGGTGTGCGGAGGTGATTCTCGTGATCGCGAGACAAGCGGATTGCTCGCCGGCGCCGGACCCGACTGTGGGGCTGGCCTCGGTGAACGAAGTCCATCTGGTCGGTCGGCTGTCGACGGCGCCCACGGAGCGGCGGCTCCCGAGTGGTGACGTGGTGTGCAGCTTTCGGGTGATCGTGCATCGGCTCGAGGTCGACGCATCCGGACACCGCCGACTCGACGCCCTGGAGTGTCATACCTGGTCTCCGCGGGTGCGGCGGCAGGCGATGGGCTGGCGGGAAGGCGACGTGGTCGAGTTGCGTGGCGCCTTGCGGCGGCGGTTCTTCCGGACCGTCGGCGGCGGCACTCGGTCGATGACCGAGATCGAGGTCCTCAAGGCGCGGGTTGTGCGTCGAGCAGGCACCGGATGAACACGCCAGCATGCGGCTTGGGCTGGAACGACGTGGCCTTCTCCGGAAGAAGTCCGCCTTCGGCGACGGTTGCCCAGAGCTGGCCGACGGTCAACTCGGGGAGGAGGACCACCAGGTTGCGACCTCGCCGTGCTCGGAGCATCGCGTTCTCGACCGTGCGCTCGAAGTAGACCTGCCGCGGCTGTCGCCGGAACGCCGGAATCAGTTGCTCGTGGAGGTAGCTGACGGCGGAGCCGCCGTCAGCGAGCGGTAGGGCAAGGCGCGTCCACTGGCGCCCGTCGCCAACGATAGCGATAGCCCGGTCTCGGGCGTCGGGCGCCGCCGGTTCATCGAGGTCGGTCGCCGACAGACCGAGGGCGTGTGCTGCCTCGCGGGCCTCACCGAGGGTGACACCGGCGAGTACGCGGTGGATCGCGCCGAGGTGGAACGGCGTCTCGTCGTGGTCGATGATCATCGCTAGCCCGAGGTCGCTCGCCGTGCCGGGCTCTGCTTCCTGGTTGCGCAGGTAGGCGGCGTACCGGTGGTGGCCGTCCGCGATGATCGCTCGGGATGGGTCCCATGCCCGTTCGAGATTACCGATCGTCGCGGGGTCGCGAATCGCCCAGATGCGGTGTGACTGGCCGGCGCGGTCGAGGTACTGACGGGTCGGGACCTCTCGCCTCACCATGCGTAGGAGATCGCGCGCGGGTTGGGGGCCACGCTGGGCGAGGAGGATGGGCGCAGGATTGAGCTTCATCTCCTGCATCCGCTGGGCGAGTTCGGCAGCCTGCGAAGGATGGATCCGCTCGTGGGGGAGGACGGCGGCGTCCCGCACACTCGTGGCGCGCCGGGAGACATCCAGGGCGCCGACGACGCCGCGGATGGCGCGGGCTCCGTCCGCGTACTCATGGAGGTAGAGCGCAGGCGTCGTGTCCTGCATGATGTCGCCGCGGTCGATCCAACTCCTCACGCGGGTAGCCACGCCACGGTAGGGGCGGGCGTAGAGCCGCGCAGTGGCGGGGTCGCCGACCCTCGACGGATCGAGTTGGAGTGCGCGAAAGGGTTCGAGACGGAGCGGGCCGGCAAGTGCTGGCGGCGACACCAGGGCGCTATCGTCCATCGGACCATCGTAAGGTGCCGGTGTCCCGCCGCAGCGCCGCTGTACGGCGGGCGACGCGACCAGGAGGAATGAACGTGCTCACGAGCTCGCCGGTGCCGTTGACGCAGGCCCACGACCTGGCGATGCTCGACCTTGACGGAGTGGTCTACGTAGGCGGCGTCGCCGTTGCGCGGGCGCCGGAAGCCTTGGCCGCGGCACGGCGTGATGGGATGCGACTGGCCTTCATCACCAACAATGCCTCCAGAACGCCGGCCACGGTCGCCGAGCACCTCTCGACCATCGGCATCCCTGCTGAGCAGGCGGATGTGGTGAACTCCGCTCAGGCCGCCGCGCGGGTACTGGCCGCGCGGCTCGGTAGCGGTGCCCGGGTGGTGAATCTCGGCGCCGAGGGGTTGGATGAGGCCCTGGAGGACGAGTTCCTCGTCCCGGTCGGTGTGGACGAGACGGCCGACGCGTTGGTCACCGGTTATGCACCCGAGGTTCCCTGGCGGGACGTCATGCGTGCGGCCGTGCGAATCCGAGACGGGCTCTGGTGGGTCGCCAGCAACACCGACATGACCATCCCCACGCCGTATGGCACCGCGCCGGGCCACGGCGTCCTGGTGGACATGCTGCAACGATTCTCCGGGGTCGACCCGGTGGTGGCGGGTAAGCCAGCCAGGCCGCTTCTGGACGAGACCATCCGACGAGTCGGTGGCGAGAAGCCGTTGATGGTCGGCGACCGGCTGGACACCGACATCCTGGGGGCCCGCAACGCCGAGATCCCCTCGTTACTCGTCATGACCGGCGTCACCGATCTGGCCGAACTCGTACGCGCCCCACGCGGGCTGCGGCCGACCTATCTCTCTCCCGACCTCGATGGCCTCCTGACCGCGCACCCGGCACCGACACTGAGCGGCGGTACGACGACGCTGGGTGGCTGGAGTGCTCGTACGGAGCAGGGCCGGATCGAGGTGCGGGGGGCCGGGGGTACCGCCGACTGGTGGCGGGTGGTGGCCGTGGCCGCCTGGGCGCACCTGGACCGGACCGGCACAGCGGTGACGACTGACGCGCTGACGCCGCCGCACCCGGATCGGACGCCATAGGGGCGGTAGTCTCGTCGCATGACCGACCAGGCGGTGACCGCGCATCCGACAGGGACCGGCGTCGATGACGTCGATGCAGTGCTCGACCACGTCGCGACGGTGGAGCAGCGACCCCTTGAGGAACACGTGACCGTCTTCGAGTCCGCTCACGACGCGCTTCGCCGCGTCCTTGACGCGACCCCGAAGCCGTCCTGAGCCGGCCGTTGCTGTGCCGCCACGTCGGTTGAGGCTGGATGCGGAGCTGGTTAGGCGCAAGCTCGCCCGCTCCCGCGAGCACGCCAGCGAACTGATCGCCGCGCGACGTGTGACCGTTGCCGGCGCCGTGGCCACCAAGCCGGCGACCGGAGTAACCACCGATGTCGCCATCGTGGTGGTCACGGACCCCGACCGGCCGGATTACGTGTCCCGCGGGGGGCACAAGCTCGCCGGGGCGCTGGCCGCGTTCGCGCCACTGGGACTCGCCGTCAAGGATCGGCGCTGCCTCGATGCGGGGGCCTCGACCGGCGGATTCACCGACGTACTCCTCCGACACGGCGCACGGCAGGTCGTTGCCGTCGACGTCGGTTATGGCCAACTGGCGTGGAAGCTTCAGCAGGACCCACGTGTGGTGACCCACGACCGGACCAATGTGCGGGAACTCGATCTTGCGCTGATCGGAGATCCGGTCGACGTCGTGGTGGGTGACCTCTCCTTCATCTCACTCGAACTGGTCTTGGATGCGCTCCTCGGTGTCACCGCGGCGGACGGTGACCTTGCGCTCATGGTGAAGCCGCAGTTCGAGGTCGGCAAAGAGCGTGTCGGCAAGGGCGGTGTGGTGCGCGAACCCGGTCTCCGTGTCGAGGCGGTGCTGGGCGTCGCGGCGGCCGCGAGCCGACGCGGCTGGGGGACTCGCGGGGTCACCACCAGCCCGTTACCGGGGCCGTCTGGCAATGTCGAGTTCTTCTTGTGGCTGCACCGCGGCGCCGCAACGATCGACGAGGATGAGATCGCTGACGCCGTACGCCGGATGGATGGCCTCGAAGGTGCCGCCCGGCCAGCGGAGGTGCGAGGAGTGTCCGGGGAGTCTGAGAAGGTGGAGCCGTGAGCACCTCGCCCGACTCGACGGGACTCGCGGACGGCGTCCGACGGGTCCTGATGCTGACGCACACCGGCCGCGACGAGGCCCGCGAGGTTGCGCTCGCGTGCTGTAAGTCGCTTGCCGGCCACGGGATCGTGGTGCGCATGCTCGAGACCGAGGCGAGCGACCTGGGTGTGGATCCGGCTGCGTACGCACCCGCCATCGAGCTCGCCGACTCCGAGCTGGGCGCCAGCGAGGGCTGCGAGCTCGCGCTGGTGATCGGCGGCGATGGCACGATCCTGCGCGCGGCCGAGATCGTCCACGCGCATCGTACGCCGGTGCTCGGGGTCAACCTCGGCCATGTCGGCTTCCTCGCCGAGGCGGAGTACGACGATGTCGAGTCGACCATCGACGCGATCGTCCACCGGCGCTATACCGCCGAGGACCGGCTCACCCTCGACGTCCGGGTCTTCCGTGACGGGGAACGGGTCTTTCGGACCTTTGCGGTCAACGAGGCGAGCGTGGAGAAGGCGGCGCGCGAGCGGATGCTCGAAGTGGTCGTGGAAATCGACGGCCGGCCGCTGTCGCGCTGGGGGTGTGACGGCGTCGTCTGTGCGACGCCGACGGGCTCGACGGCGTACAACTTCAGCGCCGGTGGGCCGATCGTCTGGCCGGGCGTCGAGGCCCTGCTGATGGTGCCGATCAGTGCGCACGCGCTCTTCGCGCGGCCGATGGTGGTCGCGCCGACCTCGGTCCTCGCCATCGAGGTGATCGATCGGAGCGACGGAATCGGGGTGCTCTGGTGCGACGGCCGGCGTTCGTTCGACCTGCCGCCGGGCGCGCGGATCGAGGTGGCCCGTGGCGACGAGCCGGTCCGGCTCGTTCGCCTCCACGAGGCGCCCTTCACCGACCGCTTGGTCCGGAAGTTCGGCCTCCCCGTGCAGGGTTGGCGGGGCGCGGCCGAGCGGCGTCGAGGACATGGCCATGCTTGAGGAACTCCGTATCTCCGGACTCGGGGTCATCGACTCCTCGACGCTTGAGCTTGGGCCGGGTCTTACCGTCATCACCGGCGAGACCGGCGCCGGCAAGACCATGATCGTGACCGCTCTCGGGCTGCTGCTCGGCGGACGAGGTGACGCCGGCGCGGTGCGCACCGGCGCTCGGAGCGCCCGAGTCGAGGGCGTCATCGACGCCCGTGCCCTCGCAGCCTTCATCGAAGGCATCGACGAGGTCGGCGGCGAGATCGAGGACGGGCGGGTGCTCCTGGCGCGCACGGTCGCGGCAGAGGGCCGCTCCCGGGCCTACGTCGGGGGAGCCGCCGTACCGGTCGCCACCCTGGCCGAGCTCACCGGTCCGCTGGTCGCCGTCCACGGTCAGTCGGACCAACATCGGCTCCTGCAGCCGCGGGCCCAGCGTGATGCGCTCGACCGGTTCGGCGGGGAGGCCGTGGCGGCGCTTCTCGGCGACTATCAGACCCTCTTCGGCCGGCTGCAGCAGACCGAAGAGGAGCTCGCCGAGGTCACCTCGCACGCCCGGGAGCGGGCCCACGAGGCCGATCTGCTCAGGTTCGGCCTCGGTGAGATCGAGGCTGTCTCGCCCCAGCCGGGCGAGGACGCTGCGCTCGCCGCAGAGGAGTCGCGGCTCGGCTTCGCCGACACCCTGCGCACCGCGGCGGAACAGGCCCGCGAAGCGCTCTCCTCCGAGCAGGGTGCTGCCGACGCACTCGGTGGCGCTGCGGCCGCTCGACGGCTGCTCGACGGCGTCCGGGAGCATGACCCTGAGGCGGCGGGTCTCGCCGACCGGCTGGCCGAGGTCACCTACCTCCTCTCCGACGTGGCTGCCGACGTGGCGTCCTACGCCGCAAGCGTGGAGACCGACCCGACGAGGCTGGCCGCCGTCTCTGCACGTCGCGCCGCCCTGACCGCCCTGACGAGAAAGTACGGCGAGAGTGTCGATGAGGTACTCGCCTGGGCGGAGAACTCCGCCCGGCGACTCCACGACCTCGACGGGACCGACGAGCGGATCGTGGAGCTACGTCGCACCCGCGACGAGCTGCGTTCCCTGCTTGCCCAGTCTGCGGCTGCACTGTCGACAGCGCGCTCCGAGGCGGCCCGAAGTCTGGAGGCGGCGGTCACCACAGAGTTGCACGGCCTGGCCATGCCACACGCCCGGCTGGTCGTCGACGTACGCCGCCGAGAAGTCTCGCCGCCGGCGGAGCCGGACGCGGCGGGAGCACCGGTGGAGCTCGACGGGCGCTGGCTTCGCTACGGCGCTTCCGGCATCGACGAGGTCGAGATCGTCCTCGCTGCCAATACCGGCTCCGAGCCGCGGCCGCTCACGAAGAGCGCTTCCGGGGGCGAGCTCTCCCGCGTCATGCTTGCGATCGAGGTGGTCCTCGCGGGGACCAGCCCGGTCCCGACGTTCGTCTTCGACGAGGTCGACGCCGGTGTCGGTGGCGCCGCCGCGGTCGAGATCGGTCGGCGGCTCGCTCAACTGGCCCGCTCCGCGCAGGTCCTCGTGGTCACTCACCTGCCTCAGGTCGCCGCCTACGCCGACAGGCATGTTGCCGTCGAGAAGAGCAGTGACGGGTCGGTGACGAGCTCCGGACTCACCGTCCTCGATGACGAGGGCCGCGAGCGCGAGCTGTCTCGGATGCTGGCCGGGCTGGCCGAGTCCGACACCGCGCTTGCGCACGCCCGTGAACTGCTCGAGGTCGCGCGCGGCGACCGCGCCTGATCGACCGCGCCTGATCGACCGCGCCTGATCGACCGCGCCCGATCGACCGCGCCCGATCGAACCTGCGCTGACACGCCGAGGCAGGCTGCCGAGGGCGCCGTCATCACGATGTGAGGATGGGCCGGAGATGAAACTTCCAACCCGCCAGATACCCACCGTGCTCCCCGGTGTGCGCGGCACGCTTCGCGCCGAGCGGCCCACCCGCGCTCTGCTGCCGCGGCTGCGGCGCGGCGATGTTGCCGTGATCGACCACACCGACTTGGATCGCAAGACCGCCCAAGCGATGGTCGATGCGGGAGTCGTGGCCGTGGTCAACGCCCAACCGATGGTGTCGGGACGGTTCCCCAACCGCGGCCCAGAACTTCTGGCCGAAGCCGGCGTGACACTCGTCGACAACGTGGGCGAGATCGGGCTCAGCTCGCTCGTCGACGGACGGCGGGTACGGATCCTGGACGGGCAGATCTACGACGGAGAGCTGCGACTCACCGAGGGCCGCGCCGTCAATGCGCAGGCGATCAAGGCCGAGATGGACCGGGCGCGGTCGGGCCTGGCCGCGCAGCTTGAGGCATTCACGCACAACAGCAGCGAACTGCTGCGGCGTGAAGAGGAGGTTCTCCTTCACGGCGCCGGTCTACCGCAGTTGGCCACCCAGTTCGCCGATCGCCCGGTGGTCGTCGTGGCCGACCATCCCGACGCCGCCAAGCAACTCCGTGGGCTGCGTTCGTTCATGAAGGAACAGCGACCGGTCGTTGTCGCTGTGGGCGATGTCGGCTCCCGGCTCAAGGACGTTCGACGGCTCGCCAAGGTGGTCGTGGTCGGCGCCGAGCCGGACGCGTTGCCACCGGCGAAGATCCTTCGCACCGCCGGCGATGTGGTGGTCGCTCCCGCCGGGCGCTCGACCGACGCCGTCGTGGAGAGCCTTGAGGGGATGGGCGTCGTACCACTGCGGTTCGGGTCGTCGCTCGCGCCCGAGGACGCCGCGCTGCTGCTGGCGAGTGCGCAGCACGCCAGCCTCGTCATCGGCGTCGGCATGAGTACGACGCTCACCGACTTCCTCGAGAGCCAGCGGCCGGGTCTCGCGGGCACCTACTTGAGCAGGCTCGCCGTCGGTCCGCGCTTGGTGGACGCCGCCGCGGTCCCGGCCCTCTACTCGGGCAAGGTGACCAAATGGCACCTGCTGCTGACGCTTCTGGTCTGCGTGGTCGCGATCGCCGCGGCGATCGCGACCACCGATGTCGGGCAGGACTGGCTGCACCACCTCCGAGACTGGCTCGCCGAGATCTCGGCATGATCCGGCGCAACCTGGTGGCAGTGGTCGCCACCTGCAGTGCCCTTGCCGTCGGGATCGCCCTCGGCGCTGGCCCCCTGAGCGATCTCGACCACGCCCAATCGGACGAGCGGCCACAGTCCGCCGGAGCTGGCGGCGACCTCAGTCGGCGGGCGGCGCTCGATGAGCGGTTCATCGGGGACTCCGCCGCGGCCCTGCTCGCCAAACGACTCTCCGGGCAGCGGGTCGCGGTGATCGCACTCCCCGGCGTCGACGCCGATGTCGTGGATGGCATCAGCACCCGGATCAAGAGCGGCGGCGGCACGGTGACCAGTGTCGTACGCGTCGCAGCCAGCATGCTGGACCCCGGCCGGAAGACCTACCTCGACGAACTCGGGAGCAAGCTCGTCCCTCAACTGAAGGGGCGGGTCAACGCGTCCTTGGACACCTATGCCCGCTTTGGGCAGATCCTCGGGTCGGCGTACGGCGGCAAGACCGCGACCGGCTCCTTCGACGCCGGACAGAGCACCGCGGCGAAGACCATGACCACCGCCAAGCTGGCCACCGTCAGCGGCGGCAAGACGCCGGCCACGCTGCTGCTCGTCCTGGTAGGCAAACCCGTCGATCCGACCGCGCTGACCGGTATCGTGCACGGTCTCGGCGGTGCCTCGCACGCCGTGGTCGCCGCCGGTCCCTCGAGCTCGACCGCTCTGGCGGCCCTGCGCCGGCAGGGCTGGGGTCCATGGTTCGCCTCGGTGGATGGGGTGGAGACGCCGACCGGCCAGGTGGCCGCCGCGCTCGTCCTGGCGCGGCAGGTGTCGCAGAGTGGCGGCAACTTCGGCGCGTCCGGTTTCGGTGGTCTCGTCGACCTGCGATAGAATTGAGGTCCATGAAGTCGGGCGCTTTCACTAAGCACATTTTCGTCACAGGAGGCGTCGCCTCCTCCCTCGGGAAGGGCCTGACAGCATCGTCGCTGGGCCGCCTCCTCCGCTCGCGGGGACTGCGGGTCACCATGCAGAAGCTGGACCCCTACCTCAACGTCGACCCCGGCACGATGAACCCCTTCCAGCATGGCGAGGTGTTCGTCACCAACGACGGCGCCGAGACCGACCTGGACATCGGGCACTACGAGCGTTTCCTCGACGTGGACCTCAACGCCCACGCCAACGTGACGACCGGCCAGGTCTACTCCAATGTCATCGCCAAGGAGCGTCGTGGCGACTACCTGGGCGAGACGGTGCAGGTGATTCCGCACATCACCAACGAGATCGCCGATCGGATGACCGCCGTGCACGGTCCCGAGGTCGACGTGGTGATCACCGAGATCGGCGGCACCGTCGGCGACATCGAGTCGCTTCCGTTCCTGGAGGCGGCCCGGCAGGTGCGCCAGCGGATCGGCCGCGACAACGTCTTCTTCGTCCACGTCTCCCTGGTTCCCTACATCGGTCCCTCCAAGGAACTGAAGACCAAGCCCACGCAGCACTCGGTGATGGCGTTGCGACAGATCGGTATTCAGCCGGACGCGATCGTCTGCCGTGCCGACCGCGAGTTGCCGGAGAGCATCAAGGCGAAGATCGCGCTGATGTGCGACGTCGACGACGATGCGGTGGTGACCGCGGCCGATGCGCCGAGCATCTACGACATCCCGAAGGTGTTGCACCGCGAGGGTCTGGACGCCTATGTCGTACGCCGCCTGGACCTGCCCTTCCGCGACGTGGACTGGACGCTGTGGGACGACCTGCTCCGTCGGGTCCACCACCCCAAGGAGGAGGTCACCGTCGCGCTGGTCGGCAAGTACATCGACCTGCCCGACGCCTATCTCTCGGTCGCCGAGGCGCTTCGCGCCGGGGGGTTCGCCAACGAGGCGAAGGTCAACCTGCGCTGGATCCCCTCTGACGAGTGTGAGACGCCGGAGGGCGCAGCGCGCAACCTCCACGACGTGGACGCCGTCTGCGTGCCGGGCGGGTTCGGCATCCGCGGCCTTGAGGGCAAGCTCGGTGCGTTGACCTACACCCGCACCCACGGCATCCCGACCCTCGGCCTCTGCCTCGGCCTGCAGTGCATGGTCATCGAGTACTCCCGCAAGGTGCTGGGACTCGACAAGGCCGACTCCACCGAGTTCGACCCAGAGACACCCGAGCCGGTCATCGCCACGATGGCCGAGCAGCTCGCCTTCGTCGAGGGGGCTGGGGACCTGGGCGGCACGATGCGGCTCGGGCTCTACCCGGCGCAGCTCACGAAGGGCTCGATCGTCGCCGAGGCCTACGGCGAGGCCACGATCCAAGAGCGCCACCGTCACCGCTACGAGGTCAACAACGCCTACCGCGAGCAGTTGGAGGCCGCCGGTCTGGTCTTCTCGGGCCTTTCACCCGACAACGAGCTGGTGGAGTTCGTGGAGCTTCCGCGCGACACCCACCCGTACTACGTCGCCACGCAGGCGCACCCCGAGCTCCGCTCTCGCCCGACGCGTCCGCACCCGCTCTTCAAGGGCCTGGTCAATGCCGCTCTCCAGCGCCAACGCGAGCAGCGGTTCCCGATCGATGAGTCCAAGCTGCACCGGGAGCCCGCTGACGTGCTCGCCATCGTCTCCGCGGCAGAGCCCGTCGCCGAGGACGCGTAGGCCCCCGGCGACGGGACGGGTCAGTTCCGTCGCGCGGTGAGCTCCCGGCGGAGGGTGTCGTTCGCCTGCGTCAACAGCTGCCGGACCATGGCCGCGACGCTCTGGTCGGAGGCGACCGCCTGCGCCGCGGCAAGGAAGTCGTCGTCCCCGACCAGGTCGGGATACATCCGCCCGATCCGAGGACCGGCAGCGAGCATGCTGCCGGTCAGCGGCGCGACGGCCTCCAGGTAGCGCTCGGCGTAGGGCCGGAGCAGGCTCTCCTGGCCAGGGCGCCAGAAGGCGTTGGTCAACAGCCAGAAGCCATCGGTGAGCGGAACCTTGTTGTCGACCATCACCGCCTGCCAGACTTCCTCCTTCGCGGTGGCGTCGGCCACCGCGGCCTTGACCGCCAAGGCGTTGGCCCAGGCATCGGGGTCAGGGTCGCGCGCCGCGAGCGCAGCAGTGACGGCCTCGTCGTACTCGCCGAGCTCGGCCTTCCTGATCAGGATCCGCCACGACAGGTCCGTGCTGGCTGCGGCGGGCTCCTCCAGCCGTGTCCAGTGCTCCTCGGCGAGTGCATTGGCCGCCAGCACCCGCAACGCGGCGAGCTCGTTGGCCGGGTCGTCGGCCAGCTCGAGGGCGACCGCCGCGAGGGCCGCACGCTGATCGGCGACGAGGCTGGTCGCCGTCCAGCGCTCGGCGACCGAGGTGGCCCGGCTGAGGACCGACTCCACCACAGCCGGGGCGCGTTCGGTCCGCAGCACGGAGAGCGCAGTGCGCAGGAAGTCCGCGCCGTTCGCGGCGCCGCGCAACAGGGCGTCGTACGCGCTGGTCACCGCGAGCGCTCGCGACATGACGTCCGGCAACCGCCCGGCGTTCTCGCGTAGCCATGCCTCGCTCCGAGGGTCGCTGCGAACCGAGGCGAAGGTCAGGTCACCGGCGTTGAGAAGGTGGACGGCGGCGTCCGGGAGACTGACCTGGGCCGAGGTGCCGCTGGTTGTGACGGGGGTGGTCGCCAGCAGCGAGCCGTCGGCGGCGTACGACGCGATGTCGAGGCGATGTGAACGAGGGGCTGCCTGGTCGGGGCTGGTGAGCGTGAGCGTCGCCTGGTCGAGGGTGATCACGTCGGTGCCCGCATGATCGAGCCAGGCGTCGGTCCAGGAGGAGAGGTCGAGGCCGGCGGCGGCGCCGAAGGCATCCATCAGGTCGGTGAGCACAGTGTTGCTCCAGGCGTGGTCCCGGAAGTAGTGCTGCAGCCCGGTCAGGAACGCCTCCTCACCGATGTAGGCGTGCAGCTGACGCAGCACGCTGAGCCCCTTCTCGTAGGTGATGTTGTCGAAGTTCGCGGTGGCCTGGTCGACGTCGGGAACGACACCGCGGATCGGATGCGTGGCCGGGGAGAGGTCTTGGCGGTAGGCCGACTGCTTGCCACCGACGTTGAAGTTGGCCCAGGTGTCTTCGTAGCCGGGGACCGCGGCCAGCGCCCAGTTGGACGCCCATGACGCGAACGCCTCGTTGAGCCACAGGTCGTCCCACCAGCGCATGGTCACCAGGTCTCCGAACCACATGTGAGCCATCTCGTGGAGGATGAATTCGCCACGCTCGGCCCGCTCACCCTGGCTCGGCTCGGAGCGGAAGAGCAGGAGGTCGGTGTGGGTGACCGCACCCCAGTTCTCCATCGCGCCGCCCATGTTGGGCACGAAGATCTGGTCGTAGCGCTCCTGGGGGAAGGGCATCCCGAAACGCTCGCCGTACCAGGCGAGGCCATGCTCGGTGAAGGCGAAGATCTCTTCGGCGCCGGCTTCGAGGGCCGGGATCAACGACTGGCGGCAGTAGAGCCCGAGGTCGTAGCCACCGGCGCGGCGGCGTACTTCGTGGAAGGGGCCGGCGTTGACGACCACGACGTAGGGCGATAGCGGCGGCGTGTCGGCGAAGACCACCGTGCGGGTGTCTGCACGCTCGGTGGTCGATACCGCCGAGGTGTTGCTGAGTGCGGTCCAGGTGTCGGGGACGCGGGCGGTGAAGCCGAAGACTGCCTTGAGGTCGGGCTGGTCGAAGCAGGCGAAGACCTTGCGCGCCTCGTCGGGCTCGAAGCTGGTCCACACATAGACGCGTCCGTCCGCGGCGTCGACGCTCTTGAGGACTCCGGCCGAGGAGCCAGTGTCGTCCTGGTGGCCCGTGACGACGAGCGTATTGGTGGACTCCAGCGCGGGCAGGGGGAGCCGGCCGTGGGTCACGCTCACCGGGTCGAGCGGCGTGCCGTTGAGCGTCGCCCTCTCGACCACCAGTGCGGTGTCGAGGAAGGTCGACGACCCGGGGGTCGTGCAGTCGAAGCTGATCGTCGAGGTGCTGGTGAGCCGGTCGCCATCGGCGAGGCCGGTGAAGTCGAGTACGACGTCGTATCGCGTCACGGTCAGCAGTGCTGCCCGTTCGGCCGCCTCGTCCTGGGTCAGGCTGGCGAGCTCGTCGTCGGTCAAGGTCAGTCCTTTCACGGGCGGGTGTCGAGCCGACGGTAGTCTCACCGCATGGCCGACGGCATCTGGGATAGGGACGAGAGTTGGCCGGTGGCGGAGACCGTCGACCTGCACCGAGACGGCTGGGTGATGGCGCTCCGAGCGGACCGGATCAAGCGCCCCGGACACGAGGACGAGGAGCCGTTCCGGCGCCTTGTCCTCGAGCATCCGGGTGCGGCCGTCGTACTGGCGGTCGACGCCGAGGAGCGGGCGCTGGTGTTGACGCAGTACCGCCATCCGGCGCAACGCCGGTTCGTCGAGCTGCCTGCCGGGCTCATCGACGCTGTGGGCGAGGACTCGCTCGACGTCGCTCAGCGCGAGCTGCGCGAGGAGACCTCGTACGCGGCCTCCGAATGGCGGCACCTGCTCTCGGCGTACTCCTCCCCGGGGATCTCCCAGGAGCAGATCCACTACTACCTGGCCCGCGACCTGACCCGCGTCGAGCGGGGCGACTTCGTGCTCGAGCACGAGGAGGCCGACATGGAGACCCACTGGGTGCCCGTCGATGAGCTGGTCACGGCGGTCCTGGACGGCCGAGCCACCGATGCACCGCTCGCGGTTGCCGTTCTCGCTTACGATGCCCTGAGGCGCCGCGGCGTTGTGGAGGCATAGACTCCCGAATGCGCGGAAGATATTCCGTGCAAGATGCCAAGATGCCGCATGATCTGCGGTTGATATCTCAAGGAGCAGCATGAAGATCGGCGTGCCGAAGGAAGTAAAGAACCACGAGTATCGCGTGGCGATCACGCCGATCGGTGTCCACGAACTGGTCCACCACGGCCATCAGGTCTTCGTGCAGCAGGGCGCTGGCGCGGGTTCCTCCATCCCCGACGAGGAGTACGCCGCAGCCGGGGCGAGGCTGGTCCCGGACGCCGATGAGACCTGGGGGACCGCCGAGCTCGTCCTCAAGGTCAAGGAGCCGGTGGCCGAGGAGTATCACCGGCTGCGCGAGGACCTCACCCTCTTCACCTATCTCCACCTTGCTGCTGACAAGCCCTTGACCGAAGAGCTGGTGGCGAAGAAGGTGACCGGGATCGCCTACGAGACCGTCCAGCTGGCCTCGGGCGCGCTCCCGCTGCTCTACCCGATGTCCGAGGTCGCCGGCTGCCTGGCGCCACAGGTCGGGGCGTACAACCTGATGAAGGCCCAGGGTGGACGAGGCGTGCTGATGGGCGGGGTGGGCGGTGTCGCCAACGCCAAGGTGGTCATCATCGGCGCCGGCGTCTCGGGTCAGAACGCCGCCAACATCGCGTTGGGGATGGGCGCCGATGTGACGCTGCTGGACACCGACCTGGACAAGCTGCGGATGTCGTTCTGGCGCTACGACAACCAGGTCCACGGCCTGGCGTCCTCGAAACTGGTCTTGGAGGACCAGGTCCGTCAGGCCGATCTGGTGATCGGTGCCGTGCTTATCCCCGGCGCCGCCGCGCCGAAGCTGGTCTCCAACGAGTTGGTGGCACAGATGAAGCCCGGCTCGGTGCTGGTCGACATCGCGATCGACCAGGGCGGCTGCTTCGAGGACTCCCGTCCGACCACGCACGACGACCCTACCTACCGGGTGCACGACTCGATCTTCTACTGCGTGGCCAACATGCCGGGCGCGGTGCCCAACACCTCGACGTATGCGCTGACGAACGCGACGCTGCCGTACACGGTGATGCTGGCCAACAAGGGCTGGCGGGCGGCACTGGCCGCTGACGGCGCGCTGGCGAAGGGACTCAACACCTACGCCGGGCAGGTCACTAACGGCCCCGTGGGCGAGGCCGTGGGCATCCCGGCGGTCTCGCTGGGGAGCGTCCTGGCCTGAGCGTGACGGTGGCAGGAGCAGTGGGAGGAGCCGGCCTGAGCCCGGTCGCGCGGGCGGTGCGGACCTACCTCGACCACCTCTCGGTCGAGCGCGGGTTGGCTGCCAACACGCTGGCGTCCTACCGGCGAGACCTGCGCCGCTACGTCGAGTTCCTCGGGTCTGTCGGCATCGAGGACCTCGCTGCCGTCTCCGAGGAGACCGTCGTCGACTTCCTGGTACGACTCCGTGAGGGGGACCGGCAGGAAGGCCACCCACCGCTGAGCGCGACCTCGGCGGCGCGGACGGTGGTCGCCGTACGGGGTTTTCACAGGTTCGCGCTGGCCGACGGCTTGGCCCCCACCGACCCGGCCGCCGGAGTGAAGCCGCCGCGGCCGGCAAAGCGCCTCCCCAAGGCGCTCCCGCTCTCCGACGTCGAGGCGATCCTGGAGGCGGCGAGCAGCCCCGACAGGCCGGGGTCGCCGCTGTCGCTGCGCGACCGCGCGCTGCTGGAGGTGCTCTACGGCACCGGAGCCCGCATCTCGGAGGCGGTCGGGCTCGACATCGATGACGTCGATCTGCCTCCCAGCGAGCCGGGCGGCACCGTCCTCCTGCACGGGAAGGGCGGCAAGGAGCGCTTGGTCCCGTTGGGGTCCTATGCCCGGACGGCGCTCGAGGCCTACCTCACCCGCTCCCGACCGGAGCTCGCCGCCGCCTCGACCCGGGCCACCACCGGCGGCGCGCTCTTCCTCAATGCCCGCGGAGGCCGACTCTCCCGGCAGTCCGCCTGGGCGGTACTGGTCAAGACGGCCGACCGGGCCGGGATCGATAAGGACGTCTCCCCCCACACGCTGCGGCACTCCTTCGCCACCCATCTGCTCGATGGCGGCGCTGACGTCCGTGTCGTCCAGGAACTGTTGGGGCATGCGTCGGTGACGACCACCCAGATCTATACCCTTGTCACGGTGGACAACCTGCGCGAGGTCTTCGCAACCGCACATCCGCGTGCCCGATGAGCGACAGCTTCTCCTGGGTGCCCTCGGTCGGGGCCAGTCCGGACGAGGTCTATGAAGCGGTCGTCGGCTGGGCTACGGGCCGGGGCCTGGAGCTGTATCCCCATCAGGACGAGGCCCTGATCGAGCTGCTCGGCGGGGCGAACGTGATCCTGGCGACCCCGACCGGTTCGGGGAAGTCGCTGGTCGCCGCCGGTGCCCACGCGGCCGCCTTGGCCTCCGACCGGGTGAGCTTCTACACCGCGCCGATCAAGGCGCTTGTCTCGGAGAAGTTCTTCGATCTGTGCGAGATCTTCGGCGCCGACAACGTCGGCATGCTCACCGGGGACGCGTCGGTGAACCCCGATGCCCCGGTGATCGCCTGCACGGCCGAGGTCCTCGCCAACATCGCGTTGCGCGAAGGGCGCGAGGCCGACGTCGGACTGGTCATCATGGACGAGTTCCACTACTACGGCGAGCCCGACCGCGGCTGGGCCTGGCAGGTCCCGCTGCTGGAGCTGCCACAGGCACAGTTCCTGCTGATGTCGGCGACCCTCGGCGATACGACCCTCCTCGCCGAGGACCTGACTCGCCGCAACGGCCGCGAGACGGCGCTCGTCGATCAGGCCGAACGACCGGTCCCGCTGAGCTTCACCTGGGCGATGACGCCGCTCGCGGAGACGCTGGAGGAGCTGGTCACCACCGGGCAGGCTCCGGCGTACGTCGTGCACTTCACCCAGAAGGACGCCGTCGAGCACGCTACCTCGCTGCTCAACGTCGGTTGGATCGCGCCAGGCGTGGAAGCGAAGGAGCAGATCGCCCGACGTCTGGAGCCGGTGCGCTTCGCCGCAGGTTTCGGCAAGACGCTCGCGAAGCTGTTGCGGAAGGGCATCGGGGTACACCACGCCGGGATGCTGCCGCGCTATCGCCGCCTGGTCGAACAGCTCGCGCAGGCCGGGCTGCTCGCTGTCATCTGTGGCACCGACACCCTCGGAGTTGGCATCAACGTGCCGATCCGGACGGTGCTCTTCACCGGGTTGGCGAAGTTCGACGGCCGCCGCCAGCGGGTGCTGCGGACCCGCGAGTTCCTCCAGATCGCGGGGCGCGCGGGTCGAGCCGGCTTCGACCCCCAGGGATACGTCGTCGTCCAGGCGCCCGAGCATGTGATCGAGAACGAGAAGGCCAAGGCGAAGGCCGAAGAGCGCCGCGCCGCCGGGAAGAAGAACGCCAAGGCCCAGCTCAAGAAGCCGCCCGAGGGTGCGGTGGTGTGGACCGAGGCGACCTTCACCAAGCTGGTCGAGGGGAAGCCCGAGCCGTTGTCATCGCGGATGAAGGTCGACAACGCGATGATCCTCAATGTCGTCGCGCGCGAGGAGGACGCCTTCGGAGTCATGCGGCGGCTGATGCTCGACAACCACGAGAGCCGGCGGCAGCAGCTGCGGCTCGCTCGCCGGGCAGTGCGCCTGGCCCGGTCGCTGGTCCGCTCCGGCGTCCTGCGTCGGCTCGACGTGCCCGACGAGTTCGGGCGACGCTATGTCCTGACCGAGGAGCTGCCGGCCGACTTCGCCCTCAACCAACCGCTCGCCCACTTCGCCCTGGCCGCGCTCGACACCCTCGAGCCGGGCTCGGAGTCGGAGCCGGCGCCCGAACACTCCCTCGAGATCGTGTCGGTGATCGAGGCTGTCCTCGAGGCGCCCCGCCAGATCCTGCTGGCCCAGCAGCATGAGGCCCGCGGCCGAGCGATCGAGGAGATGAAGGCCGACGGCATCGAGTACGACGAGCGGATGGTGCTCCTCGAGGAGGTCACCTGGCCGCAGCCACTGGCCGAGCGGCTCGGTGCGCTCTATGAGGTCTACCGACACTCGCACCCGTGGTTGCCCGAGGACGCGCTCGACCCCAAGTCCGTCGTACGCGAGATGTATGAGCAGGGAATGAGCTTCACCGACCTCTGCCGGCGCTATCAGCTGGCCCGCTCGGAGGGGCTGGTGTTGCGCTATCTGACCGACGCCTATCGCACCTTCCGGCAGACCGTGCCGGACCAGCACCGGACGCCCGCGCTGGAGGATCTGATCGAGTGGCTGGGGGAGACCGTGCGGCAGACCGACTCCTCGCTGCTCGACGAGTGGGAGGCGCTGACCGATCCGACACACGTGCCGGGCGCGGTCGCGCATCACGAGCCACCGCCACCGCCGCGTCCGATCTCCCAGCAGCAGCGGGCCTTCGAGGTGATGGTGCGCAATGCCATGTGGGCACGGGTCGATGCGGTCTCACGTGACGACCTCGATGCCCTGGTGGGGATGGAGCGCGCCGCCGCCGACCGACACGATCCACCGCGGGCGGTGGTGATGACCCGCTCTGCCTGGGACGACGCCCTCGAGGCCTACTACGCGGACCACGACTCGGTCGGGATCGGTGCCGACGCGCGGTCGCCGAAGCTGCTGTCGTGGGAGGCCGCCACCGAAGTGCCGGCCGGTGCTGACCCTGATGGCCTGCAGGCTCGGGTCTGGCGGATCACCCAGACCATCGATGACCCTGCCGGTGACCACGACTGGGTGATCGAGGCGGTAGCGGACCTGGACGCCTCCGACGAAACCGGCGAGCTGGTGCTGGCAGCGGTGGCGATGAGAAGGCTGTGACGGGCGGCTCGTCTTTTCGGCCACCGGCGCCCTGAAGGCCGCGCGCGTGGGTCGTGCGGATTAGGCTCCTCCCATGAGCGACATCGAGGTGAAGAACAACCCGGCGAGACACCGTTATGAGGCTCTGGTCGACGGCAAGGTCGCCGGGTTCGCGGTCTACGGCCTGACCGACAGCGCGATCGTCTTCCTGCACACCGAGGTCGGCGAAGAGTACGGCGGGCAGGGCGTCGGCAGCGCGTTGGCACGCGGCGCGCTCGATGACGTGCGCGCCGACGGCCGGCGCGACGTCGTACCGCTGTGCCCGTTCATCAAGGGCTGGCTCGACAAGCACCCCGACTACCAGGACCTGGTTCACAAGAAGAACTGACGGTGCGGCGAGGCCGGCCGTTATCCACAAGCTCATGCACAACGCTGATCGGCCCTGTGCAGTTGCCGGTGCCCTCGTGCACAGTTCATCAACAGATTTTCCGATCGGCTTGAGGGAAACCACCCACAGGTTGTGACCTGGCGCAGGCGGCTCTACAGTCGCCCGAAACCGGAGCCACAAGTCGCCGTGTCGACTTATGTCTGGACGGCTCCAAGGGGGAGATGTGATGAGTGACGGTGCAGGGTTTCCCGGAGCTTCGACCGCCCCCGAGATGCCACCGTCCGCCCCTGCTCGCCGAACTCCGGCGGTCCCCACGGCCGTCGGCGCCGAGACGGCGGAGCAACGAGCCCAACCCGAAAGCGAGTCCCACGTGACACTGCCCTTCGACGCGCCCCTGCGTGAGCAGGAGCTCGGCCCGACGGGGCGGCCGATGCCGCACATCCCAGAGCCCCCGCCGGTGAGCCATCAGGGCCTGGCGCGAGTCGTGGCGATGTGCAACCAGAAGGGCGGCGTCGGTAAGACCACGACCACCATCAACCTCGGTGCCGCGCTCGCGGAGTACGGACGCAGGGTGCTGCTGGTCGACTTCGATCCGCAGGGTTCGCTCTCGGTCGGCCTCGGGATGAACCCCCACGAGATGGATCTGACCATCTACAACCTGCTGATGGAACGCGACGTCACTCTGGACGATGTCGTGGTCGAGTCCGGCATCGAGGGCGTCGACCTGCTGCCGGCCAACATCGACCTTTCCGCGGCCGAGGTCCAGTTGGTCCATGAGGTGGCCCGAGAGCAGACCCTCCAGCGGGTCCTCGCGCCGGCGCTCGACCGCTACGACGTGATCCTCATTGACTGCCAACCCTCCCTGGGCCTGTTGACGGTCAACGCCTTGACGGCCTCCAACGGCGTGATCGTGCCGCTTGAGTGTGAGTACTTCGCGCTCCGCGGCGTCGCTCTGCTCAAGACCACCATCGACAAGGTCAAGGAGCGGCTCAACCCGCGGCTCGAGGTCGACGGCGTACTCGGAACGATGTACGACGGTCGGACATTGCACAGCCGGGAGGTGATGGAGCGTCTGGTGCAGGCCTGGGGCGACACCGTCTTCCACACCGTCATTCGACGCACCGTCAAGTTCTCGGACTCGACGGTGGCCGGCGAGCCGATCACCGAGTATGCCTCCTCCAGTCGGGGTGCGGAGTCCTATCGTCAGCTCGCCCGGGAGGTGTTGGCCCGGTGGCAGCACGACGCGTGAGACTGCCCGCCGCCGACGACCTCTTCCGGCCCACCGGCACGTCCGGCGAGGCGCACCGCCAGGGTGAGAAAGCGGCGTCGGCTGGGCAGCGACCGGTGCGTGCGGTCCCCGAGGAAGGCGCGGTCGAAACCGACACGGCGCCGTCGAGGTCGGGCAAGCGGTCGAGTGGCCGGGTCCGCCACGACGAGAAGATGACCGTCTACATCACCTCCGACGAGCTCCTCGAGCTCGAGCACGCGCGGCTCTCGCTGCGACGCAGTCACGGGCTGGCCGTCGACCGTGGCCGACTGGTGCGCGAGGCCGTCGCCATCGTTCTCGCCGATCTCGAGGCCCACGGCGAGGAGAGCGCACTGGTACGCCGGCTCGTCGGGGAGTGACCAGCGTGACCTCGTCCGGCGCCGACGCCGCCACCGGGCCGGTCAATGGGCCGGCCGAGGAGGCCGTCACGGTCGCCGAGACCAGGGGGCCGCCAGAGCACACTGCGGAGATCGCAAGCAGTGGCTTCGAGGTGCGGCTCGACAACTTCGAGGGCCCCTTCGACCTGCTCCTGAGCCTGATCGCGAAGCACAAGCTCGACATCACCGAGGTCGCGCTCGCGAAGGTCACCGATGAGTTCATCGCCCATGTCAAGGCCGGGGCCGCCTCGGACGGCACCGGCGTCTGGGACCTCGAGCAGGCATCCTCCTTCCTCCTGGTCGCGGCGACCCTCCTCGATCTCAAGGCTGCGCGGCTGCTGCCTCAGGGCGACGTGGAGGACGAGGAGGATCTCGCTCTTCTCGAGGCGCGCGACCTCCTCTTCGCGCGGCTTTTGCAGTACAAGGCCTTCAAACAGGTCGCCGCGCTCTTCGAGCAGCGGCTGGCGACCGAAGGGCTTCGTCATCCACGCGCTGTGGGACTGGAGCCGCGGTTTGCGACCCTCCTTCCGGAGGTGCTCATCGGGATCGGGCTGGAGCAGTTCGCGCAGCTCGCCGCCAGAGCGATGGCGCCCAAGCCCGGGCCGCCCGAACTGTCGCTCCAGCACATTCATGCGCCGGCGGTCAGTGTCCGCGAGCAGGCCGCGATCGTCGTCGACCGGTTGCAACGCAGCGGCACGATGACCTTCCGGGCGCTGTGCGGCGATTCGCCGGACACTTTGACCACGGTCGCGCGTTTCCTCAGCCTGCTCGAGTTGTTCCGTGAGGGCGCCGTCGCCTTCGACCAGATGACACCACTCGGCGAGCTCACCGTGCGTTGGACCGGGGACGAGGAGGCAGAGTCCGTGGACATCGACGAGCTCATCCGCGACGAGTTCGAGGGTCAGCCGCCCCCTGAGAGCGCCGCCGAGCCGGAGGAGAACTATGACTGAGCAGACCGCCGAGCAGACCACTGAGCAGACCGCTGAGCAGACCGAAGACCAAACGGCGTTGCCCGACGCACCGGCCGAGGAGACCCTCGCCGTACCTCTGGCGGAGCTGCGGCCCGCGCTCGAAGCGGTCCTGATGGTTGCCGATGAGCCACTCGACCCGGCGACGCTGGCCACTGCCGTCGGCTACCCCGTCAGCGAGGTGGTGGCGGCGCTGGCGGGGCTCGCCGAGGAGTACACCGAGCAGGGGCGCGGCTTCGATCTACGTAACGTGGCCGGCGGCTGGCGCTTCTACACCCGCGAGGAGTACGCCGCGGTCGTCGAGGGGTTCGTCCTGGAGGGTCAGCAGGCCCGCCTTACCCAGGCGGCTCTGGAGACCCTGGCCGTGGTCGCCTACAAGCAGCCGGTCAGCCGCGCCCGCGTCAGCGCGATCCGCGGCGTCAACGTCGACGGCGTGATGCGTACGCTGCTCACCCGCGGACTCGTGGAGGAGGCTGGCCAGGACCACGAGACCGGGGCGAACCTCTACCGGACCACCGGCTACTTCCTCGAGCGGATCGGGATCACTAGCCTGGATGATCTCCCCGAGCTGGCGCCGTACCTGCCGGAGATCGACGAGCTCGACGACGAGCTCGGCGAGATGGTGGCCAGCGCGCCGCCGAACCCAACCGGCGAGACCGGTGATGTCCCGGCTGCGGGGGACGCGGGAGAATCCTCGGGTGAATGACCACCGACCCGACCTGCCGCTCGACGATGAAGGACTGATCCGGCTGCAGAAGCTGCTCGCCCTCGCCGGGGTCGCCTCCCGACGCCGCAGCGAGGAGCTGATGCTCGCCGGCGAGGTCGAGGTGAACGGCGAGGTGGTCACGCGTCTCGGCACCAAGGTCGACCCGGCACATGACCTCGTCCGGGTCGAAGGACGTCGGCTGCCGCCGCCCGCGGCGTTCTCCGCGAAGGTCTACCTCGCGCTCAACAAGCCGCGCGGCGTGGTCTCGACGATGAGCGACCCGGAGGGTCGGCGTACCCTCTCGGATCTGGTCGCCGACCGGCCCGAGCGGCTCTTCCACGTCGGTCGGCTCGACACCGACACCTCGGGGCTCATCATCCTCACCAACGACGGCGACTTCGCGCACCGGCTGGCGCATCCCTCCTACGAGGTCGACAAGACCTACGTGGCCGAGGTGGCCGGCCGGGTCTATCCGCGTGTCCTCAAGGAACTGCTTGCCGGCGTCACACTGGAGGACGGACCGGTCACGGTCTCCGCGGCCAAGCTCGTCGAGACGGCCAGGGAGAAGTCGATCGTCGAGCTGGTGATCCACGAGGGGCGTAACCGGATCGTGCGCCGCCTCCTCGACCAGGTCGGTCACCCGGTCCGCCGTCTCACCCGCACTCGGATTGGCCCGGTAAAGCTGGCCGGCCTCCGGCCCGGCGACTACCGCGACCTGACCAACGACGAGCTCGGCGAGCTGCTCGACACCACTCAGCTGTAGTCGAGGCCTGCCGGCGTGCCGGGGTCAGCCCTCGACATCGACGGCGGAGAGGCGGAGGCTGGAGCTATGACCGAGCGTCAGCGAGCGACCATCCGGCCTCACTTGCGCTGGCGCCCGCACGCTCCCTTCGTCTCGACCTCCGTCTCGACGGGGGCGGCGGCGTGACGGTGCCCGCGACCCTGCGCCCCTATGTCGAGGCGCTCCACGTCTACGATGTCGACCTGGGAGCGCCCGGCATCCACCGGGGACTCCCGGCCACGACGCTGACCTTCGTGCTGCCGGTGGACGACCCGCTGGATGTGTCGTGGGCCGACGGCAGCGACCGACGGATCGAGTGGTCGTCGCTCTCCGGACTCCACTCCTGCCCGGCGGCGATCCACCACAGCGGGCACCAGCGGGGGGTCCAGCTCGCCCTCACCGTCGCCGGTGCCCGTGCGCTGTTCGGGATGCCTGCGGCGGCCTGGAGCGGCGAACTGCTCACGTTGGACGAGGTGGCCCCGGAGCTCGGTGCGCTTCCCGAGCGCCTGGCCGAGACCCGGCCCTCGGAATGGGAGGCGGTGCTCGCCCACGAGCTGGTCGAGGCGCTGTCGCGTCACGGCGAGCCCGGACCGCGGGCCGAGGTCGGCCGGGCCCTTGCGCTACTGAGCGGCGGTGTCGGCGTAGCCGAGGTGGCTGATGACGTGGGTTACAGCCGGCGCCGGCTCGGCGACCTGGTCCGGGCGGAGACCGGGCTAGCGCCCAAGGGCTACCAGCGACTCGCGCGGTTCGAGTCGGTCTGCCGGCTCCTCGGCCGGCGTCCGCTCGCCGAGGTCGCCGCCCGGTGTGGGTACGCCGACCAGGCCCATCTGACTCGCGAGTTCCGCGAGTTCGCCGGCTGCACGCCGACGACCTGGCTGCGTGATGAGTTCCCCTACGTTCAAGACCACGCCGGCGGCGAGGACGCAGAGTGAGTGCCATGACCGAGACCAAGGACATCCACTACTGGCACTCGTTCCGCGTCCGCGACGCGGACGTCATGATCGCCTTCCTTCAGGCGATCGGGTTCCGCGAGCACGCGATCTACCGCGACGAGGAGGATCCGGCCGTTGTCCACCACGCCGAGTTCGTCTGGGAGGGCGGTGGCGGTGTCATGTTCGGAACCGTGCGTAACGCTCCCGGCCCGCGCGACGGCGCCAGCTCCGCCTACCTCGTCACCTCCGATCCGGACGCACTCTTCGACACCGCCCTGGCGGCGGGTGCGACGGTGCTGCGGCCGATGGTCGAGGAGGACTATGGCGGTCGCGGCGGGACGGTCGCCGACCCTGAGGGGAATCAATGGTCGTTCGGGAACTATCAGCCCAGCTGACCCCGCAGCGGCGTGACTACGCTTCGGGCTCAGCGAGCAGCCTGAGACGGCCCCGGAGGCCGAGCGCTGGCCGACTAGCCTTACCGCATGGCTACGCTCACCGGACCCGTCGAGATCATCGGGACGGGGCTGCTCGGCACCTCGGTCGGCCTTGCCTGTCGCCGGGCCGGCCTGGAGGTGCTGCTGAGCGATGCGGTCACGGCGCATGTCCGTACCGCCCGTGGGCTGGGGGCCGGGCGCCAGCGGCAGCAGAGTGACCGGCCGCAGCTCGTCGTCGTCGCAGTGCCACCGGCCCAGCTCGGTGCGGTCATCGTGGACGCGCTCGCGCAGACCCAGGAGTACGGCGCCGTGGTGACCGACGTGGGCAGCGTGAAGTCGTCGCCGCTGCGAGAGGTGCTCGACAAGGGAGCCGACGTACGCCGCTACGTGGGCAGCCATCCGATGGCCGGCAGTGAACGCTCCGGGCCGCTCGCCGGGACCGCGGCCCTCTTCGACGGTCGGCCCTGGGCGATCACGCCGCACGCCGACGCGGACCCAGTAGTGGTGGCCTTGGTCGAGGAGCTCGCCCGGCTCTGCGGCGCCGTGCCGGTGATGCTCGACCCCGACGCCCACGACCGGGCGGTGGCCCGGACCTCCCATCTGCCCCACCTGATGTCCGCACTGGTCGCCGGGCGGCTCGCCGACGCCCCCGCCGACCATCTGGCCCTCAGCGGCCAGGGCGTCCGAGACGTGACCCGGATCGCGGCGGGCGACCCCGCCCTCTACGGCCAGATCGTCTCCGGGAACGCCTCTGCGGTGACCGACCTGTTGGGGGAGGTCCGCGCTCAGCTGGACGCGCTGATCGCCGCGGTCTCCTCGGGTGATCAGGCGGCGCTACGGACGCTCCTCGAGCTCGGCGTGGCGGGGACGCAGGCGATCCCCGGCAAGCACGGTGGCCCGCACACTCCGAGCGCGAGTGTGTTCGTCTCGGTGCCCGACACCCCCGGCGAGCTGGCGCGCCTTTTCGCCGACGTGGGGGAGAGCGGGGTCAATATCGAGGACGTACGCATCGATCACGATCCGGGCCGCCCGGTGGGCGTCACCGAACTGCTGGTTACCGCGAGCGCCGTCGAAGGGCTTCTTGCCGCGCTCGAATCGAAAGGCTGGGTGACTCACCGGTAGGCTGCCGCCCTGTGAACAACCCCGCGAGCAGCCCGCAGATCCCGGCGACCACGCCGGGCCGCAGCGTCGACCCCAACGCCGTCGTGATCGCCGTAGACGGCACTTCCGGGTCCGGCAAGTCGAGCACCTCGCGGGGTGTCGCGACCCGTCTCGGCCTGCGCTACCTCGACACTGGGGCCATGTATCGGGCGGTGACCTGGTGGATGCTCCAGCACGGTGTCGACATCCACGATCCTGAAGCCGTCGCGGGGCACGCCGCTGCTCCGGTGATTGTCTCGGGGACCGACCCGTCCGGGCCGACGATCACCCTCGACGGCGCCGACGTCTCCACCGAGATCCGCTCCGAGGCGGTCAATGCCAGCGTCTCCCCGGTGAGCGCCGTGCCCGCGGTGCGTGAGCAGCTCAAGGGTCTCCAGCAGGAGATCATCCGAGACGCGCTCGGCGGTGCGGGCGTCGTCGTCGAGGGCCGCGACATCGGCTCCGTCGTGTGGCCCGAGGCCGACCTCAAGGTCTACCTCACGGCCGACCCGGCTGCCCGCGCCGCCCGGCGTGCCCTGGAGGAGGGCGGCACTGACGCCGCACAGGTCCAGGCGTCGCTGGAGTTCCGCGATCGGATCGACGCCAGCAGGGCTGCAGCACCGCTCGTGCAGGCCGACGGGGCGGTCGAGCTCGACACGACGGCGTACACCCTCGACGAGGTCATCGACCAGGTTGTCGGCCTGGCCGAGTCCGTGAAGGCCAGAACGTGATCCTCGACGAGCAGGCGCGTCGCTCCATTCCCCGGACCGACGACGTGCCGCACCCGACCCGGTGGATGCTCCACCACTTCCGTTGGTTCGGGCGATGGGGGATCCGGCGGCGCTACGTCGTCCGTCTGCACGGCACCGAGCACGTCCCGGCCACTGGCGCGGTGATCCTGGCCTGCAACCACGTCGGCATCATGGACGGCCCGCTGCTCGCGATCTTCTCGCCGCGGCCGGTGCATGCGCTGACCAAGTCCGAGATGTTCGAGCACGGCTTCCTCGGTCGCTTTCTGCTCCTGGTCGGACAGATCCCGCTGCACCGGACGTTCACCGACCCGTCAGCGGCCAAGATCGCGCTCCACGTGCTCCGCACCGGGGGAGTGATGGGCATCTATCCGGAGGGGGCCCGGGGGAGCGGCGAGCTCCACCGCTGGCACGACGGTGCTGCCTACTTCGCGCTGGCTTCGGGTGCGCCGGTGGTGCCGGTGATCATGTTCGGGACCCGTGAGCCCGGCGGCGGCGCCTCCTCGCTGCCGCACAGGGGAGCCGCGATCGACATCGTCTACGGCGAGCCCTTCCGCGTGGAGGCGGTGCCGTGGCCGCGACGGCGGGAACAGGTCGAGCACGTCTCGAAGTTGTTGAAAGAGCACATGGCCGTCCATCTGGACCGTGCCAAGGCGCTGACCG
>Ga0164243_10003103_pt1 | contig 26835 bp, 21 predicted proteins | sample OricompcompostOP_FD_108781 | JGI IMG/M metagenome (GOLD analysis project Ga0164243, IMG submission 108781) | Organic Plus compost microbial communities from Emeryville, California, USA - Original compost - Organic plus compost (OP) | ecosystem: Engineered > Solid waste > Mixed feedstock >...
GGCCGGGATAATGAGCGGCGACGTCCTGCAGCGCGGCAATGGCGCGCTGATCGCGCTCGACGGCGATGACGCGTGAGGCGCCTTCGGACAGCAAGGCGCGGGTCAAGCCGCCGGGGCCTGGCCCGACTTCGATGATGGTCGCCTCCTTCAGCGGACTGGCCGCGCGTGCGATCCGTCCCGTCAGGTTGAGATCGAGCAGGAAGTTCTGGCCGAGCGATTTCTTCGCGATCAGGTCATGCTTGCGGATGACGTCGCGAAGCGGCGGCAGCCCGTCATGTGCGATGCTCATGCCGCCGGCGCCGTGCTTTTCGTCGTGGCGGCCATCCGGGCGGCGAGGCGCAGCGCGGCGATCAGGCTGGCGGGATTGGCCTTGCCGCTGCCGGCAATGTCGAAGGCGGTGCCGTGATCGGGAGATGTCCGCACGAATGGCAGACCGAGCGTGACGTTGACGCCATCGTCAAAGGCGATGGTCTTGATCGGGATCAGCGCCTGATCGTGATACATGCAGAGCGCAACGTCATAGCCGCGCCGCGCTGCCGCATGAAACAGCGTATCGGCGGGCAGGGGACCGCGCGCATCGATGCTGAGGCTGGCAAGGCGCTCGATCGCAGGACGAATGATCGTAATGTCTTCGTTGCCGAGGGCGCCATCTTCGCCCGCGTGTGGATTGAGCCCGGCGATGGCGAGACGCGGCCTGGCGATGCCGAAACGTTCGGTGAGCGCGCGGGCAACGATCTCGCCGGTCCTGACGATGAGATCGGTGGTGAGAAGGCGGGGCACGGCGTGCAAGGCGACGTGCACCGTGATCGGCACCACGGCGAGGTCCTCGCACCACAGCATCATCACTGGCATAGCGTCAACGCCCAGCATCTCCTTGGCGAGCCGGGCGAGATATTCGGTGTGGCCTGGATCGCGGAAGCCATGCCGATAGAGAACCGCCTTGGAAATCGGATTGGTGACGACAGCGCTGGCGCGCCCGGCGATCACGTCAGTGACGGCCTGTCGGATCGAGGCGATGGCAACCGGGGCGCTGCTGTCGTCCGGCGCGCCCGGCCGAGCGGTGGCTTTATGATCGAGCGGGACGACGGGGAGCGCTGTTGGGAATATTGAAGCTGTTTGATCGGCTGTGACGATTTTGATCGGGACGGTCAGGCCCAGATGCTGCGCGCGGGCCGCGAGATGATCGGGATCGGTGAGAAGATAGAAGGGCGGAATGCCTTTTGCGGTCCGCTGCTGCCAGGCCGCAAGCGTGATGTCAGCCCCGATGCCGGCCGGCTCGCCAATGGTCAGCGCCAGAGGCAAGGCGGACAAGGGCAGGGGTGCACGCATCTATTGCCTGTATTCGATCATGGCGCCGGCGCGCAATTCCTTCAGATAGCGGTCGGCCTGCTTCTTGAACCGCTCCTGAAACATCTCGTCGCGCAATTTGCGCTTCGTCGGTGAATCGGCGGTGGTTTCGCGCTTGTCGCACAAGGCAAAGACTTCGACGCCGCCGCTCGTGGTTTCCGGTGGCGTGAGCTTGCCGATTTCAACTTTCGACAGCACCTCGCGCAGCGGCGCGGGAAGGTCGGCCGAATTGCGCCGGACGGGCGGGCGTACCACGACATCGCGCAGCGCACGCGCGAAGGGCAGGCCGGAGGCGCAATCCTGGAAGCGCGCCCGCAGGGTGTCGGCTTCGCGCTTGCGCGTCTCGATCACATTGGCGCCGGCGCCGCGGGGCACGACGAAGGTGATCGGATAGAGCGTGTAATCGATGCCGACGTCGCGCTGCTCGCCGGTCTTGGCTTCGGCTTCGAAAATATCCTTCTCGCCGACCTGCAACTGGGTGGCGTAGCGGCCGCGGACGATCTGGCCCCAGGTCAGGTCGGCGCGCAGGCGCGCCTTGAGGGTGTTCGGGTTGACGCCGGATTTTTCCAGCTGTGCGGCAAATTGTTCGGGCGTCGCGCCGGCATTGCGGGCGATGGTGGCGAAGGACGAGTCGACCTCGCTGTCGCTGACTTCGAAATTGAAGCGCTTGCCGGCGAGAATTTTCAGCTTGTCGTCGATCAGCTCGTTGATGACATCCTGCCGCGACTTGCCTTTGCCGCCGCCGCCGAGGTTCATCAGGCGGCTGCGCTGCTCGATGTCATAGGCGGTGATCGGCTGGCCCGTGACGTAGAGGACGATCTGCGCCTGCGCGGCCGAGCCCGCCATGATCAGGATCGCGGCCGCGACCGCGATGAGGGTGCAAAGCGGCCGCAGGGCGCGAGCGAAGATCGGGGAAGTGCCATGCGTCATCAGAAAGGCCATCGCATTGGTTGGAGCTTGGGGCCAGACCAGGCTTAGCCAGTCGTTTTATAAGCCACCGCCGAGAGCGCTCACGCCCGTTGTCGTTTGCGTCGTACCGAGCGTGCGCAAGCCGAATTGCAGCATCACCCGGTGATCTTTGGTCGGGTTGCCGCTGTAGGTGTAATTGGTGATGTAATTCAAGGCCAAGATAAGGCAATCGTCGACATAGCCGACACCGACGCGCGTCTGGTCGAATTTATCGGCGTCGAGATCGTAGCGGGCCGCGGCGATCATCGCCCAGTTCTGCGTCATTTTGTACGACACGCCACCAAGGATGCCTTCGCGTCGGGTCAGGAAGCCCAGCTCGGGCTGTTCTGCGTAATTGCCGTACAGGGCCTGCAGCGACAGCCGGTCGAAATTGGCCTTACCCTCCAGTTCGAACCGCTTCACGTCGAAATTCTCCTCACCGAAGCGATAGCGCGTGGTGAAGGTGAAGATGCGATCCGGCTGGTAGGAAATCCGCGCGACGTAATCGGATGCGCGGGTATCAAGGCCGCTATTCAGGCCGGTATTGGTGGCGTCGCCGGCGGCGAAAGAATTACGGCCGAACAGCTGGTAGGACTGGCCGAACAAGGCATTCACATAGCCGCCCTGGTTGAACTGAGCGGTGTACTGAATGCCGTAATTGGCGCGGCCACCGCCTTCGACGCGGTCCCAGCCCGAGAATTTGTCGACCCGGAACAGGTTGGCGTCGTCGAAGACGAAGCTCTGCGCGTCTTCGTTTGGCAAGCGACCGATCTCCGTCTCATTCGGACGGGCGATGATCTGTGCAATCGGTTCGATCGTGTTGGTGCCCCACGACTGCACGTTCACGAAGGGATAGCGATATTCGAGGCCAGCCACCGGCATGCCACGGAACACGGCGCTGTCGCTGGTCTCAATGAAGTTCGAAACACCGGCCTGGTTGGTGAGGTTGACCGAGGCAATGTCAGCGCGCAGCGAGAAGAACGGCGTGAAAATCTGGCCGAGCGGATCGGTGATCGATTTGCGCCAATTGGCTTCGGCAGACAGCCTTGTGTAGGTGCCGGGTGCGCCGCGCAGCAGGCAGTTATTGGTGTTCTTGATCGCCGGGTCCGCCGTCGCAAGATTACAAATATCGTTGTCCTTGGCGAAGGGCGTGATCGGGTCGAACGAGGCGGACTCGCGCGACAGGCTGGTCAAGTTGAACTTGAAGCTCAACTCGCCGCCCACGACCGGCTGTCCCACAATGTAATTGTAGTCGATCACCGGATGGACGATCGGCAATTGCCGCTGATCGTCGAATTGCGAGAAGCCATAGAAGTGCATCGCCCGCGCGTCGAAATAGGAGCGGTCGCCACGGCCGATCAAATAGAGCTGCGAGACGCCCTGCATCTGATTGCCGAGGAAGGGGTCGTTGGTGTTGTTGGTGAAGCTTCTCAGGCGATAGTCCTGATAGAAGGTCTTGTCCGAAATCAGCAGAGCGTCCCAGCCCCAGACCCATTTCTGGTTGAGGGCGAACTGGCCGTTTGATTCGATGGCACCGCGCCAATCCCGATAACCCGGGGTGGGCTCGCCGTTCGACCGGAGAAAATCGTCCTTATCGAGCTGACGGATACCGGCCGCGCGGATCGCGTAGGCGCCGTTGATCAGGCGATGGCGGAATTCAGCCTGCAGCAACGGCCCTTGTTTGGTGGTGATGGTCGGCGTCAGCGTCAGATCGTAATTGGGTGCCAGAGCCCAGAAGTAGGGGGCCTGGGCCACGAAGCCTAACCGGGTATCAGTGCTGAAGATCGGCATGAGAAAGCCGCTCTTGCGCTTCACGGTCGGATCGGGCGCAGAGAAATACGGGAAATAGATCAACGGCTTGCCGAAGAATTCGAGCTGCGCCTGCTCGAAATAGATCATCTTCTCCTGCTCGTCGTGAATGATGCGCGCAGCTTTGACCTGCCAGAGCGGCGGCTTTTTCGGATCTTCCTTACAAGCCTCGCAAGCAGTGTAGACGCCGCTCTGCAGCACCGAATAGCGGCCTTCGCTACGATCAACGCGCGCCGCCGCGAAGCGGGTGGAGTCTGCCGTTTCAAGGCGCAGCGAATCGACGAAACCGTCGCGGTAATCGTCGTTCAGATCGAGAATATCGCCATAGGTGATGTTGCCATTGGCCTCGGTGAGGCGGACATTGCCTTCAGCCCGCAGCCGCTTGGTCTTCTGATTGTAGATGACCCTGTCGGCCTCAACGGTCGATCCATCGTAATAGATCTGAACGTTGCCGACCGCGTTCACGCGCTCGTTGACGTGGTCGTATTGGACCTCCGTCGCCTGCACCATCATCTGCTTGTCGCCGGACGCAGTCGGACTTGGCGCCGGCCTCGATCGGGACGGGCGCTGTTCAAACCGGAAGAAGTCCGTCTGTGCCTGCACAGGCGATACCGTCGCCAGCCCCCCCAAGGCTGTCGCACACCATATCGCCGCCGCAACGACTCGCGCGCGGTCAAAAGCTGCAGGACGGGTAAGGGAACGCAACGCCATCACCCGTCTTCCTGATAAAGTAACACCAAAAACCCCGTCAGCCCCCCGACAAGAACAGGAGCCCAAGCCGCCGTCACAGGAGACAGCAACTCAGTCTTGCTCATGTCTTCGGTGATTTTCGATAAAACATAAAGCAAAAATCCGGACAAGACGCCACCAAGAACCATCTTTTGAACACCGCCCATGCGGGCGAAGCGCAGGCTGAAAGCGGCGGCCAGAAGCACCATCGAGGCGAGCAAAAACGGCCGTGACAGCAACTTGTGATATTGCAGGCGGTAAGCTGCGGCCGCAAGGCCGGCATTTTCCGCCATCTTGATATATTCGGGCAGCTCCCAGAGGGTGAGCGTCTCGGCCGTGGCGAAGTTTTCCTGGACCTGTTCGCGCGAAATATTTGTTTTCAGTTTGTAGGTCGGATTCACGCTGGGCGGCTGGTCGGTCGGGTAAACACGAGCGTTGAGCAGCTCCCAATACCCATCCTTGAGCTCAGCCGATTCGGCTTCGATCCGCGTGTCGTATTGTCCGTCCTTATTGAAGGTGAAGACGGTGACCCCGCTCAGCTTCATGCCCTGGCGGCGGCTGCGCTGCGCATTGATGATGGATTGGCCATCCTCACTGCGCTGGCGGACCCAGAAGCCCGCTTCCTGCTGGCCAAAATTACGCTGGCCGAAGATCTCGGCCTCGTAGCGCTTGGCCTGTTCCTGCATGTTGGCGGCAACCGGATTGTAAACGAGGGTCGAGAACACCCCGAGAAGTAGCGCGACGATCACCGCGGGCGCGGTGAATTGCCAGGCCGAGACGCCTGCCGCCCGCGCCACGACCAGCTCATTGCGCCGCGACAGTCCGAGGTAACAGGACATGGCGCCGACCAGGATGCAGAAGGGCAGGATGCGTTCGGCCATCATCGGCACGCGGAATAGCGACAGCTTCAGCACCAGGAGGAGCGTGGCGTTCTCGTTGCTCGATGTTCGCCGCATCAGCTCGACGGAATCGAGCAGGATGACCAGGAAGACCACGCCGGTAAAAATCGCCATGGCGGCGACCAGGAATTTCATCCCGAAATAGCGGCCGAGGGTCATCGATACGCGCACGCTCTCGTCCTCCTCAGGTCGCTGCAGCTGTTGCAGGACGCGGAAGCCGCGCACGGATGGCGTCTATGGTGTTGGTCACAAAGGCCGGAGCCTCGATGACAAGCCCGCGATGAATGGCATAGAGGCCGGCGACGGTGGCGGCCGCGAGCAGGGCGTAGTGAAACGCCAGCACGAAGGGATAACGCACACACAGCACGATCACGACGAAGCCCAGCAGCCGGATGACCGAAATGGCGATGGCCGCCCCGGCAACCGACATCGCCCGACCCTGACGGGTCGTGCGGGGGGCGCCGAGATAGGCGAAGGTGATGATGGTGAAGACGATCGGATAGATCGGCGCGAAAATGCGATCATGCAATTCGGCGCGGACCGAGCCCTCCTGCAGCTTTGATTTTTTCGGGTCGTTCGTGATCAACTCCCAGATGTACCGATCGCGGGCAGAATTGCGCTGCACCCCTTGGTCATTGGAAGCCTGGGCCAGATCGAGCGCGTAGCGATCGAATTTCACAATGGCCGGATCTTTCTGCTTTTCCGGCTGCTTCGGCTGCGGCTTTTCCTCCACAGCAACGTCGTCTTTCTTCTTCTTTTTGTCGTTTTGCTGAGGCGTGACCTCAAGGCGCTGCACGCTGCCGGTCTCGAGAACAAGGAAGGTCCCACGCTCATCCTTTACCAGCGTGCCGGTCTCGGCGAGAAATGTCGCGCGCTCGGTCTTGCTGCGGCGGTCGTCGACGAACACGCCAAGCAATTGGCCGTTCGGCGCCCGCTCGCGGACATGGAAGGTGAGGCCGCGCTCGAAACCATTAAAACGGCCGGGCTGGACGATATTCGTGACCAGATCGGCGCGGACATCATTGGCCCAGTCATTCAGCGTCTGCAGCCCGAGCGGGCCGAGCCAGGAGCCGATGACGGTCATCGAGAGAGACACGAAAACCGCCATATAGAGGAATGGTCGGAACAGCAGCCAGGGGGACATCCCGGCCGCGTTCATCACGATCAGTTCGGAGTCGTTGGAAAGGCGGCCGATCGCGTGCATCACGGCGATCATCAGCGCGATCGGCGCGATCACCATCGCCAGCATCGGGATGATCAGCCCGGTGATGCCAAGGAAGACCAGGACGGTCTGGCCACGGCTGGTCATCAGGTCGATATCCCGCAGCGCCTGGGTGATCCAGATCACCGAGGTCAGGCTGAAAAGAACGATGATAAAGGCGCTGAAAGTAGTCGCGAAAATATACCGGCCGACAGCGCTGCCGCCGAGCGAGTGCAGGCCGAAAGAGGGGATAGAGAAACGCCCAAGCAGCGACGAGCCGATCGACCGCCAGTTAAATGCGCCGACCGTCATCGGACCAAGCTTGAGTGGACCCCGTTCCATCGGACCCATGTGCCGCGACGTTCCCCAATTCGCCCGCGGCTCCGGATGGAACCTTCGGTGGTTGGCGGAAAGCGGCTTCCCCAAAGCCAGTCTTTCCACAGCGATCATAATCGATTCACAAAGTGGCCCAGCCAAGGCAAAGCTGTTGAAAATGCATCGAAAAAGGTTAATGAGCTGGCAAGTTTTGCGGCCCTGTGTCCCCCATAACACGATCGAGACGGAGCGCGGCGCCGATATGGTTAATGGTTTCCATCGAGGCCGGCTGCTCGCGATCCGGAGGCGGGGATAAATCGCTACTCGAATCGCTTTGCGCGAAGCGCGTTGCCGCCGTACATCTGGAACCGGATCAGCGAATTCGACGCACAGACAGAGGATAGATCACCGATGGCGGGCGCTCCCAAACTTGCATTTTCATCGATCGCGGCGCCGGCCAAGGGCGCGCTGGTGGTCTTTGCCGGCGCCGATCTCTCTTTCGGTCCGGCGACCCAGAAGCTGCTGGCGCCGACCGGAGACCTCGTCAAGCGGGCGGCGGAAGCCGATGGATTCAAAGGCAAAAGCGGCTCGGCGCTCGATCTGATCGCGCCGCAGGGGCTGAAAGTTTCGCGGCTGATCGTGATCGGCACCGGCGACAAGCCGGCCGACGCGAAGGCCGAGGACGCGGTCAAGCTCGGCGGCAGCGCGTTCGGCCGCCTGCCGAAAACTGCCAGCGAAATCAGCATCATCGCCGAATTTCCCGACGGTCCCATGTCGGCCGATCAGGTCGCCGATCTCGCGCTGGGCGTGATGATGCGGGCCTATTCCTTTGATCGCTACAAGACCAAGCGCGGCGAGGACGAAACCGAAGCCCCGCAGCGCAAGGTGACGATCGGCACCGCCGATGTCGACAAGGCCCGCAAGGCCTGGGCCGCCCGTGAGGCAGTCGCCGACGGCGTCGTGATCGCCCGCGATCTGGTCAATGAACCGGCAAATGTCCTTTATCCTGAAGAGTTTGCGCGGAGAGCCGCGACCCTAAAGAAGCTCGGCGTCGAGGTCGAGATCCTCGACGAGAAGGCGCTGGCCAAGCTGAAAATGGGCGCTCTCCTTGGCGTCGGGCAAGGCTCGGAGCGGGAAAGCCGGGTCGTCGTAATGCGCTGGAACGGCGGCAAGAAGGGCGATAAGCCCTTGGCCTTCATAGGAAAAGGCGTCTGCTTCGATACCGGCGGCATCTCCATCAAGCCGGCCGGCGGCATGGAGGATATGAAGGGCGACATGGCGGGCGCCGCCTGCGTCGTCGGCCTCATGCACGCGCTGGCCGCCCGCAAGGCCAAGGTCAATGTCGTCGGCGCCATCGGCCTCGTCGAGAATATGCCCGACGGCAAGGCCCAGCGGCCGGGCGATATCGTCACTTCGATGTCCGGCCAAACCATTGAAATCATTAATACGGACGCCGAAGGCCGGCTGGTTCTGGCGGACGTGCTTTGGTACGTGGCAAAGACCTATAAGCCCGAATTCATGATCGATCTGGCGACCCTGACCGGCGCCATCATCGTCTCGCTCGGTCACGAATATGCGGGCTTGTTCTCCAACGACGACAGGTTAGCAGAAAGGCTCGTAGAAGCAGGTTTGCTCACCTCCGAGCGCGTCTGGAGAATGCCGCTCGGGCCGGAATACGACAAACAGATCGATTCCAAATTCGCCGATATGAAAAATACCGGCGGCCGTATGGGCGGATCGATCACCGCCGCCCAGTTCCTGCAGCGCTTCGTCGACAAGACGCCCTGGGCGCATCTCGACATTGCCGGCACCGGGATGGGCTCGCCGCAGACCGACGTCAACAAGAGCTGGGGGTCGGGCTTCGGCGTGCGACTGCTCAACCGGCTGGTGGCCGACAATTACGAAAAGTGAATCGGGTGGGCGGTGATGGCGCAGTGAGGCATGATCGCGGCGGGCAGGGATGCTCGCCGCTGCTCACGTGTGCTGGCATCGCAACAGCGGCGACACGTTCGTGACGGAAGTTCGCTTCTATCACCTGATCGAACAGACAATCGAGCGCGTGCTGCCGCAACTGCTCGAATTGTCGCTGCAGCGCGGCTGGCGGGTCGTCGTGCAGGCCTCATCCGAGGAGCGGGTGGAGGCGCTCGACGCGCATCTGTGGACCTATCGCGACGACAGCTTCCTGCCGCACGATACTGCACGCAGCCCCGACGCTGCCGATCAGCCGATCCTGATCACCGCCAATGACCGCAATCCCAATAACGCGACAGTGCGCTTCCTGATCGATGGCGCGCCGCTGCCGGTCGACACTGCGCAATATGAGCGGCTGGTGCTGATCTTTGACGGCAATGACGATGAGGCCGTCACCGCCGCGCGCGCGTCCTGGGCGCAGGTGAAAGCGCAGGGCCACACCGCCAGCTACTGGCAGCCGGACGACAGCGGCCGCTGGGTGCAGAAGGCCTGATCGGACGCCAGCGTTAACGATTCCTCACGCGGAGCGTTGATCGCCGCCATGTTGCTGACTAAAAATTCGGCTGTCTAATCTCCTGGGACGAACTTCAAGTCAGGGACGTAGCGTGTTGAATTGCGTTGTCACCAGAACCAAGTCGCGCAAAGCATTGTCGCGGTCGGCGATGCTGTGCGGAATGCTGGTGCTGCTGGCCAATTGCGCCGCGCCCGACACGAACGAAAAGGGCGCCAAGCTGTCCGACATGTTCGCGACACCGGAATGGGCGAAGTTCAGCAATTCCAAGCCGAGCGCGCAGCGCCGCGCGATCACGCCCGATGATCTTGTCAGCGCCGATGGCCGGTGCGCTGCGCCGGTTGAAGCGGCTCCTGTCCAGACTGCGGAAGCACCCACCGATGCTACGAGTGATGCCAGCGCTGCGCAGCCCGGCGCGCCGCTGGTGGCCGGCGGCATCGCGCTGGCGATGACCGAATGCGAAGTGGTGCATCGCACCGGCGCTCCCAGCAGCGTCGATATCGGCGCGGAGGGGACCACCCGCATCGCCACGGTCACGGTTACGCAGGGGGCGAATGCCGGTCTCTATCGCTTCCGCGCTGGCCGGCTGATCTCGATCGAACGCATCGACGTGCCGGCGCCCGCCCGGCCCACGCGCGCGACAAAAGCCAAGAAATCAGCACCGCCGGCGATGCGCGGCTCGCAGCAATAGCGCGCCGCCTCGCTTGTGAGATGCGATATATAACCTTGCATGCGGTGCGCTCCCTCTCCCATGGGGAGAGGGTTGGGGTGAGGGGATCGGTCCCTCGATAGTGTTTAGCCCCTCACCCGGATCGCATAGGCGATCCGACCTCTCCCGATGGGAGAGGTGAAGACGCGGCCGCTGCGACGGCGTGTGGGATCGAGCCCAATTCCTGCTGCCCAATGACGTGGCCCAACTCTTGCATTTTCTCCAGCTCGCACTCAACCTGACGCGACTGGGGGGGAATTCCTGCAATGAAAAACGTCAAGCTTGTTACCGCCGCTGCGCTAAGGCCAAAGTCGCGCAAATCAGATCTCAAGTCGTCTCTTGTCTCGATCGCGCTGTCGATGCTGGCGCTGACGGCGATCTCGCCCGTTCACGCGCAAGACGCGACGGCGACTTATCCGAACCGGACCGTGAAAGTCGTGTTGCCATTTCCGCCCGGCGGCGTGGCCGACGTGGCAGGACGCCTGATCGCGCAGAAGCTGTCGGAGAATCTGGGCCATAGCTTCGTGATCGAAAACCGTGGCGGTGCTGCCGGCAATATCGGTGCGGCGCTGGTGCAGGATTCAACACCTGACGGCTATACGATCATGTTCACCTCTTCGAGCTTCCTGATCAATCCGGGCTTGCAGAAGGTGCCTTACAAGCCGGTCGAAGGCTTTGCGCCGATCAGCGTTCTCAGCTCGTCGCCGAGCATTCTCGCCATTCATCCCAAGCAAACCGCGACGACGATGAAGGAGATGACCGACTGGGTGAAGAAAGAGCCGGGCAAGCACAGCTATGCATCGGCCGGCGTCGGCTCAACGCCGCATCTGCAAGGCGAGATGCTGAAGCAGGCGTTTGGACTCGACATGGTGCATGTGCCGTTCCCCGGTGGCGCGCCGGCGCTGCAATCGGCAGTCGGTGGCCATACGCCGGTGGTGATCGCGGCGCTCGCGCCGGCCATTCCGCTGGTGAAGGGCGGTGAATTGCGCGCGCTCGCGATCATTGGACCCAAGCGCGTATCGGCTTTACCGGATGTGCCGACGATGACGGAAGCCGGCTTGCCGGGTCAGGAAACCGAAACGATTTTGCTGGCGCTCGCACCCGCCCGTACGCCGAAGGAGATCGTCGACAAGCTGTCGCGCGAGATCAACAAAGTGGTGGCGATGCCGGAGGTGGTGCAGAAGCTGGACAGTCTTGGCTTCTCGCCGATGGGCACGACGCCGGAGCAGACTGCCGAACGGATCAAGAGCGAACTCGATCTGTGGGCCAAGGTGATCAAGGACGCGAATATTCAGTAGCTGAGGTTTTGCGCGAAGATTCAGGAGCTGGGCTGAATGTGAGCTGGGTAGTCTCTTTCTCCGCTCATCCCGGCGAAAGCCGGGATCCAGAGGCGCATGCGCGGCTGTTTCGGTTGCCCTGGGTCCCGGCCTTCGCCGGGACGAACGGGTAGAGGGGCGCGCATATCGCCACGGCTGTCATGCGCGGGCTTGACCCGCGCATCCATCACGCAAGGAGTCTTGCGAAGCGGATGGATGGCCGGGTCAAGCCCGGCCATGACGAAGCAGCGACGTGATCACTCCGACGCCTCTTCCATCGCGGCGCTGGCGGCGAGCCAGTCTTCTTCCGCCTGTTCGAGTTTGGCGGCGACGTCATTGCGTGTCTTGGCCACCTGCGCGGCCTTGGCCGGATCGGTGGTGAACAAAGTCGTCAGCGACGCATCGAGCGTTTCGATCTCCGCGCTCAGGCGTTTGACCTTGTCTTCGGCGCTGGCGATGCGTTTGCGCAATGCAGACAGTTCAGACAGTTTTTGCGGCGTGGTCTTTCCGGAAGCGGGTTTCGCCGCTGATTTGTTGCCGGCGTTCTTCTTGTCGCTGCCGCTGCCTGACAGGATCAATCCGCGATAATCGTCAAGATCGCCCTCATAGGCGCCGACCTTGCCATCGCGCACGATCCAGAGCCGATCGACGCAGGCTTCCAGCAAGAAGCGATCATGCGACACGAGGATCACCGCGCCCGGATAATCATTGATCGCTTCGATCAGGGCGGCGCGGCTGTCGATATCGAGATGGTTGGTCGGCTCGTCGAGAATGATCAGATGCGGATTGTTGAAGGTGGCAAGGCCCAGCATGACGCGGGCCTTTTCGCCACCCGACAGCGTCGACACCGGACTATCGGCGCGCGGGCCGGAAAAGCCGATGGCGCCGGCCTTGGCGCGCACTTTGGCTTCCGGATCGTCCGGCATCAGCCGCCGCACATGCTCATAGACGCTTTCGTCTTCATGCAACTCGTCGAGCTGATGCTGCGCGAAATAGGCGATGCGCAACTTGTCGGCGCGGGTGATCGAGCCGCCCATCGGCGCGAGCCGTTCGGCCAGCAATTTCACCAGCGTCGATTTGCCGTTGCCGTTGGCGCCGAGAAGCGCGATGCGATCGTCATTGTCGATGCGCAGCGACAGATTGCGCAGGATCGGCTTGCCGGGCTCATAGCCGACCGACACGCCATCGAGCGCGATGATCGGCGGCGACAACAGCTTGTCGGGCACCGGCAGGATGATCGGACGCACATCATCGGCAATCGACGCCGAAGTCGGTTCGAGCTTGGCCAGCATCTTTAGTCGCGATTGCGCCTGCCGTGCCTTCGAGGCCTTGGCGCGGAAGCGGTCGACGAAGGCTTGCAGATGCTTGCGTTGCGCCTCCTGCTTCTTGGCAAATTTGGCGTCCTGCATCTGCTTTTCGCGGCGCTGGCGCTCGAAGGAGGAATAGCTGCCGCGATAGAAAGTCAGTTTGCCGTTTTCCAGATGCAGGATGGAATCGACGGCGTTGTCGAGCAGGTCGCGGTCATGGCTGATGACCAAAACCGTATGCGGATAGCGGGAGAGATGGTCCTCCAGCCACAGCGTGCCTTCGAGATCGAGATAGTTGGTCGGCTCGTCGAGCAGGAGCAGATCGGGCTGCGTGAACAGCACCGCGGCGAGCGCGACGCGCATGCGCCAGCCGCCGGAAAATTCCGAGATCGCGCGGGCCTGGTCCGCCGTCGAAAAGCCGAGGCCGGACAGGATCGCCGCGGCTCTGGCGGGCGCGCTATGAGCGTCGATATCGACGAGGCGGATATGGATGTCGGCGATGCGCTGCGGATCGGTCGCGGTTTCGGCCTCCTCAAGCAGCGCCTTGCGCTCGGTATCGGCGTTGAGCACGACGTCGAGCAGGCTGTCCGGGCCGGAGGGGGCTTCCTGCAACAGCCGGCCGACCCGGGCGCGCTGGCGCACGGTGATATTGCCGCTCTCGGCGGCGAGCTGTCCGGTCAACACGTTGAACAGGGTGGTCTTGCCGGTGCCGTTGCGACCGACGAGGCCCGCGCGCGAGCCGGCGGGGATGCGCACCGTGGCTTCATCGAGGAGCAGACGCCCGGCCACGCGGACGGACAGGTTTTCAATATTCAGCATGGCCGGGGTTGTGGCGAAAAGGGCAGGAGACTGCAATCCCCCAGACCGCGATCCCCTTAAGTGAAATCAGGCCCAGCGTGACTCTTGTCACGAATCACATGAGATTGATCGCATGGCATCTACGCGATGCCTGTGTGGCGTTTCTTCTCAAGCTGCGTTTCATCTCAAACCGCAATGAGGACGCTATGGCCAAGAAAGCCAAAAAGACCCCGAAGAAAAAAGCCAAGAAGAAAAAGAAATAGTCCGTTTCAGTTCTGACCCGGGCGGGGTGTCAACCGCTCGGGTCTGCCGGTCGGGCCGCGTTGCGGCGTTGGCCGCCCTTATTTCCCGGCATCCGCCTGCGAGCCGGTCGCCTTGACGATCTCCGCCCAGGACTTGATCTCCTCGCGCACGAAGCCTTCGAACTCCTTCTTGCGCATGGGCGCAAGATCAAGGCCGAGCTTGTCGAGCCGATCCTTTAGTTCGGGATCGTTCAGCGTATCGAGCACCTGGGTTTCGAGATTTTGCTCGATATCGGACGGCGTGCCGTTGCGCACGAAGATGCCCATCCACGAGCGCAGCTTGAAATCGGGGAAGCCGGCTTCGGCGATGGTCGGCAGGTCCGGCTGCGAGGACGGCCGCTTGCTGGAGAATGCCGCCAGCGCGATCGCTTTCTTGGCTTCCAGGAACGGCGTCGCCGCACCAAGGCCCGACGCCACCACCTGCACTTCATTGGCCACCAGCGCGGTGTAGGCCGGCGCCGCGCCCTTATAGGGCACGGCCTGAATATCGAGATTGGCGCTGCGCTTCAGCCATTCCATGGTGAAGAAATGCGGGCTGCCCTGTCCGAGATGGCCGTAATTGAGTTTGCCGGGATTGGCTTTGGCGTAGGCGAGGAAATCCTGCACGCTGCGCGCCGGCACCGAGGGATGCACCATCAGCGCGAACGGCAATTCGATCAGCCGCGCCACCGGCGACAGATCCTTGTCGAGATCGAAGCGCCGGTTTGGTACCAGCGTTTCATTGATGGCGACGGCATTGGAGAGAATGGCGATGGTGGCGCCATCCGGTGCCGAGCGTGCCAACGCTTCGGTGACGATGAGTTCGGAGCCGCCGGGCCGGTTATCGATCACGACGGGACGATGCAGCTTGTCCTGCAAGCGCTGGCCGATCATCCGCGCGACGATGTCGGCGCTGCCGCCGGGCGCGTAGGGCACGAGAAAGGTGATCGGACTGGACGAGGAGGATTGCGCGACAGCGCTGGACAGCAAGGCGATCGAGACGAAGGCGGCAGCGGTCAGCGCACGGAACATTGTCGGGCATCCTGTTCAACCGGCCCTCGAACGATACGGCGCGGTATCGCTGTTTGCAACCATTCCAGTGAGAGACTGTGAACCCTTTCGCGCTCATCCGCACCATTGCCGGCGGCGCGCGATGTATGAACTTTCCGTTCACCGCCGTGTTGATCGTACGACAACCCGTTGTTCAACCAAGAGGCATTCACATGAAATCCATTCTCGCGATGGCCGTTGCCGGCGCATTCACCGTCGCAATTGGCGCGGCCGTTCCGGCGCAGGCGCAGGGCGTTTCGCACAAGACCGATGTGACGAGCGACTTTTCGTCAGCCAAGAAAAAGATGTCGAAGAAGAAGACCTCCGCGAAACATCGCACCAGCCGCAATTATTACAACGGCCGCCAACGCGGCTATGTCGATAACGACTACAGATCCTCGGCTTATGGCTGGGGCGGTGGCTATCGCGGCAGCTATGCGGCCGATCCGTCCTTCGCGCCCAACGGGCGGCCCTATCGCCCGTCGGCCTACAGCCCCTGCCAGATCGATCTTGGCTACGGACGCTTTACGTCCTGCGACCGGTAAGGTTACTCCGCTTGTCGGAATGCAGGATCGTGGTGGGAGCCCCACGGCTTCCGCCATGTTCTTTGCTCCGCTTTAGCCTGGCCAAACCCGCAAAAGCGCCGCATCGCGCCTTGCTTGGTCCCTTGCTTGCCGGACGGGAAGGGCGCCGCTATAAGCCGCGCGCAAGCCATCCCGGGCTCTCATTTTTCTGACATTCAAGGACGTTGTTATGGCCACCGAGCGGACATTTTCGATTCTGAAACCGGATGCGACCGAGCGCAATCTCACCGGCGCGATCAACGCGGTGATCGAGAAGGCAGGTCTGCGGATCATCGCCCAGAAGCGCATCCGCATGACGCAGGAGCAGGCCGAGACCTTCTATGGCGTGCATCGCGAGCGCCCGTTCTTCGGCGAACTCGTCTCCTTCATGACCTCGGGCCCGGTGGTCGTTCAGGTTCTGGAAGGCGAGAACGCCATCGCCAAATATCGCGACGTGATGGGCGCGACCGATCCGTCCAAGGCCGCTGACGGCACCATCCGCAAGCTTTTCGCGAAATCGGTTGGCGAAAATTCCGTGCATGGTTCGGATGCGGCCGACACCGCCAAGCAGGAAATCGCCCAGTTCTTCACCGACAAGGAAATCGTCGGCTGATCGACCAGAATTCGGCTGCCCTCAGCCAAATCAGCATAAGATGGGCGTCGCAGACCTCCTGCGGCGCCCGTGTTCTTTTCACCCTGCGCAAGTTCCTGAAGGGCGGTGGCGGGAACTCGTAAGGCCGCAGCCGGCTGCGGCAAGTTCCCACAGCCTGGCATACCTAATACGGTTGCCCCTGTAGATTTACGGTCGTAAAACCCCACTACCAGTCAATAAAGGGGTCTCTGGTGGAAACGCTACTTGCGGATCTGTTCTCGCCCGCCTTCTGGGTGGCCGCGGGAAAAATCATCGGCATCAATATCATTCTGTCGGGTGACAATGCCGTCGTCATCGCCATGGCGTGCCGCATGTTGCCGGCCCGTGAGCGGTTCTGGGGCATGGTGCTGGGCGCGGGCGTCGCCGTCGGCCTGCGCATCGTCTTCACGCTCGTCGTCGCCCAGGCGATGGAATATCCATATCTGAAGCTGGTCGGTGGCCTCCTGCTGTTGTGGGTTGCGGTCAAGCTGGTGGTGCCGGAAGAGGAGGGCGACGGCAAAGTCGCCGCTGCTGATAATCTCTGGCGCGCGGTGCGCATCGTCGCCATCGCCGATATCGTCATGAGCCTCGACAACGTCATCGCCATCGCCGCTGCGGCGGAATCGGCGGCGGCTGCGGTCGATCTCGCCCATGCCACGAGCATCAAGGCCATCCTGATCATCTTCGGCCTCGCCACCTCGGTGCCGCTGATTATCGCAGGCTCGGCGCTGCTGATGTCGCTCCTCGATCGTTTCCCGATCCTGGTCTGGGCCGGCGCGGCTTTGCTCGGCTGGGTGGCCGGCGATATCATGGCCAAGGACAATGCGCTGATCCCGTATTTCAGCGCGGAGACCCTGCACGCGGCGCATCTGTGGGCGGCGGTGGCCGGCGCGGTCTTCGTCGTCGGTCTTGGCTACCTGCTGCGCAGCGCCCATCACAAGCGGATGCTGGATGCACCGCTGGTGATGGACCCGCCTGGGCCGGAAGAATTTCCGCACAAGCACTAACTCCCCGAGTTGGCCGGAAACCGCTTCGCACTTTTCGGCATCAGGCTCTCGGCGAAACTGATAAGAGAGGCAGGATGAACGTTCATCCTGCCTCTCTTGCTGTCCGGGCCTCGGCCTGTCCGCACGATTGTCCCTCCACCTGCGCGCTGGAGGTCGAGGTGCTGGACGGCCGGCGGATCGGCCGCCTGCGCGGGGCGGGCGATAACGCCTACACGGCGGGCGTGATCTGCGCGAAAGTCGCGCGCTATGCCGACCGCATCCATCATCCTGATCGTTTGACCGTGCCGCTGCGCCGGAAAGGCGCAAAAGACTCAGGCGCGTTCGAGCCTATCGGCTGGGACGACGCACTCGATATCGTGGCCGAACAATTCCTGAAGGCCGAAGCGCGCTATGGCGCTGAGACCGTCTGGCCGTATTTCTTCGCTGGCACGATGGGCCTCGTCATGCGCGACGGCATCAACCGCCTGCGCCACGCCAAAAAATACTCGGGCTTCTTCTCGACCATTTGCGTCAATCCCGCCTGGGGCGGCTTCATCGCCGGCACTGGCCGCCTTGCCGGGCCTGATCCGCGTGAGATGGCGAAATCCGACCTCGTTGTGCTCTGGGGCACCAACGCGGTCGCCACGCAGGTCAATGTGATGACGCACGCAACGCGCGCTCGCAAGGAGCGCGGTGCGAAAATCATCGCTGTCGATGTTTACATGAACGGCACGATGCAGCAGGCCGATCTGCCGGTGCTGATCAAGCCCGGCACCGACGGTGCATTGGCCTGTGCCATCATGCATTGCCTGTTTCGCGATGGCGCCGCCGATTGGGATTATCTCGAACGCTACACCGACGTGCCGCATGAGCTTGAGGCGCATGTGCGGGACAAGACGCCGCAATGGGCGTCGGCCATCACCGGCTGCCCGGTCGAAACCATCGAGGAGTTTGCGCGGCTGGTCGGCAGCAACAAGCGAACATTCTTCCGGCTGGGCTATGGCTTTTCGCGTTCGCGCAATGGCGCGATCAACATGCATGCGGCGAGCTGCATCGCCGCCGTTACCGGCGCCTGGCAATATGAAGGCGGTGGTGCGTTCCACAATAACGGCGCGATTTATCAGTGGAACAAAGCGATGATCGAGGCGCCGGAGCTGCGCGATCCTTCGGTACGCATGCTCGATCAGTCGCGGATCGGCGCTATCCTCAATCACGACAGCGACGCGTTATGCGGTGGTCCGCCTGTGACCGCGATGCTGATCCAGAACACCAATCCGGTGTCGGTCGCGCCCGATCAGAACACCGTCAAGCGCGGCTTTGCGCGCGATGATCTGTTCGTCTGCGTGCATGAGCAATTCATGACAGAGACCGCGGCGATGGCCGATATCGTGCTGCCGGCGACGATGTTCATGGAGCATGACGATCTCTATCAGGCCGGTGGCAGCCAATATATTCTGCTGGGGCCCAAGCTTGTTGATGCGCCCGGCGAATGCCGCTCCAATCATGAGGTCATCAACGCGCTGGCCGCACGGCTCGGCGCCGAGCATCCGGCCTTTGCGATGTCGCCGCGCGAGCTGATCGACTGGACGCTGCAACATTCGGGCTGGGGCGATCTTGAAACGCTGGAGCGCGATCGCTGGATCGATTGCCAGCCGTCTTTTGAACGCGCCCATTATCTCGACGGCTTTAACTGGCCTGATGGCAAATTCCGCTTCAAGCCGGACTGGCGTAACGTGCCGTTCAAGACGCCGGGACTGTCGGGGCCGGTCGATGCCATTCCGGCTTTGCCCGATCACTGGCAGGCGATCGAAATCGCCGACGACACGCATCCGTTTCGGCTGGCGACATCGCCGGCCCGGCAATTCCTGAATTCGACCTTCACCGAGACGCGCAGTTCGGTGAAGCGGGAAGGGAGACCGACCCTGATGATGCATCCCGATGATGCGCAGCCTCTGGGTCTCATCGACGGTGCGAAGGTGAAGGTCGGCAATGCGCGCGGCGTGGTGACGCTGCATCTGACCTTGTTCGACGGCTTGCAGCGTGGCGTCGTGATCGCGGAATCGATCTGGCCGAATGCGGCTTACGAAGACGGCTGCGGCATCAATTCGCTGACCGGCGCCGATGCCATCGCGCCGTTCGGCGGCGCGGCCTTCCACGACAATAAGGTGTGGGTGCGGGGCGCTTAATTTCGGCGCGCGGCGCCGGGCAGGAAGGCGGAGTCGACGTCGCTGACATCGCCTTCGATCACACCAACGTCGCCTTCGACGCGCACGCGGCCTTCGGCGACGAGTTTCAGCGCCAGCGGATAGATGCGGTGTTCGACCGCCAGCACGCGCCGCGCCAGCACCTCCTCGGTGTCATCGGGCAGCACCGAGACGACGCCCTGGGCGATGATCGGACCTGAATCCATATCCGGCACGACGAAATGCACCGTCGCGCCATGCAGGTGGACGCCGGCCTCAAGGGCGCGGCGATGCGTGTCGAGGCCCTTGAATTCCGGCAGCAAGGCCGGATGGATGTTGAGCATCTTATCGGTCCAGCGCGACACCAGCCACGGCGTCAATATCCGCATGAAGCCGGCGAGACAGACAAGCTCGATGCGATGCTGTTCGAGGATCGCCTGTAGTTCCTGCTCGAAACGCTCGCGGTCCTTGCCGAAGGTTTTGTGATCGACGACAGCCGTTGCGATGCCATGCTCGGCGGCGGTACGAAGGCCGGCGGCTTCCGGCCGGTTCGATACGACGAGAGCGATCTGCGCCGGGAAAGCGGGGTCTTCAGCCGCCGCGATCAGCGCCGACATGTTGGAGCCGCGGCCGGAAATCAGGATCGCAACCCGCTTGCGTGTCATCGGTGTCAGGCGGCGTTGTAAGTCAGGTCGAGCTCGCTGGAATAGCTCACGCGTTCCTCACCCTTGGCCGGCACCACGTCGCCGAACTGGATCACGGTCTCGCCGGCGCCGCGCAAGGCGGCCATCACCGCCTCGGCCTCGCTCGCGGCGACAATCGCGATCATGCCGATCCCGCAATTGAAGGTGCGCAGCATTTCATGCGCGTCGATATCGCCGGCCTTGGCCATCCATTTGAACACCGGCAGCACATCGACCTTGGCCAGATTGAGCTCGACGCCGAGAGACTTCGGTAGAGCGCGCGGGATGTTGTCGGGGAAGCCGCCACCGGTGATATGGGCCAGCGCCTTGATCGCGCCGGTCTTGCGGATCGCGGCGAGGCACGACTTCACATAGAGCCGCGTGGGCACGATCATCGCTTCGCCGAGGCTCTTGTCCGGATCGAACGGGGCAGGGGCATCCCAGGACAGGCCCGACCGCTCCACCACCTTGCGGGCGAGCGAGAAACCGTTGGAATGAATGCCGGACGAGGCAAGGCCCAGCACCACGTCGCCGGCGGCAATGTCGCCGCGCGGCAGGATGGTGCCGCGTTCGGCCGCGCCAACGGCAAAGCCGGCAATATCGTAATCGCCCGGCTGGTAGAGACCGGGCATTTCCGCAGTCTCGCCGCCGATCAGCGCGCAGCCGGACAGCCGGCAGCCCTCGGCAATGCCGGCCACCACCTTGGCGCCGACCTCGGGATCGAGCTTCGAACAGGCGTAGTAATCCAGAAAGAACAGCGGCTCGGCGCCCTGGACCACCAGGTCATTGACCGACATGGCGACGAGGTCGATGCCGATGGTCTCGTGCCGGCCGGTATCGATGGCGATCTTGACCTTGGTACCGACGCCGTCGGTCGCCGCCACCAGCACCGGGTCCTTGAAGCCGGTGCGGGCGAGATCGAACAGGCCGCCAAAGCCGCCGATTTCCGAATCCGCGCCGGGCCGCGCGGTGGCGCGCACCAGCGGCTTGATCAGATCGACCATCCGGTTGCCGGCATCAATATCGACCCCGGCCTCGCCATAGGTCAGGCCGCCGCGCTTCTCAGCCATGGATCAGGTGGTCCCTGTGTCAAAATGGTCCGCCGAAACGGCGAAATTCGCCGGGTCGTAGCGCGGGAATCGCATTATGCGCAATGCCTTGACGCCGTTATAGTGTGACCTGAGCCGGTTTCGCCGGCACCGTTTGCTGCCGGGACCTCCACCTTGAGCCTACCCAATCTGATCACCATGGCGCGCATCCTGAGCGTGCCGCTCATCGTATGGGCGATCACGTCCGGACATATGCTGCCGGCCTTTTTCGTGTTTCTGGCCGCCGGGGTGAGCGACGCCGTGGACGGCTTCCTGGCCAAGCGCTTCGACATGAAGACGGAACTTGGCGCCTTGCTGGACCCCCTGGCCGACAAGGCGCTGATCGTCTCGATCTATGTGGCGCTGATTTTTGTCGATGCGCTGCCGGGCTGGGTGGTCATCCTCGTGGTCTCCCGCGATATCCTCATCATCGGTGGCTTCCTGCTCGCCATGCTGATGGACCGGCCGATGCCGGTGCGGCCGCACCCCGTCTCCAAGCTCAACACCGTGGCGCAGATCCTGCTCGCTGGCCTCGTGCTGGCCTCGCTCGGGCTGAATTTCAATGCCGGCTGGCTGCTGCCGGCGCTGATCGTGCTGGTGACGATCTTGACCTTGCTTTCAATCGGCTTCTATGTCGCGGAATGGATCCGGCATTTCAGCACCAATGGTGCGCGGGATTGAAGCGGCTATAGAGGCACGCAGATGAGCACGATGACGACGGCACCGGTTGTCAGTCCGCCGCGGCCTCCACGCCAGCCGGTGCCGCTGACCAAGCAGATGATCTTCTGGGCCTGCGCCTTTTTGGTCCTGGCGCTGCTGCTGTGGTTGCTCAATGACGTGCTGCTGCCCTTCATCGCCGGCATGGTGCTGGCCTATCTGCTCGACCCGGCGGTGCGGCGGCTGCAGAAATGGGGCCTCAACCGCACCATCGCTTCGGTGCTGATCGTGTTCGCGATGATCATCCTGCTGGTGGTCGGCCTGATCCTTCTCGTTCCCGCGATCACCTCGCAGATTGGCGCCTTCACCCAGCATCTGCCGCAATATATCGACCGCTTGCAGGAGCTGGCCCATCAGCAAAGCGAGGGCTGGCTCGGCCAGTTCATCGGCGAGCGGCTGCCGGATGCGCAGAAGTCGCTCAGCGGTGTCGCGTCTTCGGCCACCGGCTGGGTCGCCGGTCTTCTCGGTTCGCTATGGTCCGGCGGCAAGGCGCTGTTCTCGCTGCTCTCGCTGATCGTCATCACGCCGATCGTCGCCTTTTATCTTTTGATCGACTGGGAGCGGATGATCGCCAAGGTCGATTCCTGGATACCGCTCCAGCACAAGGAGACCGTGCGCGGCCTCGCCCGCGAGATGGATGCGGCAATTGCCGGCTTCGTCCGCGGCCAGGCGATCGTATGCCTGGTGCTTGGCATCATCTATTCGGTCGGTCTGATCGCCATCGGCGTCAATTTCGGATTGCTGATCGGCATGACCGCCGGCATCATCAGCTTCGCGCCCTATATCGGCACGATCGTCGGCTTCATCCTCGCCGTCGGCGTCGCCGTCGCCCAATTCTGGCCGGACTGGACCGTGCCGGCGATGGCGGTCGGCATCTTCATGTTTGGCCAGTTCATTGAGGGCAATTTCCTGCAGCCGCTGCTGGTCGGCAAGGAAATCGGCCTGCATCCGGTGTGGCTGATGTTCGCGCTGATCGCCTTCGGCGTGCTGTTTGGATTTGTCGGGCTGTTGATCGCTGTGCCGGTTGCCGCTGCGATCGGCGTGCTGGTGCGCTTCATGCTCAAGCAATATCTCGCCAGTCCCTTCTATACCGGCAGCCAGCAAGGCTGATGGCTGGTCAGCCCCGTCCGCGACAATTAGCGCTTGCCCTCGATCATGCAGCCAGCCTGACGCGGGACGATTTCCTGCCGGGCCCGTCAAACGAAAACGCGCTGGCGCTGCTGGAGCGGTGGCCGGACTGGCCGGCGCGGGTGCTGGCGCTGGTCGGCCCCGAGGGCAGCGGCAAAAGCCACCTGGCGTCAATCTGGGCGACCGCTTCCGGCGCCCGTTTTCTGTCCGCCCGGGCGCTGACGGTCGATGCCTTGCCTGAGGCGCTGACCACCGGCGCGCTGGTACTGGAGGATGCCACGCCCGACGCGCTCGATCAGCGGGCGCTGTTTCATCTCCTCAATCTGGTACGGGAGGATGACGGCTGGCTGCTGCTGACAACCCGCACTCCGCCAGTCTCCTGGTCCATTGGCCTACCGGATCTCGCCTCGCGGCTGCGTGCGATGCCGACGGTCTCACTCGCCATGCCGGACGAGGCGCTGCTGCGTGCGGTGATGGTCAAATTGTTCGCCGACCGGCAATTGGCGGTGGACGAGCCGCTCATCGCCTATCTGCTGCCGCGGATCGGCCGTTCCTTTGCCGCCGCTCGCGAGGCGGTCGAAACGCTGGACCGGGAGGCCCTGCAGCGGCAGCGCCCGGTGAACCGAACGCTGGCTTCGGAACTTTACCGCAGGGCCTCGGTCCCGACGGACGGCGACGCCTGACCTTCAGTCACCGGACGGTCACGAATATCGGCTAGTGTGACGGTTTGATGATGGGCGGCGCGGGAACATGAACGGACACAGCGAAGCGATGGTTCTGGTCGAGGATGTGGGGGGAACGACTCCGGCTGCGGCAATGCCCGATCTGCGCACCCGGCCGGAACGGTTTATCAATCGTGAATTGTCGTGGCTGCACTTCAACCGCCGCGTGCTCGACGAAGCCGCCAATCCGAACCATCCGCTGCTGGAACGCCTTCGCTTCCTCTCCATCTCCGCCAACAATCTCGACGAATTCTTCATGGTCCGCGTCGCTGCCATCAAGGGGCAGGTGGGTGCGGGCGTCACGACGCAAAGCCCCGACGGCCTGTCGCCGGCCGAACAGCTGGGGCGTATCGCCGAAGTGGTGTCGGTTCTGGCAAGCGACCAGCAGGCCTGCTGGCGTGATCTGCGCAAGGAGCTGGCGGCGAACGGCATCGTCATCGTCGACGCGCATGACGTGACGATCGACGAGCGGGAATGGCTGGAAGATTACTTCCTGACCTCGATCTTCCCGGTATTGACGCCGATGGCAATCGATCCGGCGCATCCGTTCCCGTTCATTCCCAATCTCGGCTACACACTGGCGCTGCAATTGTCGCGCGTCAGCGACGGCAAGGCGATGAATGCGCTGATCCGCGTGCCGCACAAGATCGAGCGCTTTGTGCATCTGCCGCGCGAAGGCGCAACACGGCGGCTGATCACGCTGGAGCAGGTGGCATGCCTGTTCATCGGCCAGCTTTTCCCGGGCTATGCCATGCATGGTGTCGGCGCATTCCGCGTGATCCGCGATTCCGAAATCGAGATCGAGGAAGAATCCGAGGATCTGGTGCGGTCGTTCGAGACCGTGTTGAAGCGCCGCCGCCGCGGTTCGGTGATCCGCCTCGAGCTTGAGCAATCCATGCCGGAGGATCTGCGCCGTTTCGTGCAGCGGGCGATGGCGGTGAGCGACGATGAGACCTTCACGGTCGATGGCATGCTGGCCCTCAACGACCTCAAGGAAGTGGTGTCGATCGACCGTCCCGATCTACTCTTTCCGCCTTATAATCCGCGCTTTCCCGAACGCATCCGCGATCACGGCGGTGATTGCTTTGCCGCCATCCGGCAAAAGGATTTCATCGTTCAGCACCCTTACGAGTCATTCGACGTCGTGGTGCAATATCTGCAGCAGGCGGCGCGCGATCCCGATGTCATCGCCATCAAGCAGACGCTGTATCGCACCTCGGCGGAATCGCCGATCGTCAAGGCGCTGACGGAAGCCGCGGAGGCCGGCAAGTCAGTGACGGCCTTGGTCGAACTGAAAGCCCGGTTTGACGAGGAAGCGAACATCCGATGGGCGCGCGACCTTGAACGCGCGGGCGTGCAGGTGGTGTTTGGCTTCATCGAATTGAAGACACATGGCAAGCTGTCGCTGGTGGTGCGACGCGAGTCCGGCCGGCTTGCGACTTATGTGCATGTCGCCACCGGCAATTATCATCCGATCACCGCGCGCATCTATACCGACCTGTCTTACTTCACCGATGATCCGGTGATCGCGCGCGATGCCGGTCGCATCTTCAATTTCATCACCGGCTATGCCGAGCTTGCCGAACTCGAAGCGATGGCGGCATCCCCCGTCAATCTGCGCCAGCGCATCGTCGATCATATCGATGCCGAGATTTCCCACGCCAAGGCCGGACGCCCGGCGGCGATCTGGATGAAGATGAATTCGCTGGTCGATCCCGGCATCATCGACAAGCTTTATGACGCATCCGCTGCCGGTGTCTCGGTCGATATCGTTGTGCGCGGCATCTGCTGTCTGCGGCCGGGCGTGCCGGGTCTGTCCGACAATATCCGCGTCAAATCGATCGTCGGCCGCTTCCTCGAACATGCCCGCATCTATTGCTTCGGCGGCGGCCATGGCCTGCCGAACCCGAAAGCCACCGTTTACATCTCCTCGGCCGACATGATGCCGCGCAATCTCGACCGCCGGGTCGAGGTGCTGTGCCCGATCAACAACCCGACGGTGCATGAGCAGGTGCTCGACCAGATCATGGTGGTTAACTTCAACGATAACGAGCAAAGCTGGAAAGTCTTGCCTGACGGTACCGCAACCCGCATAAGGCCCGCGAAAGGCGAAGAGCCTTTCAACGCTCAGAAATATTTTATGACAAATCCGAGTCTGTCGGGCCGTGGAAAATCGCTCAAGGAATCAACGCCGCGCCGCCTCCGGCGGCAAGACAAGCGGTAAAACGCCAAGCGGTGAAAAGGCCGGCGGCAAGAAAGCGGCCGCGATCCTTCGGCTGTTGTCGGGCGCGAGCGCGGCTGCGGGCGAGAGCGTGCGCGAGAAGACGCTGAGGATGGACGATCCGCGCAAGACTAAGACGCCCAAATCGTCCAAGGCGAAGAGTTCCAAATCATCATCCAGGAAGGCGTCGGGGAGCGTGATCACCACGCAGCCGGAAATGGCGCCGGGCCGGCTCGATCACGGGCCGAGCATCGCGGTGATCGATATCGGTTCCAACTCGGTGCGGCTCGTCGTCTATGAGGGCCTGACGCGCAGCCCGGCTTCGATTTTCAACGAGAAGGTGCTGGCGGGCCTCGCGCGTGAGGTGCAATCGACCGGCCTTTTGGCGCAGGACGCGGTGGCCGAGGCGCTGGCGGCTTTGCGGCGTTTCCGCGCGCTCTGCGACACGCTGCAGGTCGGGCGCGTGTTCGGCATCGCTACCGCCGCCTGCCGCGATGCCACCAACGGCCCGGCCTTCATCGCCGAGGCCGAGGAGATTTGCGGCGTCAAGATCGACATTCTGTCCGGCCGTCGTGAGGCCGAGCTGGCCGCGCTCGGCGTGCTCTCCGGCTTTTACGATCCGGACGGCATCACCGGCGACCTCGGCGGCGGCTCGCTGGAACTGATCGACGTCCGCCGCACCAAGATCCGCAAGGGCGTGACGCTGCCGCTTGGCGGGCTGA
>Ga0164243_10003104_pt1 | contig 26834 bp, 22 predicted proteins | sample OricompcompostOP_FD_108781 | JGI IMG/M metagenome (GOLD analysis project Ga0164243, IMG submission 108781) | Organic Plus compost microbial communities from Emeryville, California, USA - Original compost - Organic plus compost (OP) | ecosystem: Engineered > Solid waste > Mixed feedstock >...
GAACGGCCGGCGCGGATGGTCATGACGGCGCGGTCGCCGCCGGTTTCCAGGATGACCTGCGAGCCCTCGGGCAATTTGCGCACGATCTCGTAGAACATGTGCGCCGGCACGGTGGTGGCGCCGGCCTGTCCGACGTCCGCGGCAATGTTCTCGATCACTTCGAGGTCGAGATCCGTCGCCTTGAACGACAGTTTCGACTTCTCGGCCCGGATCAGCACATTGGCCAGGATCGGAATCGTGTTGCGCCGCTCGACGACGCGGTGGACATGCGACAGGGATTTCAGAAGATCGGCGCGCTCAACCGTAACTTTCATTTCGACCTAACCCTGATCCGCTCACTCCTGAAGCTCCCGCTTCAGCGATTCGATTTCGTCGGCGAGTGTAGCGTCATTTCCCACCAAATGCTCGATTTTACGCACGGCGTGGAGCACCGTGGTGTGGTCGCGGCCGCCGAAACGGCGCCCGATTTCCGGCAGCGACCGGAGCGTCATGGTCTTGGCGAGATACATCGCGACCTGGCGCGGCCGCACCACATTGGCGGTGCGACGGGAGGACAAAAGGTCGCTGCGGCTGACGTTATAGTGCCTGGCCACAATGCGCTGGATGTCCTCGATCTTGATCTTGCGCTGGTCCGGCGGACGGATCAAGTCACGGACTTCCCGTTCGGCCAGTTCCATGGTGACCTGTTCGCCGGTCAACGTGCTGGTGGCGATCAGCCGGTTCAGGGCGCCTTCGAGGTCGCGGCCGTTGTTGGTGACTGACCGGGCGATGAAGGTGAGCACTTCCTGCGGCACGTTGAAGCCCGAATGGACGCACTTCACGCTGGCGACCCGCGCATTGAGGATTTCCAGGCGCAATTCCTCGCCCAGACCGCCCATCTCGACCACAAGGCCGCCGGCCAGTCGGGAGCGGACGCGCTCGTCCAGGCTTTCCATGTCGCTCGGCGGGCGGTCGGCAGCGACCACAACCTGCCGGCCGGCATCGATCAGCGAGTTCAGGGTATGGGAGAATTCTGCCTGGGTCTGCTTGCCTTGCAGGAACTGGAGATCGTCGATCACGAGCACGTCGATGCCGCGCAGGATGTCTTTAAAGGCGAGCGCGTTATGGCTGCGCAGCGCCGAGACGAAACCATAGACGAATTTTTCGGCGGTCAGATACATCACCTTGCGGTCGCCCGCAGTGTTGCCGGCCCAGGTGATGGACTGCAGCAGGTGTGTTTTGCCGAGCCCGACGCCGCTATGAATATAGAGCGGGTTGAACATCACCGGATCGCAACGGCGCGCATTGGCGACCTGGCGCGCTGCGGCTTGCGCCAGCGTATTGGAGCGGCCGACGACGAAGGTGTCGAAGGTCAGCCGCGGATCGAGCGGCGAGCCGCCGAGCGCGTCATACTGTTGCCCGGCCGCGGGCGCCGCAAATGCAGGCGTGCGCCCTTCGTAGCTGTTCTCCGCGCGCGGCTCGCGGCGCGGCTCCGCCGGTTTGACGGGCGCTGTGGTCGCCTGGCGCACGACCGCGGAGCGCATGCCCACGTCGATGCGCACCACCTCCGGCGCGATCGCCTGCCAGCATTCGAGCAGCTCTTCGGCGTAGTGGGATTGTATCCAACTCCGCAGGAACCGCGTCGGAACCGTCATGTGGACGGTGTCGGCGGTGATGTTCTCGAGTTCGAGGCGGGCGAACCAACTCGTGAAGATGTCCTCGCCAAGCTTCGCGCGGAGAAGTTCGCGCACGCGAGTCCATTTTGCCTGATTGGCTTGTTGTTGTTCGGTTAGGTCCGGCATTTTCTTTGTCATTATGTTGGAAGGTCGCGGCCCACGAGGTCATGTCAACGGGGATGCGGTACCGACACTGGCAACCGATCCCGCGGCGTCGAACCGACCCCGTAACCACTCTTAAGTTTTTGCGAAGCTGCTTTGCGAAACGGATCGCCGAAACGGGACGATCCCTCATCGCCTAAAATGGCGCGAAACTATCCGCTTGAAAATTCGGAAAGTATGCAAACCGCAATCGGTTGTTGAATAAACTGGCGCGGGCCACGGACAAGGCCTGAGATCCTGCGGCGGATTCCAAAATCTGTCCACGCTTGCACCATTCGCCCCTCCTCAATTCTGTCGTCGTCAGTCCAAAGTTCTGTCAGCTAAAGCCTGCCGAGTAGATCACTTCGCAGGTCCGCCCTCCCAAGACGATCCGCCGGCAAACATGCGGACATCACCCTGGCATCAGTTCCTGCGTTTGCTACCGCCGGCTGTTTTTTTCCGTGTGCGCCCCCCAATTCAATTCGACTGCACGCAGAAGACTTCCAAGACTTTCACAAGCACGACTCACAAAAGCTCGCCGCGCAAAAGTACGACGCGCACTGGCACGCCGAACGCTGACACGACTTACGCAGACACCCATGACGCAATTGTACATGACGCAGTTGCACGCATTTCCAAGGCGGAGTTGCACCAACACAACGTGATCCGCCAGATTCCCTGAAAGCAAAACGATCTCGGTTCGGAAACGCTCGGAAACTGTCCGATATATTTCCGTCTCTTGATGCGAATTGTTTTTCCTTTGGTGTAACCGGCGGTGGCCCGACGGTGAGTTAAGAAAGACACAACGCAGCCGGGGTCGCAACGACTTTCGTCATCGAGGCGTCACTAAATTTTTGCGGCGCATTGTTGCAGCGTGTCGAGCGGGCGGTGTGTTCATCGCAAGTTTCTGAATCTGCGATGAGAATCTCGCGACGCGATCATGCGCATCGCACCAAATCCGATGCCGCGGCTAAATGCGCGTGACGACGGTGTTTGCGTCTCGCGATTGCGATTTCAAAGTGGTGCGTTCTCCATCCGCGCTAAATTCTTCATCCAGCGAATTTTTTTTTGTGCGGATTGGTAAGGTAACCCTCGCGCACGAGCCGTGAAAAAGTCGCGCCGTTACGGCTCCGATTGTGCCTGTTGTTTTTTATCCCCTGCTGTGACATTTCCGCCACCGTTTGCGCGCCGGTGCATGACAGAATTGATCCAAGGTGGAAGTCCGAATACGACTTTGCTCGATGTCGTCCGCACACGCGAAACGCGCCAGTACGAACGACGCATCGACGCATGATCGTTTGCGCAAGCAATAGATGCTGCGCCGATGATGGCTGACGACGTTTGCAGTATTGCGGACGATGATCCGGCGTTGAAACGCCAAACCAGAAATCCTCGCGATGCAGATCGCTCCGATGTCGATCGGCTGCGATATCGATCGCAGTGAAATCGATCGCGCAAAAAAAACCGGCGGCCGTCACGACCGCCGATCAATCTTCGTATGAAGTGAAGGAAGCGTCGCGTGAGCGGCGCTTGCTCTTTGTTACTTGGCGATCTTCGCGAGACGCTTGACCAGACGCGACACCTTGCGGCTCGCGGCTCGCTTGTGAACGATGCCCTTGCGCGCGGCGCGCATCAGTTGCGGCTCCGCAGCCTTGAGCGCGGCGACCGCTGCATCCTTGTTGCCGGAAGCGATTGCGCTTTCGACATCGCGCACCGCGCTGCGCATCTGCGAGCGCCGCGCCTTGTTGACGGCGGTGCGCCGCGCGATCTGGCGGGTTGCCTTCTTCGCGGACTTCGTATTGGCCATAAGGGTTCGTATCCGATTGAAAAATGGGGACCTGACGCGGCGGGAACCCGCGGCGGCAGGAAGGCGGCTGTTATAGCGGCCTGCCGCCCGGCGTCAACCGCCGACGTTATAAGCCGCGAGCGCGGCGGTATTGACCAGGTCGGTGTCCTTGGCGGCCAGGTTGACAATCTGGACCGAGCGGTCGAGCCCCACCAGAAGGGGGCCAATCACGTGGGCGCCGCCGAGTTCCTGTAGCATTCGGGTCGAAATCGCGGCCGAATGGAATGCCGGCATGATCAATACGTTGGCCGGCCCGGACAGGCGGCAGAACGGGTAAGCGGCCATCAGATCGGCGTTCAGGGCGACGTCCGCCGCCATTTCGCCATCGTATTCGAAATCGACCCGGCGGTGGTCCAGGATCCGCACGGCCTCCTGGACCCGGGCCGACCGTTCGCTGGGGGGCTGGCCGAAAGTCGAAAACGCCAGCAAGGCGAGGCGGGGCTCATAGCCAAGCTTTCTGGCGACGCCTGCCGCCTCGACGGCGATTTCGGCGATGTCCTCCGCATTCGGCATTTCAGTCACCGCCGTATCGGCGACGATCAGAATACGCCCGCGCGCGATGACCAGCGAAACGCCCATCAGCCGATGGCCGGGCTTCGGATCGATGCAGCGCTGGACGTCTTCGAGCACGACCGAGAAGTTGCGGGTCACGCCGGCGACCATCGCATCGGCATCGCCGAGCGCGACCATGCAGGCGGCGAAGTGGTTGCGGTCGGTGTTAACCAATCGCTGCACGTCGCGCTGGAGGAAGCCTTTGCGCTGCAGCCGCTCGTAGAGAAACTCCGAATAGATCGCGTTGCGCTTCGACAGCCGCGCATTGATGATCTCGATGCCATTGCCGATCTCGATGCCGGCATCCTTCGCCGTCGCCTTGACGCGATCCTCGCGGCCGACGAGCAAGGCCGTGCCGAGCCCCTGGTGCACGAAGCTGGCGGCGGCGCGGATGACCTGTTCCTCCTCGCCTTCGGCGAACACCACCCGCCGCGGCTGATGGCGCAACCGTTCGAACACGCCGGCGAGGACGCCTGCGACCGGGTCGCGCCGCGAGCGCAGAACCTCGCGATAGGCGCTCATGTCGACGATCGGCTTGCGGGCCACGCCGGTATCCATGGCGGCTTTCGCCACCGCCGGCGGAATGGAAGAAATCAGCCGCGGGTCGAACGGCACCGGGATAATGTAGTCCGGCCCGTATTTAGGGCGCGCCCCATAGGCGGCCGCCACTTCGTCCGGCACGTCCTCGCGTGCCAGCGCGGCAAGCGCGTGGGCGGCGGCGATCTTCATCTCCATGTTGATGGTGGTGGCGCGCACGTCGAGGGCGCCGCGGAAGATATAGGGAAAGCCGAGAACGTTGTTGATCTGGTTGGGGTAGTCCGAGCGTCCCGTGGCCATGATGGCATCGCCGCGCACCGCGGCGACTTCCTCGGCCGTGATTTCCGGGTCCGGATTTGCCATGGCGAAGATGATCGGCCTGGCCGCCATCGACTTCACCATCGCCGGGGTCACCGCGCCCTTGGCGGATACGCCGAAAAAGATGTCGGCGCCCTCGAGCGCCTGCGCGAGCGTACGCGCGCTCGTTTTGACGGCATGGGCGGACTTCCACTGGTTCATGCCCTCGGTACGGCCTTGGTAGATGACGCCCTTGGTGTCGCAAAGGATGAGGTTTTCCCGCTTGAAGCCGATGGCGCCGAGAAGCTCGAGGCAGGCGATGCCGGCGGCGCCGGCGCCGTTGCAGACAAGCCTGGTGGTGGCGATATCGCGTCCGGTGAGGTCAAGCGCATTCAGCAAGCCGGCGGCGGCGATGATCGCCGTGCCGTGCTGATCGTCGTGAAACACCGGAATATCGAGCAATTCGCGCAGCCGCTGCTCGATGATGAAACACTCGGGCGCCTTGATGTCCTCGAGGTTGATGCCGCCCCACGACTTGCCGAGCAGCTTCACGGCGTTGATGAAGGCTTCCGGGTCTTCGGTGGAGACTTCGAGGTCGATGGAATCGATGTCGGCGAAGCGCTTGAACAGCACCGACTTGCCTTCCATCACCGGTTTCGCGGCGATCGCGCCAAGGTTGCCGAGGCCGAGGATCGCGGTGCCGTTGGTGATGACGGCGACGAAGTTGCCCTTGGTGGTGTAGTCGAACGCCTTGTTCTCGTCCTTGGCGATGGCGAGTACCGGTACTGCGACGCCGGGCGAGTAGGCGAGCGACAAGTCGCGCTGGGTCGCCATGGGTTTGGTCGCGATGACTTCCAGTTTTCCCGGGCGGCCCTGACTATGGAACAGCAGCGCTTCCTGCTCCGTGAAGGTCGGACGTTTGCCGCTGCCTGCGTTCGAAGTCATTTCAACCCCTCAACTGCGCTCTTCATTCTGGCAGGAACCCGCACGCGGAGATAGCCGTGTGGCGGGACAGTGTGATGCAGCCGGGTTGCCCGGATGGCCTGTGTCGGATAAGTCCATGCGCGGCCATTCCATTCTGTCATTTGCGGCGCCCATGATTCGTTTTCTTCTAAGGTCGCTCGGCCTTTGGGTTCTTGCGGCTGGTTTTATTTTCCTCGTTTACGACGGCACCAAGAGCATCGCGTCGAATGCGCTGTTCATCACGCGCATCAAGGATGTCTGGAGCACCGTCCACCAGTCCAGCTTGCTGGCGCTGCAACCGACGCTTGAAGGGATCGCCGGCTTCTTGTGGGATCCGGTCGCCACGACAATCCTCGATCAGCCGATCGAGCTGCTGTTCCTGATCGTCGGCGTGCTGCTGCTGCTCCTGGGCCGGAGGCCGCGTCCGCTGATCGGCTACGGCCGGGACTGATCCCACCCCATGCATCGCCTCGCGGGTTCGTGACCGGAGCGGGCGCGTTTCTCGCCTCCGGGCCCGAACGGGTATCTGTGTCGCCCGCCGTGGCCGCCCTATATAATGGGCCGAGCGAACGGAGGAGATTTCAGACATGTTCATGTTCAAGAAGTCCGTCGAAATGCCCGCGCCCGGAACGGCGCTGCCGGGCCGCCCGCAGCCGATCCGCACGGCCGAAACACATTTCGTCAATGGCCGCCCGCTGAAGGGGCCGTATCCCGACGGGCTAGAGACGGCGATTTTTGGCATGGGCTGTTTCTGGGGCGCGGAGCGCAAGTTTTGGGAACTCGGCGACGGCATCTATACGACGGCGGTCGGTTACGCCGCCGGCGAGACGCCGAACCCGACCTATGAGGAAGTCTGCAGCGGCCGCACCGGCCACAACGAGGTGGTGCTCGTGGTGTACGACCCGAAGAAGATTTCCTACGAGAAGCTGCTCAAGACGTTCTGGGAAAACCACGATCCGACCCAGGGCATGCGGCAGGGCAACGATGTCGGCACGCAGTATCGCTCCGGCATCTATGTGACCTCGCCGGCCCAGCGGGCCGCGGCGGAAGAGTCGAAGACGATGTATGCGGCATCGCTGAAGGCAAAAGGCTACGGCGCGGTCACGACGGAAATTCTCGACGCGCCGACGTTCTACTTCGCCGAGGATTATCACCAGCAGTACCTCGCGAAGAATCCGATGGGCTATTGCGGCCTCGGCGGCACCGGCGTGAGCTGTCCGATCGGGGTTGGCGTGGCGGCGGAATAGCGGGTTCGTCCTCCCGGCCTCCGGGCGGACGAAACGCCGCAGCGCATCCGTGAAAGGGCCAACCCCCGATCGTCCGCTCGCTTATCCGGCGGTCAAAGTTGAGGCTTTATTAACCATGACGGGGTTAATCCGGGTTAAGGAATTGCCGATACCGGATTGCGCTCGATGGGGCTGGGCCGACTACTGCTGATGTTGCTGGCGCTGGGCCTTGCTGCGGGGTGCGCGCGCCAGCCGGCGCAGCCTTACTACGCCCAAGCGGGATATCCAGCCGCGGCGGGGGTGGCTGCATCCGCCCCGATTGCCGCTGCACCGTTACCACGCATGGCTGGCGGGCCGGTGGGCAAGGTGCCGCTGCCGGCGTCACGGCCGGTCGGAACCTATCAGATCGCACAATATCCGCCGCCGGCGGAAGGCGGGCCCCGGCCTCTGGTCCCGGCGCCTCAATATGTACCGCCGCCGCAATACGCGCCGGCGGGGCTGCCGGAGCAGCCCTATGTACTGGGCCCAGGCGACCGGTTGCGTATTGTCGTATTCGGCCAGGAAGGCCTCACCAGCAGCTATATTGTCGATGCCGCCGGCAACATCTTCATGCCGCTGATCGGCGGCGTCGCCGCGCAAGGGCTGACCACACCGCAGCTATCGGCGGCGGTCGCGGCCAAGCTGCGGCAAGGCTTCATCCGCGAGCCGCATGTGGCGGTGGAGATCGAGACCTACCGGCCGTTCTTCATTCTCGGCGAGGTCACGTTCCCGGGCCAGTATCCCTTCGTCGCCAACATGACGGTCGAGACCGCGGTGGCGATCGCCGGCGGATTCACGCCGCGCGCCAAGAAAGCGGCGGTCGATCTCACCCGCCCCTACGGCTTGCAGTCGACGCGGGCGACGGTACCGCTCTATACGCCGGTGCGGCCCGGCGACACGATCATGGTCGCCGAGCGCTGGTTCTAGCGAGATCGCTCGCCCGTTATTTCCACGGGCCGTAACACGCCATCGCCCGCGAACGCGGGCGATGCAGTAGCTTCACATATATATCGCGATGAAATACACCGCCGTCACGGCGCCTGACACGCGCGTAATTTATCCCACGCACTTCTTGAGCAGTTCGAGCGTGCGCTCGAGCGCCTGTTTGTGGCTTGCCTCATCGTAGCTCGCGCGCTCGTCGCAGCTGAAACCATGGCCGGCGGGATAGACAAAAACCTCCACGTCGGGACGCTTCTGCTTGACGATCTCGACGTCGCTCATCGGGATCGAATGATCGGTCTCGCCGAAGTGCAGCATGGTCGGGACCTTCGGCTTTTCATCGGCATTCTTCGCGACCAGGCCGCCGTAGTAACCGATGGCGCAGGCCAGTCCCTTGAGCCGGCAGGCCGCGAGAAAGGCAATCGAACCGCCGAGGCAGTAACCGATGATCCCGACTTTGCCGACCGACTGGATCGAGTCGATGGCCGCCTGCGTATCCTCCAGCATCTTGTCCCTGTCGGCCTTGGCGATGTACTGGCGTGCGACTTCGATATCGGCGGGCGTATAGCCACTTTCGAAATTCGGCTGATAGCGATCGAAGATCGCGGGTGCGACAGACACGTAACCCAGCGCGGCGAAGCGGTCGCAGACCGCGCGGATATGATGATTGACGCCAAAGATTTCCTGGATGACGACCAGGCCGCCCTTCGGCGTGCCGCTGGGATCGGCGCGATAGGCGCCCAGCTTGAATCCATCCGCAGCGGTGAGTGTGATGTGGTTCCCCAAAATAGCCTCCCTGGCTACACAGCCGGATCCCCGGCCCCTGAACGCTGGCATGTATGAAGGCGGGAAACGGGGATGACAAGCCGCCGCGGCGGGGAGCGCCATGCGATTTCAGGCTTGACTTGTCGCAGTCTCGCGTGTGGCCGGCGCGGCGAGGCCAAAAGCCTGAGCAATCAGCGCATAAGAACGTTTTCGCGCGGCATGATCGTACACCATGGTGGTGATCATCACCTCGTCTGCCCTGGTCGCGTCGACAAGCTGCATCAGTTTTGTGCGCACCGTTTCGGGCGATCCGACAAACAGGCGTTGCCGGTTGCGGCGAATACGCTCGCGGTCACCGGATGTGTAGGGATAGGCCGCCGCTTCCTCGGGACTTGCGAGGGGGAGATAATCGCCGTGCGAGCGGCGCACGAAATTGAGATCGATGGTGGTGGCGAGACGGCCGGCTTCCTCGTCCGTATCGGCGCAGACGGCAGCGACCGCGAGAATGGCATAGGGTTTCGCAAGCGCGCCGGGCCGGAATTGATGACGATACGATAACAACGCGTCGGCGGGATCGTAGTCCGCGAAGTGATGCGCGAAGGCGAAGCCGACGCCGATGCGCGCCGACAGGTCCGCGCTATAGCCGGACGAGCCAAGCAGATAGATCGGCGGCAGCGGCACGTCCTGCGGCATCGCCCGCACCTTGCTGAACGGGTGCTGGTCGGGGAAGCCGTGCTGCTCGAGCAGCAGCAGCTCCTGGAAACGCTCAAGGAAGTCGTCATCGTCCCGGATGTCCTGCCGGCGGCGCAGCGCCAGCGAGGTGATCTGGTCGGTGCCCGGCGCGCGGCCGAGGCCGAGATCGATGCGGCCGGGAAACAGCGCTTCGAGCGTCTTGAAACGCTCGGCGACGCTGATCGGCGCATGGTTGGGCAGCATCACGCCACCGGAGCCGACACGCATATGCGACGTCACCGCCGCGATCTGGCCGATCATGATGTCCGGGGCGGAACTCGCGATCGACGGCAGATTGTGGTGCTCGGCGACCCAGAAGCGCACGTAGCCCAGGTTGTCGACATGCCTCGCGAGGTCGAGCGAATTGCGCAGCGCGACCGGGCCTGAGCCGGCGGTTGTGACGGGGGCAAGGTCGAGGACGGACAGCGGCAGCATGGGGTGAGATGTAGGGTGCGACAGGCTTCAGAACAACGGGCCGTAACGCAGACGCCAGTCCTGTTTCCAGCCGGTCAGGCGGCCGCGGCGGAATTGCAGAAAGTATCGCTCGTCGTTGGGATAAAGCAGGGTCGGGATGCCGGCATCGCGGATGGTGACGAAGATCTCCGATCCCGGCCGGCCGCGGATATACACGAGCGTGCTGCCAAGCGCGTCGGCCACCTGCTGCGGCGTCATGCCGAAGGCAAGGGGATAGATATTGTCGGCGCGCGCCTTGTCATGCATCGCGCCCGCGAGGATGAGCAGCACAGCCGGAAGGAAGAAGCGCAAGCGGCGAGTCATGCGCCATGGTGCGCGCAAGAGACGGCCGGCGTCAATCGCGCCAAATATAATCGGCGTGCATCGTTGTGCCCTCTCCCGCAAGCGGGAGAGGGTGCAGCAACTGACGCTGCGCTTGCAGCACCCTTAAAAACAAAACCCGCGGGCGCGCCCGCGGGTGATACTCATCAAAAGCCCCGAACAAACGTCGCGGAAAATTTCTAGCGCGCGACCGGCGTCGGGTTGGCGGCTGTCTGCGGCGCGGGCCGGGCCTGTGCGACCGGCGGATTGTTCGGCAGCACCACGATCTTGGTGCCGACCTTCACGCGCTGATAAAGATCCTCGATGTCGTCGTTGACGAGGCGGATGCAGCCCGAGGACACGAACGAGCCGATGGTCGACGGCTGATTGGTGCCGTGAATGCGGTACAAGGTTTTGCCGATGTAGAGCGCGCGCGCGCCGAGCGGATTGCTTTCCCCGCCGGCCATGAAGCGCGGCAAATAGGGCTGACGCTCGATCATTTCGGCCGGCGGAAACCAGTCCGGCCACTCCGCCATGCGGCTGATCTTCTCGCGCCCCGACCAGGTGAAACCTTCGCGGCCGACACCGATGCCGTAACGCAACGCCTTGCCCTCGCTGAGCACGAGGTAGAGGTAGGTGTTCGGCGTATCGATGATAATCGTGCCGGCCGGCTCCTTGGTCCAGTATTCGACCAGCTGCCGGCGCAGGTGCGGCGGCAATTCTTTCTTTTCGGTCTCCGGCTGATATTCCGGCGGCAGGGCGTTGGCGGTGCTGGCGGGCGCCGCGATCACCGGCACACCGCCGGTCGGGCGGTCGTCCACATCCGCGGGCGGGCGCGGCTGATTGTCCGCCGGGCGCGCGGCGAACAGGGAGGGCAACGCAGGCTGGGCCGGGACAACCGCAGGTGCGGTCAGTTCTACCGGCGCTGCAGGAGCCGATCCGAGCACCGGCTCACCCTGCATCTGGGGAGGCACGGGTGCTGCAGCCTGTGGCGGCACATTCGACGGCAGCGTCGCTACCGGCGGTTCCGGATAAGGGGTATTGGCCGGCAGTGAATAAGACGGCGTGGCGGCGCTTCCCTGCGGGGCGGAGAGCGGGCCCGATTCGATCGGCGGAGCGGCCTCGACCAGGTCGCCCTCGTCGTCCGGAACATCGGCGGGCGGCGTCGCCATGACCGGGGTGCCAGGCACGAAAACCTGCGCGGTTGCAGGCGCGGCCAATCCTGCGATCCCGAAAACGAGTACGGCTGCGGCGAAGCGAAGGGTCATGTCCAATACTCGAATATTGGCGATTTTTGCAACAAATCGATAACCATCTTCTCATGTGAAGATGGGGCAGGATGATGGCGGGAGGCCCCCTAAAACTCAAGGAAATCCGCCGTTTCCGCCATTAAAGGCGGTTACACTTAACCAGAGCTTAAATTTCGGGCGATGGACGGCCGATCCGGACGGTCCATGATTACCCAGCCGTGATTTGAAAAGCCCGGCCGCGACGCATCGCCTCATCCAGCGGTTTCGAAAACCCCGTCCGCGCCGCCGGCGTTACGACATCAAGCCGGCAATTCTTCGATGGAATCGACCCGATTCGGGTAGAACGCGACGTAGCCGGTAATCTCCGTCATGTCTGACTTCGGCTGCTCATAACTCCAGATCGCGTTTTCCGCGGTGCGGCCGTCGGCCTTGATCGAATAGTAGGACGCATCGCCCTTATAAGGACAATGCGTTGTATGCGTGGTGCGCGTGAGGAGCGAGGCGTCGATGTCGGCGCGGGGGATGTAAAGCACCGGCGGGTAGTTGGCTTCCTTCAGCGTCAGCGCCTTGCGCGTATCGGCGACGATCTTGCCGGCGAACGTGACTGTCACGCGATTGGGATTTGGCGTGACAGTAATCGGGTGATCGGGCGTTCCGGCCATGAGGTGCCTCCGAAGTTTTCAATCGAGCACGATCTTGTCCGGAAACCGGCGCCGCCCCCGGATCGGGTCCGAGGGCATGCTTTTCCGGATCATGCTCACCTGTCAGGCGTAAACATAAGCTGGTGGGTGCCGTTTGGAAGAGGGTGCCAATAGGGCTTCACCCGCAGGCCGATCTTCATCTCCTCGAGCGAACAGTCGACCATGTTCGCCATTACGTTGACGCCTTCGTCGAGCGTGACCAGCACGATGAAGAACGGCTCGTGGCCGCGGAACGGCTCGCGGGTGCGCCGCGCGATGGTGAAACTGAATACCTCGCCCTTGCCCGATACCTCGCGCCATTCGAGATCGCGGTGGCCGGTCGCGATGCCGGCCGCGCGCGGGAAGAACTGGTAGCGGCCGACCTTCGGATCGTATTGCAGCAGCAGCTTCTTGTCCCGGGTCGCTTCCCAGTAGGGCTGCGAATAGCTGCGCGGCGGCGGGATTTCGCGCTGAATGTTCAATGTATCTTTGATCTGTGTTGCGCTGCTCATCATCGTGCTCACAATTAATTTCCTGGCGCCAGAATCATCACCACGCTCGAACTCCAGTTCCGGCCGTAGGGAATGCCGCCGATGCCGGTGACGAGCGCGTTCTTCGTGTTCTTCACCTGCCGCTTGCCGCCCTCGCCGAAAAGCTGGCGCACGGCTTCGACCAGGTTGGTGCCACCGCCGGCGAGCCCGGCCTGACCCGCGGAAATCTGACCGCCGCCGGTGTTGAGCGGCAGGTCGCCGGTATGGGTGAAGTCACGCTCGCGGATGAAGTCGCAACCCTGGCCGTGCTTGCAGAAGCCGAGCATTTCGAGCTGCAGCATGATCGCGATGATGAAGTCGTCGTAAGGGTGATATGAGGCGATGTCTTTCGGCGTCAGGCCTGCTTGCGCGAAGGCGCGCTGTCCCGCCACCTTGTGGCCGGTCTCGGTGACATCGACGATGTTCTCCGAGACGCGATAGTTCGTCCGCTCGCCATAGCCCAGCGGCACGACGTATTTGCCGATGCCGCGTGCCTTCGCATTCTTCGCGCTGGTGACGATGAGGCCCGAGGCGCCATCGCACACCATCACGCTGTCGAGCAGGCGGACCGGGTCGGCGATCATGCGAGAGTTGAGATAGTCGTCGACGGTGATCGGCTTGCGCAGCTTCTCGCAGGCCAGATCGTTGAGCACGGCGTGGCCGCGCTGCGCCACTGCCAGCTTTCCGAGCATGGCGTAGTCAAGTCCGAACTGATGCTCGTAGCGCTTGCTGAGAAATCCGAATGCGGCGGGCGGGCCGAGATAGCCGACCGGCGCCGTCCATTCGGCTTCGAACCCGCGGGCGCGGCGGTTATTGTCCGAGGATTGCGTATCGGCGTAGAGGCACATCACCGTGGTGGCGAGCCCCGCATCGATCGCCGCGCATGCCCGCGCCAGCGCCCCCGTCGGCGAACAACCGCCGATATCCACGATCTGACAGAAGTCGAGCTCGAGCGCGAGCTGGTCGGCCGTTGTCTGCGACCAGAACGGATTGCCCGCGCCGGTCATCGACGACGACAGGATGAGTCCGTCGATGTCTTTCTTTTCGAAACCGGTCTTGTCGAGCAGTTTTTCGAGAATTTCGGCGCCCATCTCCCAGATGTCGCGCGTTTCCTTTTCCATGATCTTGGTTTCGGCGTAACCGATGATCGCCGCGTCACGAAGTGCCATGCGTTTCCTCAGTAGGTTTTCGTCCCGGCCGGCGTAGTCGATGAAGGACAGTGTCGCGTCGCTCGACTTGCGTCCGGCCGTGCGCATCCTGCTTGTTGAGTTCAGGAAGAGGTAGATGCCCGGCATTATGCCGGGCATGACGGAGTGTGAAGACTAGCGTTCGTCGCCCGACTTGCCGGGCTGCGCCAGCGGCTTGGCGCGCTTCTCGACGAAATCGCGTACCCGCTGTGCACCTTCGGTGCTGCGCTCGCGCATCGCGCCGCCGATGAGCTGTTCCATGAACAGGCCGTCCTCGTGGCTGAGATCGAGCACGCGCGGCAGGCAGTTGGTGATCGCCCAGTTGGACTGCTCCGCATTTTCCGCGATGCGCGCGGCGAGCGACTTGGCGCGCTCGAGCGACTGCCCCTTCGGCACCACGTACTGAGCGAGGTTGTAGCGTTCGCCTTCCTGCGCGGTCAGCACCCGGCCGGTGAGCATCAGGTCCGCCATGCGCGCATAGCCCAAGAGGCGCGAAATGCGCACCGAGCCGCCGCCGCCGACAAAGATGCCGCGCTGGCCTTCGGGCAGCGCGAAAAACGTGCTTTCATCTGCAACCCGGATGTGACACGCGGACGCAAGTTCGAGCCCGCCGCCGATGCATGCGCCCTTGAGCGCCGCCACCCACGGGATCGGACCGCGCGCAATCAGGTCGAACGGGCGATGCCAGCGGCCGCGCTTGCTGCGTTTCGATTTCGCTTCCTTGTTGTTGGGGTCCATCCATGTCAGCGCTTCGGCGAGATCGAGGCCGGCGGAAAAGTTGTCGCCAATCGCATAGATGACGCCGGCCCGCGCTTCTTCGCCGCCGCGAAACACCGCTTCGCGCAACAGTTTGATCATCTCGTCGTTGAGCGCGTTGCGCTTGCCGGCCCGGTCAAGACCGACCAGAGCGACGTTTCCGACCAGTTCGTAAGTGACGTTGGCGTCCGACATCTTATTGTTTCTCCAATGAATGCGTGGCCGGTAACGCAGCCTGCTTGCCCTCGATCCAACTCGGTCTTGCCAACCCGGTCCTGGCCCGCTTGCCCCTCGTCGGCACGCTCGGGTAGAGATACCTACAGAAATCATCCCCCTATGCAACATACGAAGGAGTTTGCCGATGTCCCTTGCAACCGCGCGCGCCAATGTACGACCGGGTGGCGCCGCCGCAGTCGAGCGCCTGATGCGGCCCCGCTCGGTTGCGATTGTCGGCATTTCCTCGAAGCCGGGTTCGGCGGGCCACACCGCTCTCGCGAACCTCACGGTTAACAATTTCGCCGGCGATATTTACCTTGTCGGCCGCAGCGGCGGCGAAATCGAGGGACGCAAGGTCTTCACAACCGTCGACGAACTGCCGGAAGGCATCGATCTCGCCGTATTCACGCTGCCGGCCGCTGGCGTGAAGGAAGCGCTGGAAGCGTGTGTGCGCCGCAAGGTGCGTGCCGTCGTCGTGTTCGCATCGGGTTTCGCGGAAGCCGGAAATCGCAAGGCGCAGGACGAAATCGCGAAAATTGCCGCGGATGGCGGCATCGCCATGCTGGGTCCGAATTGCCTGGGCTATACCAACTATGTCGGAGGCTTGCAGATCGGCTTTGCGAGCGCGCAGCCGGTTCCGAAGATCGGCGACACCAAGGATCCGGCGATTGCGATCATTTCGCAAAGCGGCGGCTTCATGGGCCATTTGCGCCAGGCTTTCGAAGGGCGGTATTTGCCGACGTCGTACACTGTGTCGCCGGGCAACGAAGGCGGTCTCGACGTTGTCGACTTCATCGAATTTCTGACCGCCGACAAAGCGACGCGGGCGATCGTACTATATGCTGAACACATCCGCCGTCCGATGGAGTTTCTTGTTGCGGCGAAAGCCGCGCGTGATGCCGGCAAGCCGGTGATCCTGATGCATCCCGGCAAAGGCCAGGCGGCGCAGAAAGCGGCGCAGTCGCACACCGGCGCGCTCGCCGCAAACTACGAGGTCATGCGCACGCAGGTCGCGCATGCCGGCATTGCGCTGGTGGAAACCCTCGACGAGCTTGCCGACACATCGGAAATCCTCGCGCGCTATCCGGAACCGCCGACCAAGGGCGTCGGCATCCTGACGTTCTCCGGCGCGTTCTGCGCCATCGCGCATGACTTCTGCGAGTCGATCGGCTTCGACGTGCCGGAACTGTCGAAGGAAGGTCAGGCTGCGTTGCAGAAGCGGCTGCCGGCGTTCATCACGCCGCACAATCCGCTCGATCTCACCACGCAGCCGATCTGGGAGCCGGACCTTGTCGGTCTCGGCGTGAAAACCCTGCTCGACGATCCGGGTATCGGCAGTGTCGTGATCTCGATCACAGTCGGTGGTCCCGAGCAATCGGTGAAGTACATCAAGGGCATCATCGAAGCGCTCAAAGGAAACAAGAAGCCGCTGGTGTTCTCGATTCTCGGCGACACCTCGCCGCTGGCGCCTGAGTTTCTGAAACTCGCGCGCGAAAACCAGATCATCCTGTCGCGCTCGTCCGAACGCAGCCTGCGCGCAATGGCGCAAGCGACCGCACATGGCCGCGCCGTTGCTATCGCGAAGGATTCGACGCCGGCGACGCCGGTCCCGAGCCTGCCGAAATTCGGCGAAAGCGGACCGCAGCCGGAGTGGCTCGGCAAGCAGATATTCGCTGCGGCCGGCATCAAGATTCCGGATGGAGCCTTGGCGAAGAGCGCCGACGAAGCGGTCGCGACCGCGAAGAAGATCGGCTTCCCGGTGGCGATGAAGGCGCAGGCCGCAAAGCTCGCGCACAAGACGGAAGCGGGCGGCGTCATGCTCAATATCGCCGACGAAGCCGGCGTGCGCGCGGCCTGGCAGAAGCTTCACGACAATATCGAGAAGCATCAGCCGGGTCTGAAACTCGATGGCGTGCTCGTCGAGAAGATGTCGCAGAAAGGTCTCGAACTCGTGGTCGGCGCCAAGCGCGATCCGGAATGGGGACCGGTCGTGCTGGTCGGGCTCGGCGGCATCATGGTCGAGGCGCTCGGCGACGTGCGGCTGTTGCCGGCGGATCTGCCGGAAGCCGCGATTGTCGAAGAACTGCACAAGCTCAAGGCGGCGAAACTCCTGGGGCCGTTCCGCGGCCAGCCGGCGGTGGATGTCGAGGCCGTGGCGAAAGTGGCCGCGACCATCGGCCGGTTGATGCGCACGATCCCGGAGATCGAGGAGATCGACGTCAACCCGCTGATCGCGCTGCCGAAGGGGCAGGGCGTCATCGCGCTCGATGCGCTGATCGTGACGAAGTAAGTCGCGCTTGATGGTGTGATCTGAACGGCCGGGCCAAAAAGCCCGGCCGTTTTCCTTGGTAAGAAGCTTCAACGTACGTGGGTTACCTCTCCCATGGGGAGAGGTCGGCGAACGAAGTGAGCCGGGTGAGGGGAAGCCAACGAAAGTTTTAATCCCTCACCCGCCCGCCTTCGCTATCGCTCGGCGGCCGACCTCTCCCCATGGGAGAGGTGATCCGAGCGGCTCTTCGGCGCATGAATTTTTCGCTTCTTTAGTTCCCGTGCTTGCAATCTAAACTCTTGGAAGTCGATATTGAGCGCAAAGAGTGGAGAAAGCCGTGACAGCTCTCGCAGGCAAACATGTTCTCGTTATCGGCGGCAGTTCGGGTATCGGCCTTGCCGCCGCCAAGGCTGCGGCGAAAGGCGGCGCGCACGTGACCATCGCCGCGCGCACGCTGGCGCGGCTTGAAAGCGCTGCCGCCGAGATCGGCCATGAGGCCAAGGCGCGCACGATCGACACGAGCGACGACGAGTCCGTCGAGACGTTCTTCCGCAACAGCGTATGGGATCATGTGATTGCGAGCGCGGGCGCCGGCGGGCGCGGCAAGCTGCCGGACATGACGATGGAAGCCGCGCAAGGCGTGATGAACACGAAGTTCTGGGGCTATTTCCGCATCGCCCGGGCGGCAAAGATTTCGCCGACCGGGTCGCTCACTTTTATCGGTGGGTATCTCGGCCTGCGGCCGGGCCCCTCCACGGCGCTGATCGCCTCGGTGAACATGGCGATCGAAGGCCTGACGCGCGGGCTCGCGGTCGATTTGGCGCCGACCCGCGTCAACACGGTTTCGCCGGGCATCATCGATACGCCGCTGTGGGATCAGATGAGCGCAGCCGCACGCGAGGCCATGTACCAGAAAGCTGCGGAAACGTTACCCGCCCGGCGCATCGGCCAGCCCGAGGATGTGGCGCAGGCGCTGATCTTCTTGATGACCAACCCGTTCGCCACCGGCATGGTGATGCAGCTCGAAGGCGGCGCGCTGCTGGTGTGAGTTGCTGTTTCACCTCTCCCCGCTTGCGGGGAGAGGTCGACGCGAAGCGCGGCGGGGTGAGGGGATTCTGAATTTATTGCGCGGTCGAGGTGGCCCCTCACCCCAACCCTCTCCCCGTAAACGGGGAGAGGGAGCGCGCCGAGTTTGTCGTGCGCTACTGCTCGCGACGACGGTCGATTACGACTTCCGCTCTGCCACGAAATGCGCGGCCTGCTTGAGCACTTCACCCTTCGCCCCGAACGGCGCGAGCAACTGTTCCGCTTCGGCAACCAGCCCCTGCAACCGCTCCTTTGCTTTCGCCATCCCGAGCACGCTGACCAGCGTCGCCTTGCCGGCGCCGGCATCCTTGCCGGCGGCCTTGCCGAGCGTCGCCGCATCGCTCTCCACATCGAGAATGTCGTCGGCGATCTGGAACGCCTGACCGAGCACCGCGCCGAACTTCGTCATCGTCGCGCGCTGCGCCGGCGTGGCCTGCGCAAGGATCGCACCGGCTTCGCAGGCGAAGCGCAGCAGCGCGCCGGTTTTCATCGCCTGCAGCGTCGCAACGCCGTCCTCGCTGAATGACTGCAACTGACCATCGTCGAAACGTCCTTCGGCGGCGAGGTCGAGCATCTGCCCGCCGACCATGCCGCCAAGACCGGAAGCGCGCGCCAGCGCCAGCACGAGTTCGATGCGCACCGCCGCATCGGGATGGGTCTCCGGCCGCGCCATGATATCGAACGCGTAGGTGAGCAGGCCATCGCCGGCGAGAATGGCGGTCGCCTCATCGTATTTCTTGTGCGCCGTCGGCTGGCCGCGGCGAAGATCGTCGTTGTCCATCGACGGCAGATCGTCATGCACCAGCGAATAGCAGTGCACGCATTCAAGCGCGGCGCCGGCCAGCAGCGCGCGCGAGCGCGGCACGTCGAACAGCGCGGAACTCGCGACCACGAGAAACGGCCGGAAGCGCTTGCCGCCATTGAGGCTCGCATAGCGCACGGCATCGAGCAGCCGCGCCGGACGTGCGCGTTCGCCGTCGAGCGGTTGCGCAGCGAACAGTTCGCCGATCAGCGTCTCGGTCTCGGCGGCGACCGCCGAAAGCTGCGACAGAAAAGTTTCGCTGGAGGCGTTCATTCGGGTTCCCTGAAAGACAGCTACTTGAGATATCCGGCCTTGCCGAACCATTCGATCGCGTCGGCGATGCCCTCGCGATAGGGCCGGGCACGATAGCCAAGCTCGCGCTCGGCCTTACCGGAATGAAAGAACATGTGGTACTTCGCGAGCCGCAACCCATCCATGGTGATGAACGGTTCACGCCCGGTAAACTTCGCCGCGGTCTCGGCAAAATAAGCAACCGGCATAATCATGTGGCGCGAGAATTTCCAGCGCGGGGGCTTGCGGCCGACGATCTGGGTGACTTCGGTGAGCATCCTGCTGAGCGCGACATTCTCGCCGCCGAGGATATAGCGCTCGCCGATGCGGCCTTTTTCCAGCGCGGCGAGATGGCCGGCGGCCACGTCGTCCACGTGCACGAAATTGAGGCCGGTCTCGACATAGCCGGGAACACGGCCGGTTGCGGTTTCAACGATGATGCGGCCGGTCGGTGTCGGGCGGACGTCGCGCGGGCCGATCGGCGTCGAGGGATTGACGATGATGGCGGGCAGCTTGCGCTCCGCGACCATGCGCTCGACCAGCCGCTCCGCCGCGACCTTGCTCTTCTTGTAGGCGCCGATCGCGCTCGCTTCGTCGAGCGGTATGCTTTCGTCGACAGGCTGGCCGTCCGGCTTGAGGGCGAGCGTTGCGACGCTGCTCGTGTAGATCACGCGCTCGACCCCGGCCTTGAGCGCGGCGTCCATGATGGCGCGGGTGCCGGCCACGTTGTTCTCGATGATCTCGCGCGGGTCTCGCGCCCACAGCCGGTAGTCCGCCGCGACATGAAACAGGTAGCGGACGTCGCGCATGGCCGGGGCCAGCGACGCCGGGTCGCGCAGGTCGCCGGTCACATACTCGATCTCGACGCCGTTGAGGTGGGCGCGCGGGCTCGACACGCGGACCAGGGCGCGGACGCAAAAGCCGCGCTCGGCGAGCAATTTGGCCACCGCCGATCCGACGAAGCCGGAGGCTCCCGTCACCAGTACCCGTCCTGAACTTGCCATCTTGTTGAAAATACTCGATAATCGCGTTAGAGGGGCGTGGCGCGGCAGTCCGTTTTGGGTCTTGGAAAATCAACCCAGCCTCGCCATACATGATGCCGTCCGTCCTGTCATTTACGGCAAAACGGCGGGCGGCCCAACCCGAACAGCAGGCCGGACGAAACGTGGTCGATCTTTTGGCTTTCATAGCGCTCGCGATCTGGCTGTACCTGATCGCAGCGCGCGGCGACTTCTGGATCGCCGGCGAACGCGGATTCGTTGCGCCGCCACCTGCGGCATGGCCGCAGGTGATCGCCGTCGTGCCGGCGCGGGACGAGGCCGACGGAGTGGCCGAGACGGTCGGCTCGCTGCTCGGGCAGGATTATGCGGGAGAGTTCACTGTCGTGCTGGTGGACGACCAGAGCACGGACGGCACTGCCGAACTGGCGCGCCACGCGGCGGCTTCGGCCCGGGCGGCGGACCGGCTGACGGTGATTTCTGGCTCGCCGCTCCCTTCCGGCTGGACCGGGAAACTCTGGGCCATGCAGCAGGGTGTCGCCGAGGCAATGACCCGGACGCCAGCCTATCTGTTGTTTACAGATGCAGACATCGTGTATCGCCCCGACGCATTGACGCGGCTCGTCACCCAGGCGGAGGCAAAGCAGCTCGTGCTCACCTCATGGATGGTGAAGCTGCGCTGCGAGGACATTATCGAGAAGTTGTTCATCCCGGCCTTCGTCTATTTCTTCCAGATGCTTTACCCGTTCGCGTGGGTGAACCGCGCCGGCGATGCGACCGCCGCCGCCGCAGGCGGCTGCATGCTGGTGCGGCGTGACGCGCTTGAAGCGGCGGGCGGCATCCAGAGCATCCGTGGCGCGCTCATCGACGATTGTGCGCTGGCGGCGCGCCTCAAGCGCCACGGCCCGATTCAACTGACGCTAACGGATGATGCGCATTCTTCGCGTCCCTATTCCGAATTCCAGGATGTCCGCCAGATGATTGCGCGCTCGGCCTATGCGCAACTGCAGTATTCGCCGGTGTTGCTGGCGGGCACGATCGCCGGCATGCTGCTGACGTATATCCTGCCGGTGTTGTTTGCGCTGTTTGGCGGCGATGCCGCGCAGACCATGGGCTGGGTGACGTGGGCGATCATGGCGGTGTCGTTCGTGCCGATGCTGCGGTTCTACCGGCTGTCGCCGGCCTGGGCGCCGCTATTGCCGCTGATCGCGCTTGGCTACATGGCGTTCACGCTCGACTCAGCCTATCAGCACACACAGGGCCGCGGCGGTTACTGGAAAGGCCGCACGCAGGCCGATATGGGCGGGGCCTCATGACAGACGCGGCAGCGCTTCGTTCCGGCAAGGGACACAAGGACGAGAATTTTCCGGTCGCCTCGCACCTGATCGCGAAGCGCCATCGTCCGCTTATTCTCGCGTTCTATGAGTTCGTGCGCATCGCCGATGACGTGGCCGATAATGCAAAGCTCACCGAGCGTCAGAAGATCGACATGCTCGACGATCTCGAAGCGGTGCTGGTCGGGACCGGCGGGGGCAACGCGCAGGCGATAGCATTGCGCGCGGCGCTGGCCGAGCGCGGCCTGTCTCCGGTGCATGCGCAGGACTTGCTGAAAGCGTTCCGTCTCGATGCGACCAAGCGCCGCTACAAGGACTGGGACGACCTCATTTCGTATTGCGCCTGGTCGGCGATGCCGGTCGGCCGCTTTGTGCTCGACGTGCATGGCGAAAGCCGCGCGACGTGGCCGGCCTCGGATGCGATTTGCGCGGCGCTGCAGATCAACAACCACCTGCAGGATTGCGCCAACGATTATCGCGATCTCGACCGTGTCTATGTGCCGACGGGAGAACTTGCCAAATACGGTCTTACGGTCGAAGCATTGGGGGCGCCGAAGGCCTCGCCCGAACTACGCCGCTGCTTTACCGATCTCGCGCGCCGCACCAAGGCGCTGCTGCAGGAAGGCGAGGCGTTGCCGCGGATGGTGAAGGATTTCCGGGTAAGCCTGGAAATACAGGTGATTTACGACCTCGCGATCCGTATCGCCGATCTGCTCACCGTGCGCGATCCGCTCTCCGAGAACGTCAAGCTCGGCAAGGGCGCGATGGCGGGCATCAGCCTGCTCGCCGTGCTCTATGGCATGGGCCGGCGTTTCACCGACAGCGCGCGCCAGCTTCCGGCGGTCGGAGCATGAGCGAAGCGATGACCCGAAATGCCGCACGCGAGGACGGCGCGCCCGAGGCCGCCGAACAGCGCGCGTCGGGTAGTTCGTTCTACATCGCGATGCGCCTCATGCCGCGCGCGCAGCGCGAGGCCATGTTCGAGATTTATTCGTTCTGCCGCGCGGTCGATGACATTGCCGACAATCCCGGTCCGCGCGATGCGCGTATCGTGGGACTGGCGCGCTGGCGGCAGGATATCGATGCGATCTATGCCGGGCAGACGCCCGCGGGCCACAAGGGCCTTGCAAAGATCATCCGCGAGTTTGACCTCGCCCGCGAAGATTTTCTTGCCGTCATCGATGGCATGGAGATGGATGTGGTCACGACCATCCGCGCACCGGACGATGCGACGCTCGATCTTTATTGCGACCGGGTCGCGAGCGCCGTTGGCCGGTTGAGCGTGCGTGTATTCGGCATGCCGCATGACGACGGCATCGCGCTCTCGCATCATCTCGGACGCGCGCTGCAGCTCACCAATATCCTGCGCGACATCGACGAAGATGCCGAGATTGGCCGGCTTTATCTTCCGAAGGAAGCGCTCGTCGACGCCGGCATCGCCAGCGACGATCCGCAAACCGTGCTGGCATCGCCAAACATCGGCGTTGCCTGCGCCGTGCTGGTCGCGCAGGCGCAGGAACATTTCCATCAAGCCGATATCATCATGGCGCGCAATCCGCGCGCCGTGGTGCGGACGCCGCGCATCATGGGCTCGGCCTACCACATGATCCTGGAGCGGCTGATCGCCCGCGGGTTCACTGCGCCACGCGCGCGCATCAAGCTCAGCAAGCTGCGGCTTCTGTTCGTCGTTCTTCGGCACATGATCTTCTGATGGTCGGCCAAGTCCACACCGGCCAAGTCCACACCGGCCACGTCCACATCGGCCACGTCCACATCATCGGCGCCGGCCTCGCCGGGCTCGCCGCCGCCGTGCGCTTTGCGTCGCAAGGACACTGTGTGTCGGTTTATGAATCCGCGCCGCAGGCCGGCGGGCGCTGCCGTTCGTATCACGATCCCGCGCTCGACATGGAGATCGACAACGGCAATCATCTCGTGCTGTCGGGCAATAGCGCCGCCATGGGGTATCTCGATGTCATCGGCGCGCGCGGCAAGCTCACGGGACCGGACACCGCGAGCTTTCCTTTCATCGATCTCGCCACAAACGAACGCTGGACCCTGCGCGCCAACGAAGGAACGATTCCCTGGTGGATGCTGTCATCCTCGCGGCGGGTACCCGGCACCTCGTTGAGCGATTATCTCGGCCTGCTGCCGCTGTTGCGCGCGCCGGAAGGCGCCACGATCGGGGACGTGTATCCCTGCCGCGGCGTTCTTTACGAGCGGCTGATCGGTCCCCTGCTGCTCGCCGCGCTCAACACCGAGCCGCCGCTTGGCTCGGCCCGGCTCGCCGCTTCGGTTATCCGCGAGACGTTGATGAAAGGCGGCCACGCTTATCATCCGCTGATTGCCCACGAGGGCCTGGCGGCGGCGTTCGTTGCGCCGGCGCTGGAGTTCATCAAGGCGCATGGCGGAAGCATCACGTTCAACAAGCGCCTGCGCGCGCTGGAGTTCGGCGGCAACCGCGTCGCCGCGCTCGATTTCGGCGATACCGATGTGGCGCTCGACCGCGACGACCCGGTGATCCTCGCAGTGCCCCCCGTGGTGGCGTCCTCGCTGGTGCCCCAGTTGCGCGCGCCGACCGAGTTCCGCGCCATCGTTAACGCGCATTTCAAACTTCCCGTGCCGGCGTCCGTTCCGCGGATGACCGGCGTGGTTAACGGCACCGTGGAGTGGCTGTTCGCGTTCCCGGATCGGCTTTCGGTCACCATCAGCGCCGCGGACCGCCTGCTCGATACGCCGCGCGAGGAACTCGCGGCCACGATCTGGGCCGATGTGGTGCGGATTTCCGGCGTTGCACCGGAGATGCCGCCGTGGCAAATCGTGCGTGAGCGGCGGGCGACCTTTGCGGCCCTGCCGCAGCAGAATGCCCTGAGGCCCGGGACGCGAACGAGCTGGCACAATTTGGCGCTGGCGGGTGACTGGATTGCGACCGGGCTGCCGGGAACCATCGAAGGTGCAATCCGCTCGGGTATCCGCGCAGCGGATGCGTTTCTGGGAGCGCCGGGCCTTAAACCCTATAAAAACAGCATCTTCGATATATTCGGCGGCCCAGCCCCGGTTGGTTTTAATTGAATGTACGTAGAAGAGATTTGATGTCGGTTACCACTGAAATTCCTGTTCAGGCTCCGTCCGCCGAGGCGCTCGACCGCGCCATTTCTTCGGCGACGGACGCACTGCTGGCGCGTCAGCAAAAGGACGGCCACTGGGTGTTCGAACTCGAAGCCGACGCGACGATCCCGGCCGAGTACGTGCTGGCGCGTCACTATTTCGGCGAGCCGGTCGACGCGGAGCTTGAGCGCAAGATCGCCGTCTATCTGCGCCGCATCCAGGGCGATCACGGCGGCTGGCCGCTGTTCTATGCCGGCGCATTCGACATGAGCGCGAGCGTGAAGGCGTACTTCGCGCTCAAGATGATCGGCGACGACATCAACGCGCTGCACATGAAACGCGCGCGCGAGGCGATCCTGTCGCGCGGCGGCGCGATCGGCAGCAACGTGTTCACGCGCGGTCTGCTCGCATTGTTTGGCGTGCTGCAGTGGAAAGCCGTGCCGGTGATGCCGGTCGAGATCATGCTGCTGCCGAAGTGGTTCCCGTTTCATCTATCGAAGGTGTCGTACTGGGCGCGCACGGTGATCGTGCCGTTGATCGTGCTGATGACGCTCAAGCCGCGCGCAAAAAATCCGAAAGGCGTCGGCATCGACGAATTGTTCCTGCAGCCGCCCCATACGATCGGTCCGCCGAAGAAGGCGCCGCATCAGAAGTGGTCGTGGTTCCTGCTGTTTCGCGGCATCGATTCCGTGCTGCGCGTGATCGAGCCGCTGTTCCCGAAAGTCACGCGCAAGCGCGCAATCGACAAGGCGGTGGAGTTCGTCACCGAACGGCTCAACGGCGAGGACGGGCTGGGTGCGATTTATCCCGCCATGGTCAACTCCGCGATGATGTACGACGTGCTGGGCTATCCGCACGATCATCCGCTGTTTGTCACCGCACGCGGCTCGCTCGAAAAGCTGCTCGTCATCAAGGACGACGAAGCCTATTGCCAGCCCTGCGTCTCGCCGGTGTGGGACACCGCGCTGGTCGCGCACACGCTGCTTGAAGTCGGCGACAAGAAGTCGGTCGAGAAGGCAGCGGCGGGTCTGGACTGGCTCAAGCCGCTGCAGGTGCTCGATGTGAAGGGCGACTGGATCGAGCAGCGTCCGGATGTGCGGCCCGGCGGCTGGGCGTTCCAGTACGCCAATCCGCACTATCCCGATCTCGACGACACGGCCGTCGTCGTGATGGCGATGGACCGGGCGCAGGACGTTCTGCACGACAAGCGTTTCCAGCCGCAGATCGATCGCGGCCGCGAGTGGGTCGAAGGCCTGCAGAGCAAGAACGGCGGCTGGGGCGCGTTCGATGCCGACAACGATTATCTCTACCTCAACAACATCCCGTTCTCGGACCACGGCGCCTTGCTCGACCCGCCGACGGAGGACGTCACCGGCCGCTGCGTCTCCATGCTGGCGCAACTCGGGGAGGGGCGCAGCAACCCCAAGCTGCAGGAAGCGATCGCCTATTTGCGCCAGACCCAGCTCGCGGACGGCAGCTGGTACGGCCGCTGGGGCATGAACTACATCTACGGCACCTGGTCGGTGCTTTGCAGCCTCAACGCGGCTGGCCTGACGGGGGACGACCCCATGGTCCGCAAGGCCGCCGACTGGCTCATTTCGATCCAGAACCCCGATGGCGGCTGGGGCGAGGACGGGGTGAGCTACAAGCTCGAATATCGGCGTTACGAGCCCAGCCCCTCCACCTCGTCCCAAACGGCATGGGCCTTGCTAGGCCTTATGGCGGCGGGCGAAATGAAACACCCCGCCGTCGCCAAGCGTATCCCCTATTTGCAGCGGACGCAGGGATTGCGTGTGTTCTGGGCGGAGGACAGATATACGGCAACCGGGTTTCCACGGGTGTGCTATCTGCGCCATCACGGCTC
>Ga0164243_10003105_pt1 | contig 26822 bp, 26 predicted proteins | sample OricompcompostOP_FD_108781 | JGI IMG/M metagenome (GOLD analysis project Ga0164243, IMG submission 108781) | Organic Plus compost microbial communities from Emeryville, California, USA - Original compost - Organic plus compost (OP) | ecosystem: Engineered > Solid waste > Mixed feedstock >...
GAGCTGGGTGTCACGACGGTGCGTTACCCGGGCGGGAACTTCGTGTCGGGCTACCGGTGGGAGGACGGCATCGGCCCGCGCGACTCCCGACCCGCCCGCCTCGACCTGGCCTGGCACTGCACCGAGCCGAACCACGTGGGCGTCGACGAGTTCATGACGTGGGCCCGCGCTGCGGGGGTGGAGCCGATGATGGCGGTCAACCTGGGGACGCGCGGTGTGCAGGAGGCCGTGGACCTGGTGGAGTACTGCAACCATGCCGGCGGGACGGCCTGGTCGGACCTGCGCCGGGCTCACGGGGCACCCGAGCCGTACGGGGTGCGGATGTGGTGCCTGGGCAACGAGATGGACGGCCCCTGGCAGATCGGGCACAAGAGCGCCCGCGAGTACGGGCGGCTGGCTGCCGAGACCGCCCGAGCCCTGCGCATGATCGACCCCGACCTCACCCTGATCGCCTGCGGCAGCTCCGGCGCCGACATGCCGACCTTCGGATCATGGGAAGCCACCGTCCTGGACGAGGCATACGACCAGATCGACCTGATCTCCGCGCATGCCTACTACCACGAGGAGGACGGCGACCTGGCGTCCTTCCTGGCCTCACCGGTGGACATGGACCACTTCGTCTCCTCCGTCGTCGCGACCGCCGACGCGGTGCGCGCCCAGCGCCGGCTCACGAAGCGGATCCACATCTCGTTCGACGAGTGGAACGTCTGGTACCAGCACGGTCCCGCCTCCCAGGCGCCCAGCGGCGACGACTGGCCCGTCGCACCGGCGCTGCTGGAGGACCGGTACTCGGTGGCTGACGCGGTGGTCGTGGGCGGGCTGCTCATCAGCCTGCTGCGCAACACCGACCGCGTGCACGCCGCGAGCCTGGCGCAGCTCGTCAACGTCATCGCGCCGATCATGACCGAGCCCGGTGGACCGGCCTGGCGGCAGACGACCTTCCACCCGTTCGCACTCACCGCCCGGCACGCCCGCGGTGAGGTGCTGCGCACGGCCGTCGGTGACGTGCCGACCCACGAGACCGCCCGGTACGGTGACGTCCCCCTGCTCGACGCCGTGGCGACGCACGACGCGGACGGCCGCAGCCTGACGGTCTTCATGGTGAACCGCTCGACGACGACGCCCCTGGGCGTGGAGGTCGACCTGCGGGCCTTCGGGCCGGCCCGCGTGGTCGAGGCGCTGACGCTGTCCGACCCGGACCCCGCGCGGCAGGCGACGCCGGACGACCAGGCGAGCGTGGGCCCGCGCCCCAACGCGTCGGCACGCGCGGACGACGGCCGGCTGGCCGTGGTGCTGCCGGCGGTCTCCTGGTCGATGGTGCGGCTGGAGCTGGGCGCCGAGGGATGACGGCCGGGGCACCTCAGCGGTGCAGGCGCCGCTGCACGGTGCGGACCACGAGCCCGGCGAGCCAGGCCAGCCCGGCCACGCTCGCCGCCCGCGCCGAGCGTCGGGCGGCCGTGCGCCCGGGCCCGCGCAGCTCGGCGCGGAACTCGCGCACCGGCCAGCCGACCTCGGCCGCGTACCGGCGCAGCCGTCGGTCGGGGTTGATGGCGCACGGGTGGCCGACGGTGGACAGGATCGGCACGTCGTGGGCCGAGTCGCCGTAGGCATAGGACCGGCTCAGGTCGATGTCGTCACGCTCGGCCAGCGCCCGGACCGCGGCGGCCTTCGCCTCCCCGTGCAGCAGGTCCCCGACGAGCCGGCCGGTGTAGTAGCCGTCGGCGTGCTCGGCGACCGTCCCCAGGGCTCCCGTGGCGCCGAGCCGGCGGGCGATGAGCTGGCCGATCTCGACGGGGGTCGCGGTGACCAGCCAGACCTCGTGACCGGCCGCCACGTGCTCGTCCAGCAGCCGCTGGGTGCCGGGGTAGATGCGCAGCGCGAGCACCTCGTCGTAGACGTCCTCCGCGACGGCGGTGAGCTCGGCCACCGAGTGCCCGGTGATGAGCGACAGTGCGCGCTCGCGGACCTCGTCGATCTGGCGGCGGTCCTCGCCCACCAGCAGGTAGCGGGCCTGGTGCAGGGCGAAGCGCAGCAGGTCGCGCCGGCGCAGGAACCCGCGCCGGCGCAGGCCGACGGCGATGTGGAAGGCGCTGGCCCCGCGGATGACAGTGTTGTCGACGTCGAAGAAGGCGCCGACGCGCGTGCCGTCGCGGGTGTCCGGGCGCATCGGGCCACTGTAGCCACGCGCGGCTGGACGGACCCTGGGACCGAACGGCCTACCGTGGGGGCATGGACCCGCGCGTCGTGCTGTACTCCCGTGCCGGCTGCCACCTGTGCGACGACGCCCGCGCGGTCGTGGCGGACGTCGCCGGACGCGCCGGTACGGACTGGCACGAGGTGGACGTGGACGGCGACCCGGCCCTGGCCGCGGCGCTCGGCGAGCTGGTGCCGGTCGTCGAGGTGGACGGCGTCCGGCAGGGCTACTGGCGCATCGACCCGCAGCGGTTGCGGCGGGCGCTCGCCTCGGGGAGCGATCGACCCCTACCCTGACCCCACACGTCCCGTCGGCGGGCCGTGACGAGTCTGGCGGGGGTCGACGTGGACACGCGACGGACGGCGGCGTCGGTGCGCGCCGCACCAGTGGAGCAGGTGGCTGGCACGCGGCGTGCGCGCGCGGTCCCGGCGGCGACGGTGGCCCGGCTCCCGGGCTACTTGCGGGTGCTGGAGGCGCTCGGCGCGGAGGGGGTCGTGACGACCTCCTCGGAGGAGCTGGCGGCACGTGCGGGGGTGAACCCGCCGCAGGTCCGCAAGGACCTGTCCTTCTTGGGGTCGTACGGCCGGCGCGGTGTGGGCTACGACGTGGCGCACCTGGCCGAGCAGGTGGAGGTGGTGCTCGGGCTGACCACGCAGCGCCGCGTGGTCATCGTCGGGGCCGGTCATCTGGGGCACGCGCTGGCGAGCTACTCGGGGCTGGCGGACCAGGGGTTCGCGGTCGTCGGGCTGCTGGACAGCGACCCGGCGGTGGTCGGGACCACGGTGGCGGGGCTCGTCGTGCAGCCCGTGCAGCGGCTGGCCGACGTGGTCGACGAGCAGGAGGCGACCATCGGCATCATCACCACGCCGGCGGACTCCGCCCAGGAGGTGTGCGACGCGCTCGTCGCGGCCGGTGTCGTCGGCATCCTCACGTTCGCGCCGCGGGTGCTGCGCGTGCCGCCGCACGTGGACCTGCGCGCCGTGGACGTCGCCTCGGAGCTGCAGATCCTCGCGTTCCACGACCGCCGGCGGGCGGCGGACGGGGCCTGAGCGCCGATGCCCGGACGCGGGACGACGCAGGTCGCCGCCGGACGCACGACGGCCGGGGCCGACCGGGTGCGTGCGCGACCCGGCCGACCCCGGCCGTGGGTGGTGCCGTCGGGCTCAGGCCTGCTTGATGGCCGAGACGTCGAGCGAGATGGTGACCTTGTCCGACACCAGGACGCCGCCGGCCTCGAGGGCGGCGTTCCAGGTCAGGCCGAAGTCCTTGCGGGAGATGGTCAGCGAGGCCTCGAACCCGGCGCGGGTGTTGCCGAACGGGTCGACGGCGACGCCGTTGAACTCGGTCTCGAGCTCGACGCGCTGCGTCACGCCGTGGATGGTGAGGTCGCCCTCGACGACGTAGGACGAGCCGGCCGGGCGGACCGCGGTCGACACGAAGCGCCACTCGCCGAACTTCTCCACGTCGAAGAAGTCGCCGCTCTTCAGGTGGCCGTCGCGGTTGGCGTCGCCGGTGCTCACGGTGGACGGGTCGAGCGTCACGGCGACGGACGTGCCGGACAGGTCGTCGCCGATCGTGATGGTGCCCTCGGTGACCTGCACGGTGCCGCGCACCTTGGAGATGCCCGCGTGGCGGACGGTGAAGCTGGCCTCGGTGTGGGCGACGTCAATCACCCAGGTGCCGGCGGTCAGGCCCTCGGGCAGGGTCGTCGTGGTGGTGGTCATGGGGCTGTCCTCCGTGCTGCGGGATGTGGTTGAACGGTCAATCATCCAGATAGTTGAGAGTTGTACTACACTCGGACGTCCCGTGCAAGCCACGGCGAGGACGGAGGTCGGCAGATGAGCACAGACGCGGCACCGCGCACCGGGGGCACCACCCCGGGCCCGGCACCGGCCGTGCCGGCGCAGACGCGGGCGCCGGCCGTCGACGACGTGCGCTGGCTGAGCGCCGAGCAGCAGGCATCGTGGCGCTCCTACCGGGACGGCACCGCCCGGCTGCTGGCCGCCCTGGCCCACGCGCTCGAGGCGGAGACCGGCCTGTCGATGAACGAGTACGAGGTGCTCGTCCGGCTGTCCGAGGCCCCGGGGCGCATGCTCCGCATGTCGGAGCTCGCCGAGGGGCTGGCCCACTCCCGCAGCCGGCTCACCCACACCATCCGCCGGATGGAGGAGGAAGGGCTCGTCGCCCGCAGCGCCTGCGAGGTCGACGCCCGCGGGGTGAACTGCGCGATGACCGAGGAGGGCTGGCGACGGCTGGTCGAGGCGGCTCCGTCGCACGTCGCGTCGGTGCGCGAGCACCTGGTCGACGTGCTGGGGGCCGAGCAGCTCGCCGCGCTCGGGGATGCCATGGAGACGGTCCGCGAGCATCTGCTGCGTGGCCCGTGTCACGCCGAGTGAGACGGGTGGGTGCACGGGGCACACAGGACGGTTTGCGACACTGACTCCTATGGTCGCGACGACGGTCCACCTGCTGCGCCACGGCGAGGTGCACAACCCGCAGGGCGTCCTCTACGGACGCCTGCCCGGCTACCGGCTGTCCGAGCGCGGACTGCGCATGGCCGAGACGGTGGCCGCCCACCTGGCCGGAGCAGACGGCAGCGTGCGGCACGACGTCGTCGCGGTGGTCGCCTCGCCGCTGCAACGGGCCCAGGAGACGGCCGCACCGCTGGCCGCCGCCTTCGGGCTCGAGGTCCGTACCGACGACCGGCTCATCGAGGCGGACAACCACTTCCAGGGCATGACGTTCGGCGTCGGCGACGGCTCGCTGCGCCACCCCCGGCACTGGCCCTACCTGCGCAACCCGCTGCGGCCCTCCTGGGGTGAGCCGTACCGTGCGCAGGTCGACCGGATGCTCGCCGCGGTGGCTGCCGCGCGGGCGGCGGCGCGCGGGCACGAGGCGGTGCTGGTCAGCCACCAGCTCCCCATCTGGGTGACCCGGCTCGCGCTGGAGGGGCGGCCGCTGTGGCACGACCCGCGGCGGCGGCAGTGCTCCCTCGCCTCGCTGACCAGCCTGCGCTACGAGGACGACCGGCTGGTCGGCATCGGGTACAGCGAGCCCGCGGCGGCCCTGCTGCCCGGCGCAGCGACCGTGGCGGGGGCCTGACGTGCGCGGCGTGCGGGCGGCGGCGGCCGCGGCCGCCGCGCTGCTCCTGCTCGCCGGGTGCACCGGCGACGGGGGCGGCCACCGCCCGGCCGACGTCGCCGACCAGGGCTACGTGTCCGGCGACGGCACCATGGTGACCTGGCCGGCCGGCGAGCGCCCGGGCCCCGTCGAGCTGAGCGGGACGGACTTCTCCGGTGCTGCGGTGGACGTGACGGACTGGCGCGGGGACGTGGTGCTGCTCAACACCTGGTACGCCAACTGCGGTCCGTGCCGGGCGGAGGCGCCGGACCTCGCCCAGATCGCGGAGGACTACGCCGCTCGTGGGGTCCACCTGCTCGGTATCAACGGCACGGACGCCGCGGGCAGCGTCGACGCCTTCCAGCGCCGCTTCGACGTGCCCTACGTGAGCCTGGACGACCGGGACGGCTCGGTGACCGCGGCCCTGCAGGGCGTCGTGCCCATCAGCGCCGTACCGACCACTGTGCTGCTCGACCGGGACGGCGACGTCGCCGCGCGGGTGCTGGGCCTGGCCGACCCGTCCACCCTGCGGACCGTGCTCGACGACCTGCTCGCCGAGGAGCCCGCCCCGTGACGCCTGCCGCGCTGGCCCTCGCCGGCGACGTGGGCGACACCTTCGGCCGGGTGGCCGCCTCCGGTTCGCTGCTGCTCGCCGTGCCGGTGGCGCTCGTCGCCGGGCTGGTGTCCTTCGCCTCTCCGTGCGTGCTCCCGCTGGTGCCGGGCTACCTCGGCTACCTGGGCGGCATGACGGGGGTCGGCGCTGCCGGTGCGCTCGGGGGCGGACGCGCGGACCGGGCCGGGGGCCGTACGGGTGCGCCGACCGACGGGACTGCGGCACTGCTGGCACCCGGCGGCGCGGTGCGGCTCGCCGTCGCCGACGGGGTCCGTGCGCCGGGCTCGGTCGCCGAGCGCCGGGCCGCCCCCGCGCGGGGACGACTGCTGCTGGGGGTCGGCCTGTTCGTCGCCGGCTTCGCCGCGGTCTTCGTCGCCTACGGGGTGCTCGCCGGCTCGCTCGGCTCTCTGCTGCTGCGGTGGCAGGACCCGATCACCCGCGTGCTCGGCGTCGTCGTCGTGCTCATGGGGCTGTCGTTCCTCGGGCTGCTGCCGTTCTGGCAGTACGAACGCCGGCTGCACCTGGCCCCGCGGGCCGGGCTGTGGGGAGCGCCGCTGCTCGGCGTGACGTTCGGGCTGGGCTGGGTGCCGTGCATCGGCCCGACGCTCGCGGCGATCCTCACGCTCTCGCTCGACGGCGGCTCGGCCGGTCGGGGCGCGCTGCTGTCGGTCGTGTTCTGCGCCGGGCTGGGGCTGCCGTTCCTGCTCGTCGCGCTGGGGATGGAGCGGTCGGCCCGGGCGCTGGGCTTCCTGCGCCGGCACCGGCTGGCGATCATGCGCCTGGGCGGCGGGATGCTGGTCGTCCTCGGCCTGGCCCTCGTCACCGGGGTGTGGGGAAGCTGGGCGGCGTGGCTGCAGGGCCTGTTCACCGGCGGCGGCGTCTTCCGGACGGTGGTCTGACGTGGCCACCCGGCCCGCGGGGTACCGGCCGGAGGGGCTGGACGACGCCTTCACCGATCCGGCCGTCCCGGACGGCGCCGAACCGGGGGCGGGGCGCCCCGCTGCCCAGCTGCCGAGCCTCGGCCTCGTCGGCTGGCTGCGCTGGGCCTGGCGCCAGCTCACGTCCATGCGCGTCGCGCTGCTGCTGCTCATGCTGCTGGCGGTCGCGGCGGTGCCGGGCACGATCTTCCCGCAGCGCGCGCAGGACCCGGACCGGGTCGCCACCTACCTGTCGGAGCACGCGGCGCTGGGTCCGTGGCTCGACCGGCTGGGCTTCTTCGGCGTCTACTCGTCGGTCTGGTTCTCGGCGATCTACCTGCTGCTGTTCGTCTCGCTGGTGGGCTGCATCCTGCCGCGTGCCCGCGCCCACCTGGGGGCGCTGGGCGGCCGCCCGCCGAAGGCCCCGCGCCGCTTCACTCGCTTCCCGGCGCAGGGGTCGGGCACGAGCGCGCTGTCCGCCCAGGAGGTCGTCGAGCGGGCGGCCGCGGTGCTGCGCCGGCGGCGCTGGTTCGTCCCGGGCTACCGCGTGGACGTGCGGGACGAGGGCCACGGCACGTGGTCGGTGGCCGCGGAGCGGGGGTACCTGCGCGAGACGGGCAACCTGGTCTTCCACCTGGCGCTCGTCGGGCTGCTGGTGTCGATCGCGACCGGGCAGATGCTGCACTACCGGGGGCAGGCGATCATCGTGCAGGGCGAGGGGTTCGCCAACGCCGTGGTCGACTACGACACGTTCGAGAACGGGGCTGCGTTCCGGCCGGAGAGCCTCGAGCCGTTCACGCTGCGGCTCGACGGCTTCGACGCGCGCTTCGACCCCGACACGCTGCAGTCGCGGGACTTCACCGCGCACGTCACGCTCACCGAGCCGGGCGCCGAGCCGCAGGCCCGGACCATCAAGGTCAACCGGCCGCTCATCGTGGACGGCGCGAAGGTCTACCTGCAGGGCAACGGGTACGCCCCGCAGATCACCGTGCACGACGGGTCCGGCGCGCTGGCCTTCAGCGGGCCGGTGCCGTTCCTGCCGCAGGACGAGGTCTACACCTCGCGTGGAGTCGTCAAGGTCCCGGACGTCAGCGGCGGACAGGAGCAGATCGGCATCGTCGGCTACCTGCTCCCGTCGGCGGTCGAGGTGGCCGACGGGATCTGGCGCTCGGTCGACCCACAGCCGAACGACCCGGTGCTGGTGCTGTCGGTCTGGTCCGGCAACCTGGGGCTGGACACCGGCGTGCCGCAGAACGTCTATCAGCTCGACGAGTCCCGCCTGGAGCAGGAGGTCGGTGCGGACGGTCTGCCCGTGACGCTGTACGTGCGGCCCGGCGAGACGGTCGACCTGCCCGACGGGCTCGGCACGGTCACGTTCGACGGGCTGCCCCGGTTCGTCGCGCTCGACCTGCGGTACGACCCGGCGCTGCCGTTCGTGCTCGTCTTCGCGCTGCTGGCCTTCGCTGGGCTCGCCACGTCGCTGTTCACGCCGCGGCGACGGGTCTGGCTGCGTGCGACGCCCGCTGGGGGCGCGCCGGGCCGTGCGGGGCGGGACAGGGGTGCATCGCCGGTCGGGGACGCGCCGGGCGGTGGTGCGCCGCCGGACGCGGTGGGCGTCGTGTCGGAGGTCGGCCGTACAGTGGTCACCGCCGCGGCGCTGGCGCGCGGCGACGACGTGGGGCTGCAACCGGAGCTCGACCGGGTGCTGGTGGCGACGCTCGGCCGGTCGGCGGCCGGCACCGGGTCGCACGCCGGCGCAGCCGCAGCGGATCCCGGCACGGCTGCGGACGCCGGGCTCGGCGTCGTGGCAGCCGAGATCGCAGCACCAGGCCAGAGCAGTCCGCAGCAGCACAGCACGCAGACCCCGGGAGGGGGACGTCATGACGACCGGTGATCTGAGCACCCTGCTCGTGTGGGGTGCCGCGACGGCGCTGACCATCGCGCTCATCGCCTACAGCGTGGATCTGGCGCGCATCACGGAGCAGTCCCAGCGCCGGGCGCTGCGCGCCGTGGTCGAGGCGCCCGGTGCGGTGCAGGAGGCCCGGGCGGCGCAGGCGACACGGGCGCAGGCCGATGTTGCCGCCGCGCAGGTGCCGACGCAGGTCGCGGCGACGGTCGGTGCGGGCGTCGGCACGGCGGGTGGCGCGGCGAGCGCCCCGGCAGGTCGGCCGACGGGTGCCGGTGGGCCCGCGGGCGGCGGTGCGGCACCGGTGGTCGGCTCCCGCTCGGCTGGTGCGGCCGGCGACCTCGAAGAGCCGATCCGCTCCGCCCGTGCCGAGGGCATCGCCCGCACGACGACCTACCTGAGCGTCGTGCTGCTGCTCGCCGGCATCGTGCTGCGCGGCGTGGCCGCGGGCCGCTGGCCGACGGCCAACATGTACGAGTTCACCATCGTGGGCACGTTCGTCGCCCTGGTCGTTCTCGCGCTGGTGCAGCGCCGCCGGGTGCTCGCGTTCGTCGGTGTGCTGGTCACCGGCATCGGCGTGCTCGCGCTCGTGCTGGCGCTCAACGCGTTCTTCGTCCAGGCCGACGCCGTGCAGCCGGCGCTGCAGAGCTACTGGCTGGTGATCCACGTCGGCGTCGCCATCTCGGCCACCGGCGTGTTCACCGTGGCCTTCGCCGCGGCCGTCGTCCAGGTGCTCCAGGACGGTCGCGAGCAGGGGCGCTCGCGGCTGGAGCGGCCGTGGACGCGGGCCGACGGGCTGCGTCGGGCGCTGCTCGGGTGGCGGGTGACCGGGCCGCGGTTCGCCTGGCTGCGCACCATGCCGTCCGCGCGCGAGCTGGAGGCGTTGTCCTTCCGGCTCAACGCGGTCGCCTTCGTGCTGTGGACGCTGACGCTCATCGGCGGGGCGATCTGGGCCGAGGACGCCTGGGGCCGGTACTGGGGCTGGGACCCCAAGGAGGTCGGGACGTTCGTCGCCTGGGTGGTGTATGCCGCGTACCTGCACGCGCGTACGACGCGTGGGTGGAGCGGGCGGCGGGCGGCGTACTTCGTGTATGTCGGCTACGCGGTGGTGCTGGCCAACTTCACGCTGGTGAACCTGGTGGTCTCCGGGAAGCACTCGTACTCGGGCCTGTGACGGCTGCCGGTCGCCGCGGGCAGCCGTCGGTCTCAGGTCGCCGGCCGCGTCGTCGTCGGCGCGTCAGCCCGCGGGAGGGGTGGCACCCGGGGGAGGTGTGCTGTCGTCCCCGTCCGCCTGCGCGCGCCGCCGCTGCTCGTCCAGGTTCCAGAGGAACTCCGGGTCGTCGTCCGGGGCGACCGGTCCGGGACGACGCCCGGTGCGTCCGGTCGCCGGCGGGACCGGACTGCCCCAGCCGTCCGACGGCGCCTGGCGGGCGGCCCGCCGCGACCGGCTCACCGCGAGCCACACCAGCGACCCGAGCAGGGGTACGAGGATGACGATGACGATCCATGCCCCGGCAGGGAGCCCGGCACGTTCGTCCTCGTCGCTGCCCGCGATGTCGATGACGCAGAACACGACGAGGCCGATGAGGATCAGCAGGCCGAGGTACCGCAGCATCCGACCAGCGTAGTTGGCCGCCGAGGTGCGACAGCCCGCCGAGCGCCGGCGGGCCACAGGACTGCCGACACGGAGCCGCCGCCGAGCAGGCGGCACGAGTGTCGACAAGGAACCGACGAGAGAGGGACGAGACGTGGAGATGGACCCGGTGACCGTGACGCTGCGTGCGGCTCAGGACACGTGGGACGTGACAGCGGGGCTGCCCTCCGGGTGGTCGGCTCAGGAGCTGCCCGACGGCAGTGTCGCCCTGGTTGCGCCGCAGCGCCCGGGTGAGTTCACCCCCAACGTCGTGCTCGGCCTCACCGTCCTCCCGTCGGGGACGGATGCCTCCGTGCTGCTGGGCTCGGTGCGCGCAGCGCGCGACCAGCTTCCCGCCGTGACCCTGGTCGGTGAGGAGGAGCGGGAGGTCGGCGGGCGCTCCTGGTACGTCACCGAGTACGCCTTCACCCATGACCAGGCGGGCACGCTGGCCCAGGGTGTACGGCTGGCGCGGGCGGACGGCACCGCGCCGGTGTACGTCCGGTCGACGGCGACCTGCGCCGGGACGCCGGACGACCCGGCCGCCGGGCTGGCCGCGCTCGCCGCGGTGCAGGACGCCGTGACCTGGTGACGTCTGCGCGGACGTACCCTGGTCCCGTGCCCCTCGTCGTCTACTCGGTCCTGCGCGTCGCGCTGCTGCTCGCGTGCTTCGGGCTGGCCTGGCTGGCGGGGCTGCGGTCGTGGTTGGCGGTCCTCGTCGCGGCGCTGGCCGCGTGGGCGCTGTCCTACGTGCTGCTGTCGGGCCCCCGGGACGCGGCGGCCCGACAGCTCGCCGAGGCGGCCGAACGCCGCCGAGAGGCCCGCGGACGCGCCGTGCTGTCCGGGCGCGCGCGCGAGGACGCCGCCATGGAGGACGCCGCCGACGAGGCCGCTCGCCGTCAGGACGGCACCTCGGCCTGACGGGCGGCCGGCAGGCGCTACAGCGCCAGGCCCAGACCGAGCAGCACGCCGAAGGCCAGCTCGAACATCCCCGTGCCCGCCAGCACCGGCACCAGGGCGCGGCCACGGGCGCCGGCGAGCACCGCCACCACCAGCGCCACCGCGGGGGCCAGGAGGAGCAGGACGAGCAGCGACCACGGTGCGACGAGCGCGCACGCCGCACCGAGCAGGACGGGGACGAGCAGCAGCAGGACGTAGGCCCGTCGCGCCCGGTGCTCCCCGAGGCGGACGGCCAGGGTGCGCTTGCCGGCGAGCACGTCGGTCGGGACGTCCCGCAGGTTGTTGGCCATGAGCAGCGCGCAGGCCAGCAGGCCGATGGCGACCGCGCCGGCCCAGGCCGGCCAGGACAGCCGGCCGGCCTGCGTGTAGGTGGTGCCGAGCACGGCGACCAGGCCGAAGAAGACGAACACCCCGACCTCGCCGAGGCCGAGGTAGCCGTACGGGTGCCTGCCGCCGGTGTAGGTCCAGGCGGCGACGACGGCGGCAGCACCGACGAGCAGCAGCCACCAGTGCCCGGACAGCGCGACGAGGGCGAGCCCGAACAGCCCGGCGACCCCGAAGGACGCGAACGCTGCAGCCTTCACCGCGCCGGGACGGGCCACGCCTGATGCGGTGAGCCGCATGGGGCCCACCCGGTCGACGTCGGTGCCACGCACACCGTCGGAGTAGTCGTTGGCGTAGTTGACCCCCACCTGGAGGGCCAGCGCGACGCCGAGAGCCAGCACGGCGCGGACGAGGTCCGCCCCGCCGAGCTGGGCCGCGGCCCCGGTCCCGACGAGGACGGGGGCGGTCGCGGCGGGCAGGGTGCGCGGACGGGCGCCGGCCATCCACTCGGCGGCGGTGGTCATGCGTCGGTCCTCTCGGTGGGGGATGGCGAGCCGGGTGCTGCGTGGGGGGTATGTGGTGCGGCCAGCCGGGCGGAGGCCAGCGCGACGGCGGCACGGCGGTCCGGCTTGCCGGGCCCACGCAGCGGCAGCGCCTGCGCGGGCACCACGTGGCGGGGAGCGTGGGCTGGGCCGAGCCGGGCGGACACCAGCGCCCGCACCTCGTCGGTGGTCGGCCCGGCGGTGCCGGCGCGGGGCACGACGACGGCCACGACCGCCTGCCCCCAGGACGGGTCAGGCACACCGACGACGCAGACCTCGGCGACGTCCTCCAGCGTCCCGATCACGGCCTCGACCGCCGCAGGCGCCACGTTCACCCCTCCGGTGACCAGCACGTCGTCCGCCCGGCCGAGCACGTGGAGCACATCGCCGTCGAGCCGGCCGAGGTCGGAGGTCCGCAGCCAGCGCCGACCGGCACGGGTGACGAACGCCCGCCGGTCCAGGTCGGGCCGGTCTCGGTAGCCGTCGGCCAGCACCGGGCCGCCCAGCAGCACCCGCCCGGCGTCGTCCAGGGCGACGTGCACGCCGTCGAGGGGCACGCCGTCGTAGACGCAGCCGCCGCAGGTCTCCGACATGCCGTAGGTGGTGACCACCCGCACCCCGGCGGCGCGGGCCCGTGCGAGCAGCGCGGGCGGGGTGGCGGCACCGCCGAGGAGCACGGCGTGGTAGCCGCGCAGCGCGTCCGTGGCCGCCGCGTCGTCGAGCAGCCGCACGAGCTGGGTCGGCACCAGGGAGGTGTAGCGAGGCCCCTCGCCGTCCAGCCGGGCGGTCGCGGCGACGAACGCCGGGGCACGGAACGGTCCGGGGTCCAGCACCACAGGGATGGTGCCGGCCAGCAGCGACCGGACGAGCACCTGCAGCCCGGCGACGTGGTGCGCGGGCAGGGCGAGCAGCCAGTGGCCAGGTCCGGACAGCCGGTCCGCGGTGGCGGTGCCGGAGGCACGCAAGGCGTCGGCGGACAGCAGCACGTCGCGCGGCTCGCCGGTGGACCCGGAGGTCGGGACGACGACCGCGACCGTGTCGGGAACGGTCGCGGCGGCCCGGCTGGGGCGGGGGTCGATGCCGTGGACGGTGGCGGGCACGGCCGCGGGCACGGCCGCGGGCGCCGCGGTGCGCTGTCCGGCGGCGTCGGGTGCGTCCGGAGCGGGTGCTCTCACGGTGGGCGACCCGAGCTCGGCGGGGACGGGGCGCACGGCCGGGCCGCCGCCGTCGAGCGCCGCGGCGAGGGCAGGGAGCAGCAGGTCGGCACGTGCGGGGACGTCACGCAGCGGCCGGGTCACCGGACAAGCCTAGGTCCGACCCCGGGACGGGACCGCACCGCGGTGCCTGTCCGTGCGGCGGACGGCCCCGACGCGCGGCGACCGCCCGCCGAGCCCGCCGTGCACGCCCCCGCGCGGCACGCCCCGTAGAGTGCAGGGCGGTCCGACGACGAAGGAGCCCGCGCAGTGCCCCAGATCCGCCCCGTGGCCCGGCCGGCCGCGCGCCGCCCGGTGTCCCCTGGCACGGGTCGCCCGTCGCGTCGGCGCGCGCCGGTCGTCGCCACCGTGCTGACGGCCGGCACTCTGCTGGCGGCGACGGCCTGTGCGCCGGCCGGCACGGGGCCGGTCCCTGCCCAGACAGTCACCGCGCCCCCCGTCGTCGCGGTCGACAAGGTCGCGCCCCCGGCCCCGGTGGTGCCGCCGCGCTGGCCGCTGACCGGTGTCTCGGCCGACGAGGAGCCGTCGCGCCCCGCGCTCGCGGTGAAGATCGAGAACTCGCGCGAGGCGCGGCCGCAGACCGGCCTGGACCAGGCCGACCTCGTGTGGGAGGAGGTCGTCGAGGGCGGGATCACCCGGTACCTGGCGGTCTTCCACTCCCAGGCGCCGGCCGAGATCGGCCCGATCCGGTCAGTCCGGCCGATGGATCCCGCGATCGCCGCACCACTGCACGGCCTCATGGCGTTCTCCGGCGGCCAGGCCCCGTTCGTGCAGGCGTTGCGCGCCTCGGGGCTGCAGATCCTCAGCAACGACCTCGGCGACGCGGGCTTCTACCGCAAGACGGGTGTCGCCCCGGCGCCGCACAACGTGTACGGGACGCCGGCGCGGTTCTGGGAGCAGGCCGACGGTGCGCACGCGGCGCCGCCACCGGCCCAGTTCAGCGTCGCCCGCAGCGCCGACCGGGCCACCGCGGTGACCGCCGGCCGTCCGGCGACCTCGCTCGACATCGTCATGTCGGGCTACTCGCACCCGGCGTGGACGTGGGACACGGGCAGCGGCACCTGGCTGCGGTCCGAGGGCAGCACGCCGGCGACCGTGCGCTCGGGTGCCCGGCTCTCCGCCGCCAACGTCGTCGTGCTGCGGGTCCACCTGGTGGACTCCGGCACGATCGACCCGGCGGGCAACCCCGTGCCGGAGACGGTGCTCGAGGGGACCGGGGAGGGCACCGTGGTGTCCGGCGGGCACGCGGTGGACGTCACCTGGTCGAAGTCTGCGGTCGGCGACCCGGTGGGGCTCACGGCGGCGGACGGGACGTCGGTGACGCTGGCACCCGGGGTCACCTGGGTCGAGCTGGTCCCCGACAGCGGGTCGGTCACGGTCCGCTGACGCCGTGGGCCGGTCAAGGCCGCGCGGCCGTCGGGAGGGGCACGGCGCGTGGACGAGGTCGGGCGGGACGGCGCGCGGGTGGCTCCTGGCACGAGCGGGAGCTCGCCCGATGGCACTCTTGTGGACGTGAGGCGACGGAAGGGCGACGGGTGAGGGCGACGACACGACGACGGGCCTGGCAGGGCGTGGCAGTGACCGCCGCGTTGACGTTCGCGCTGGCGGCGTGCAGCGGTGCTCCGACGGTCCCGGTGCCGCGGACGGTCACGCCCACCGTGACCCCGGACAAGTCGGCGCCGCCGACCCCGCAGGTGGCGCCCACGTGGCCGTTGACCGGTGTCGCGGGTGAGCCGGTCCAGCGTCCGGCGCTCGCGGTGAAGATCGAGAACACGGCACAGGCGCGGCCGCAGAGCGGCCTGGAGCAGGCGGACGTCGTCTGGGAGACGATCGTCGAGTTCCAGGTGTCCCGCTTCGTGGCGGTCTTCCACTCGCAGGAGCCGCAGGAGGTGGGGCCGGTCCGCTCGGTGCGACCGATGGACCCGCTGATCATCGCCCCGCTGCACGGGCTGCTGGCCTACTCGGGCGGGCAGCAGGGCATCCTGGACCTCGTGGCGGCCAGCGGCGTGCAGCTCTTCAGCCACGACGCGGGTGCAGACGGTCTCTACCGGGTGTCCCGCCGGGCCGCACCGCACAACGTCTACGGCTCCCCGGCGACCTTCTGGGCCGACGCCGACGCCGACCACCAGGCGTCCCCGCCGCAGCAGTTCGCGTTCGCCCGCGAGGCCGAGCGGGCCACCGCGGTGCGGACGGGGACGGCGGCGACCACGTTGTCGTTCCGACTCTCGTCGGCGTCGAGCCCGTCCTGGGCCTGGGACGCGTCGAGCGGCACGTGGCTGCGCTCGGAGGGATCGACACCGGCGATGGCGGCCAGCGGCGCCCGGCTGTCCGCCGTCAACGTCGTCTCCGTCACCGCACCGCACCCCGACACCACCTTCCACGCCCAGGGCGGGAACAGGGTGCCGACGTACGAGCTGGTCGGCTCGGGGGACGCCGTGATCGCCACCGGGGGGAAGACGGTCCAGGTGCGCTGGCAGAAGGACGCGGAGGACGCTCCGCTGCAGCTGTTCACCGCCGACGGCTCCCCGGCGACGCTGGCTCCCGGCAACACCTGGGTCGAGCTGGTGCCGGCCGGCTCCGGGTCGCTGACCGTCGGCTGACCCACAGGTCGGCGGGCCGTCGTGCCGGTGCTCAGCAGGCGTGCTCAGTAGGCGTAGGGGAAGCGGGACCAGTCCGGCGGACGGCGTTCGAGGAAGGCGTCGCGGCCCTCGACGGCCTCGTCGGTCATGTAGGCCAGGCGGGTCGCCTCCCCGGCGAAGACCTGCTGCCCGGCGAGCCCGTCGTCGGCCAGGTTGAAGGCGAGCTTGAGCATCCGGATCGCCTGCGGCGACTTCGTGGCGATGATCCGGGCGTACTCCAGGCCCGCCTCCTCCAGCTCGTCGTGCGGCACGACGTCGTTGACGGCACCCCAGGCGAGCGCCTGGTCCGCGGAGTACTCGCGGGCGAGGAAGAAGATCTCCCGTGCCCGCTTCTGGCCGACCTGCCGGGCCAGCAGGGCGGAGCCGTAGCCGGCGTCGAAGGAACCGACGTTGGCGTCGGTCTGCATGAAACGGGCGTGCTCCCGGCTCGCGATGGTCAGGTCGGCGACGACGTGCAGCGAGTGCCCGCCCCCGGCGGCCCACCCGTTGACCAGCGCCACGACGACCTTCGGCATGGTCCGGATCAGCCGCTGCACCTCCAGGACGTGCAGCCGGCCGGCCCGTGCCGGGTCGATGCCCTCAGCAGTCTCGGCACCCTCGGTCGTGTAGCGGTACCCGTCCCGCCCGCGGATGCGCTGGTCGCCGCCGGAGCAGAAGGCCCACACCCCGTCGCGCGGGCTCGGGCCGTTCCCGGTGAGCAGCACGGTGCCGACCGTGGACGTCGTGCGGGCGTGATCGAGCACCCGGTACAGCTCGTCGACGGTGTGCGGCCGGAAGGCGTTGCGGACCTCCGGACGGTGGAAGGCCACCCGGACGACGGGCAGGTCCCGGGTCGGCGATCCCGGGGAGCGCTGCACGCCGCGGTGGTAGGTGACGTCCGTCAGGTCGGTGAAGCCGTCGACGGTGCGCCAGCGGGTGGGGTCGAAGGTGTCGGAGACCGAGACCGGCAGCGGCGGCTCGGCGGGAAGGTCGGCGGAGGTGGGCACGACAGATGTGTACCGCAACGGACGGGGCTGCGCGGCATACGAGCCGTCGCGGAATTTGTCGGGAATCCGGCGTCATGACCGATCCGTCGGGCGCTCTCACCGTACGGACCGGGGCCCGGGGCATCGTGCCGGGACCCGGGGGCGACCTAGGCCGTGAGCGGGGGGCACGACGTGGGTCGCCCACCGGTGCACGTCCCGGCGGGCCGCCGTTCGCGGGTCCGCCGGGACGGGCCGAAGGGCGGGGCGACGTAGGCTCGGCCGGTGGCTGCTCCCGACCTGCACGTCTGGTCCGTCCCGATGCGCACGCGCTTCCGTGGTCTGACCGTCCGGGACGGCGCGCTGCTGCGGGGGGAGGCCGGGTGGGGCGAGTTCAGCCCGTTCTGGGACTACGACGCCGCGGAGTCGGTGGCCTGGTGGCGGGCGGCGCGTGAGGCGGCGGACGTCGGCTGGCCGGAGCCGGTGCGGGACCGGGTGCCGGTGAACGTGACCGTCCCGGCGGTCGACCCGGGCAGCGCACGGCGCATCGTCGCGGCCTCCGGGGGCTGCCGCACGGCCAAGGTGAAGGTCGCCGAGCCTGGGCAGGGACCGCACGACGACGAGGCTCGGCTGGAGGCGGTGCGCGACGCGCTCGGTCCGGACGGACGGATCCGCGTCGACGCCAACACCGCCTGGGACGTGGACACGGCCGTGGCGAGGCTCGCGGCGCTGGACCGGGCCGCCGGCGGGCTGGAGTACGCGGAGCAGCCCGTCCCCACCGTGGAGGAGCTGGCGGCGCTACGGCGGCGCACGCACGTGCCGCTCGCCGCCGACGAGTCGGTGCGCCGCTCCGCCGACCCGCTGGCGGTCGCGCGGCTGCACGCGGCCGACGTCGTGGTGCTCAAGGTGCAGCCGCTCGGCGGGGTCCGGGCCTGCCTGGAGCTGGCCGAGCGGACCGGGCTGCCGGTGGTGGTGTCCTCGGCGCTGGAGTCGTCGGTCGGCCTGGCGGCCGGGGTGGCGCTGGCGGCGGCGCTGCCCGAGCTGCCGTACGCGTGCGGGCTGGCCACAGCCCAGCTCCTCACCGCCGACGTCGTGCGCGAGCCGTTGCTCCCGGTGGACGGCGCCATCGCGGTGCGCCGCCCGGAGCCGGACCTGGACCTGCTGGCCCGCCTGCAGGCTGACGACGAGCTGACCGCCCGCTGGACCCGGCGCCGGGACGCGGTGGTCGCGCTCGCCCGCGAGCGCGACGGATCGGCTCGGGCATCATGACGGACGTGCCGTCCACCGACCGTCCCGTCGCGCCCGCCACCGCGGCCGCCCGCGTGCTCGTGCAGGCGCTGGCCGCGCTCGGGGTGCGGGACGTGGTGCTCGCCCCGGGGTCGCGCAGCGCCCCGCTGGCCTACGCGCTGGCCGACGCCGCCCGTCCCGACGGCGAGCGGCCCGCCGGAGCGCCGGCGCTGCGGCTGCACGTGCGGGTGGACGAGCGGTCGGCGGGCTTCCTGGCGCTCGGACTCGCCCGGGCCGGCGCACACGACGAGGGTGGGCGGGCTCGTCCGGTCGCTGTGGTCACTACCTCCGGGACGGCCGTGGCGAACCTGCACCCCGCCGTGCTGGAGGCGCACCACAGCGGGCTCCCGCTGGTGCTGCTCACCGCGGACCGCCCGCACGAGCTGCGCGGCACGGGGGCGAACCAGACGACGGAGCAGGCCGGGATCTTCGGCGTCGCGGTGCGGCTGGCGGTTGACGTCCCGGCTCCCTGCGGGCTGCCTGACGAGGCTCGTGACATGCGCCGGCTGGCCGCCCGGGCGATCGCCGCGGCAACCGGGGCGCGCACCGGCGACCCGGGCCCGGTCCACCTGAACCTCGCGCTGCGCGAGCCGCTGGTGCCCGATGGGACGCCGTGGCCCGAGCCCGCCGACGCCGGCCTCACCCTGGTGCACGCCCGTCCCGAGCCGGTGCTGCCCGCGGGCCCCGGCCCCGTGCCGACCAGCGAGCCCGCGGTGTCGCGCCGCGGGGCGGTGCCGACGGTGCTGGTCGCCGGGGACGGTGCCGGCCCGGCGGCCCGCTGGCTGGCGGAGACGAACGGCTGGCCGTTGCTCGCGGAGCCCTCGTCGGGGGCCCGCGGTGGTCCCAACGCCCTCCCGTCGTACCGGCTGCTGCTGGGGGACGAGCGGCTGGGCGCAGCGGTGCGCCGGGTCGTGGTGCTCGGCCGTCCGACGCTGTCGCGGCCGGTGAGCCGGCTGCTGGCGCGCCCGGACGTCGAGGTGCTCGTCGTCGCCCCGCACGGGGCGGACTGGCCGGACGCGGCCCGCACCGCGGACGAGGTGCTGCCGGAGCCCCCGGTGCGGATGCGCTCGGGGCGGATGCGCGCGCCCGCGGGGTGGCTGGACCTGTGGCGGACCGCCGGCCGCGCGGCCGACGAGGCTGTGGACGCGGTGCTCGCCGAGCTGGCGCCAGCGGACGGGACGGGTGCGTGGGACGGTGCGGTCGCGTCCGCGCGTCGCACCCGTGCGGGGGCACGCGTGACCGGCCCGGTGCTGGCGCGGGCGGTGGCGCAGGCCAGCGCGCCGCAGGACGTGCTCGTCGTGGGGTCGTCCAACCCCGTGCGGGACCTGGACCTGGTGGCGCGCTGGGACGAGCCGCCGCTGGTGGTCGCCAACCGGGGCCTGGCGGGCATCGACGGGACGGTCTCCACCGCGGCCGGGGTGGCGCTCGGGCTCCCGCGACGCCGGGTACGGGCCCTGCTCGGGGACCTCACCTTCCTGCACGACGTGGGCGGTCTGCTGCGCGGGCCCCTGGAGGCGCCGTTCGACCTGCAGCTGGTGGTCGCGAACGACGACGGTGGGTCGATCTTCGCGACGCTGGAGCCCGGTGAGCCGGAGCGGGCCGACGTGTTCGAGCGGGTCTTCGGGGTGCCGCACGGCGCCGATCTGGCGGCGCTGTGCGCCGGGTACGGCGTGCGGCACGTGCGTGTCGGCGACGTGGAGGGGCTCGCCCCGGCGCTCGCGGCCCCCGGGACCGGTGTGAGCGTGGTCGAGGTGCGGGTGGACCGTGCCGGGCGGCGGGCGTTGGGGGAGCGGATCGCCGCGCGCGTGGCGGTGGCGCTGGACGCGGCGCTGCCCTGAGCCGGGACACCTGCGGAACTTGCAGGTGATTCCCAGCGTCCGCGAAGTGTGCGCCCAGAGCAGCGGGCTGTGATGGTGCACGAAGGAGGACCACCGATGACCACCACCCCTGAGTACGGATCTCCGAGCGACCGGCCGAGCGGGCAGTCGGGCGAGCACCCGACTACGCCCCTGCCGCCGGTCGCCCCGACGCCGCCGGCGACCCCGGTCGCCGGGCCTGTCGCCGACGCGGAGCAGGCGCCGACCGCGCCGCTCCCGCCGGCGGCCACCGAGCCGGCGTCGACCGCGCCGCTGCCGCCGGCGGCCACCGAGCCGGCGTCGCCCGCCGCGACCGCCGAGCCACCGCGCGCCGAGCCCGCGGCGCCGGCGGCGACCCCGCCGGGTCACCCGCTGCCCGGCCAGCCGGTGCTCGTCCCGTCCGCGCCGCCGGCGCCCGGGCTCGCCGCGTCCACCGCCGGAGCGGGCGGCGGCCACCCGGGCGGCCCGCACGACCCGTTCGCCGTGCCCACGCCCGCGGCGGGTGCCGAGCCGGCTACCCGTCGGCAGCGCATCTGGCTGCCGGTGACCTCTGCCGCCGCCGGGGCCGCCCTGGTCGCCGCGCTCGCCACCGCGGGCCTCACGCACGCGCTGGCCGACGGCGACGACGACGCGTCCGGGGGGCGGCCGGCGTCGTTGGCGACCCTCGGCACCACGAGCAACGACACCGTCCCGGTGTCGGGCTCGACGTCGCAGGACCCGGACTGGCAGGCCGTCGCGCACGCCGTGCAGGCGTCCGTGGTGGCGATCCAGGCGACCACGAGCAGCGGTGGCGTGCAGGGCTCGGGCGTCGTCGTGGACGACAAGGGGCACATCGTCACCAACAACCACGTGGTGGCGGACGCCCAGGGCGACGTGCAGGTCACCCTGGTCGACGGGCGCATGCTCGACGCGACCGTCGCCGGGACGGACCCCACCACGGACCTCGCTGTCATCACCCTGAAGGACCCGCCGTCCGACCTGCATCCCGCGGTGCTGGGCGACTCGTCGAAGGTGAGCGTGGGCCAGCCGGTGATGGCCGTCGGCAACCCGCTCGGCCTCGCCAACACGGTGACGACGGGGATCGTCTCCGCGGTCGACCGGCCCGTCACCACCTCGGAGTCCGGCAGCCCGGACGACGCCACCGTCACCAACGCCATCCAGATCGACGCGGCGGTCAACCCCGGAAACTCCGGCGGCCCGCTGTTCGACGCGGAGGGCAAGGTGATCGGCATCAACTCGTCGATCATGACGACGTCGAGCAGCTCGGGCTCCATCGGCCTCGGCTTCGCCATCCCGGTGAGCCTGGTGGAGAACATCGCCACCCAGCTCATCGACAAGGGCACCGCGGAGCACGCCTTCCTCGGCGTGGGCCTGGTCGACGGCACCGCGTCGGCGGACGGTGTGACGCGGCGTGGGGCGCAGGTGCAGTCGGTGAGCGACGACTCGCCCGCGTCGAAGGCCGGTCTCCAGGTGGGCGACACGATCGTCGCGATCGACGGGAAGGTCGTCGGCGGCTCTGACTCGCTCACGGCCTACGTGCGGTCGATGGCCTCAGGTGACGACGTGACCCTGACGGTCGTGCGCGACGGCAAGGCGATCGACGTGGACGTCACGCTGGCGACCCGGGTGGAGAACCCGCCCGCCGACCAGGGCAGCCAGGGCGGTCAGCAGGGGCCCGGTGACCTGCCCGGCGGGCTGACCCCGGACGACCTCTGGCGCTGGTTCGAGCAGCAGCAGGGTCGCTGAGACGGCGCACCCGGCCGGGTCGGACCCCTGGGCCGTCGCCTCGCGACGACCCGGACGAGGCTGCCGGCCGGGTGCGCACCAAGGTCCGCGCGCGCCGAGGGTGCACCAAGGCCGGCCCATGCCGAGGGTGGTGCACCAAGGCTCGAGGGCCCGTCATGTCTCGCCGGCGTGGAGGCGCACGACGTCTCGCCGCACCGGGGGCGTACCACGGCGGCGGTCAGGCGGGCGCGTCGGTGCGGCCGAGGGCGTAGCGCATCGGCACCAGCTTCGCCTCCGACTCGGCGAGCTCGGCTGCCGGGTCCGACGCGGCGACCACGCCGCAGCCGGCGAACAGCCGCACCCGGCGGGGGTCGGCGGCGTCGACCTCCGCCGAGCGCAGCGCGATGCCCCACTCGCCGTCGCCGTCGGCGCCGAGCCAGCCGACCGGCCCGGCGTACCGGCCCCGGTCCATGCCCTCCACCTGGCGGATCAGCTCACGGGCGGCCGCCGTCGGTGTGCCGCACACGGCCGCCGTGGGGTGCAGGGCGGCGGCCAGCGCGAGGGATGACGGGTGCGGCTCCCCGGCGGCGGGAGGCGCGAGCACCCCGGTGACGTCCGAGGCCAGGTGGAGCACGTTGGGCAGCGACAGCACGAAGGGCGCGTCGGGCACGTTGGTGGAGGAGCAGAACGGCTCCAGCGCGCGGGCCACCGAGGCGACCGCGTAGTCGTGCTCCTCCAGGTCCTTGGAGGAGTGCGCGAGGATGGCCGCCCGGCCCAGGTCGGCGTCGTCGTCGCCGGTGCGCCGGATCGTCCCCGCCAGCACACGGGAGGTGACCAGGCCCTTCTCCGAGCGCACCAGCAGCTCCGGCGTGGCGCCGAGCAGCCCGTCGACGGAGAAGGTCCAGCAGGACGGGTACTGCGTCGCCAGCCGGTCCAGCGCCCAGCGCACGTCCACCGGGCGCTGGGCGCGGGCGTGCACGTCGCGGGCGAGCACCACCTTGTCGACGTCGCCGGCCCGGATCGCGGTGACGACGTCGGAGACGAGCTGCCGCCAGCGGTCGGCCGGCACCGCGCCGTCGGTGTACGTCACCGCGCCGGGATCGGTCACGGGCCCGCGGCCGGCGGTGACGGCGGCGAGCGTCGGGGCCGCGCCGAGGTGCGCCCCGGTCGTCACGGTGGTCAGCCAGGTGCGTCCGGCGCGCCGCCCCACGACGACCCGCGGGACGACGAGCACGCCGCCGGCGGGCGAGCGGTCGTCGAAGGCGAAGGAGCCGAAGGCGACCGGACCGGTCCCCGGCAGCCCGACCTCGTCGCGCACGACGGCGCGAGCCAGCACGTCGGCCCAGGCGCGCTCGGCCGCGGCGAAGCGGTCGGCACCGCCGACCTCCACCCGCAGCGCCTCTCCCCAGGCGACGAGCCCGTCGCCGCGTCGTACCCAGGCCAGCGGCGCCTCACGGGGCAGCAGGCCGAGCAGGTCGGTGGGGTCCGCGGTACCACCCGCGGCGGCGGGCCCGAGGTCGTCGAGGGCGACGGTGCGGACCAGGAGGGGCTGGGGGACGCCGTCCGCCTGCGCGGAGGTCTGGGTACTCATCAGCTCCCAAGGGTAGGCCCGCGCGCCGGTGTCCCACGGACCTGCGACGATGGACGCATGTCTCGCGCCAGCCTGGAGAAGGACCCCCGCGACGTCGCGGCGATGTTCGACACCGTCGCCCGCCGGTACGACGTGACCAACGACGTGCTGTCGCTGGGCCAGGACCGGCTGTGGCGGCGGGCCACGCTGGCGGCCCTGGATGCCCGGCCGGGCGAGACGGTGCTCGACCTGGCGGCCGGCACCGGGACGTCCTCGGAGCCGTTGGCCGACGCCGGCGTGCACGTGGTGCCCTGCGACCTGTCCGAGGGGATGCTCCAGGTCGGCAAGCGCCGCCGGCCGGACCTGCCGTTCGTCGCGGGCGACGCGCTGCGTCTGCCGTTCGCGGACGACTCCTTCGACGCGGTGACGATGTCGTTCGGGCTGCGCAACGTGCAGGACGTGCCGCGGGCGCTGGCCGAGCTGCTGCGGGTGACCCGGCCCGGCGGGCGCCTGGTGGTGTGCGAGTTCTCCCGTCCGACGTGGGGGCCGTTCCGCGCGGTCTACACGAACTACCTGATGCGTGCGCTGCCGCCGGTGGCCCGGGCGGTCTCGAGCGAGCCGGACGCGTACGTCTACCTGGCCGAGTCGATCCGCGACTGGCCGGACCAGGTCGAGCTCGGCCGGCGGATGAAGGCCGCCGGCTGGGCAGAGGTGGCCTACCGGAACCTCACCGGCGGCGTCGTCGCGTTGCACCGCGCCCGGCGGCCGGCTGCCGCACGGGATGCCCGATAGGTGATGAACAGTGAGGTCAGAGCCAGTTTCTCCGAGGTAAGCCAAGCCTTCGCAGACAGCGTCTGAGGGGCTCGCTACACTCACCCGGAGCAGTACGTGAACGTCGTCACAAATGGAGTGGGCGTGGTGGGCGCAGGCAGCGATGACGCGGACGTCATCGTCGTCGGTGCCGGTCCTGCGGGCTCCAGTGCGGCGTACCACTGCGCCGCCGCCGGCCTGGACGTGCTGCTCCTCGAGAAGGCCTCCTTCCCGCGCGACAAGGTCTGCGGCGACGGCCTGACACCGCGCGCCGTCGCCGAGCTCGTCCGGATGGGCCTGCCGCTGCGCCAGCAGGACGGCTGGATCCGCAACCGCGGTCTGCGGGTGCTCGGCGGGGGTCACCGTCTGGAGCTGCCCTGGCCGGAGATCTCCAGCTACCCGTCGTACGGGTTGGCCAGGGCCCGCACGTCGCTCGACCACCAGCTCGCGGCGCACGCCCGGGCGGCCGGCGCCAAGCTGCAGGAGCGCACCAACGTCACGGCGGCGGTCCGGGACGAGCGCACCGGGCGGGTCGTCGGGGTGAGCGCGCGACCGGTCGACGACGCGGGACGCCGGGCGGGCGACGAGGTGGTCTACCGGGCACCGGTCGTCGTCGCCGCCGACGGGGTCTCCGCCCGTCTCGCCACCGGGCTCGGCCTCGAGAAGCGCCTCGACCGGCCGATGGGGGTGGCGGTGCGCACCTACTTCCGGACCCCGCGGCACGACGACCCCTGGATGGAGTCCCACCTGGAGCTGTGGGACGGCGAGCCGGGCCGCTCGAACCTCATGCCGGGCTACGGCTGGATCTTCTCTCTCGGGGACGGCACCGCGAACGTCGGCCTGGGCTCGGTGAGCTCGACCGCTGCGGCGACGAAGGTCGACTACAAGGCGCTGTTCGCCGCCTGGATGCGCAACGCCCCCGCCGAGTGGGAGTTCACGCCGGAGAACCAGGTCGGCCCGGTGCGTGGCGCCGCCTTGCCGATGGGGTTCAACCGCGGCCCGCTGTACGGCAACGGCCTGCTGCTCGCCGGCGACGCCGCGGGCATGGTCAGCCCGTTCAACGGCGAGGGCATCGCCTACGCCCTGCAGGCCGGCCGGGTCGCCGCCGACGCGATCGCGCAGGGGCTGGCCCGCGCCACCGCCGCCGGACGCGAGCGCGCCCTGGCCACCTACCAGCGCCGCATGAAGGACGACCTGGGCGGGTACTACACGCTCGGTCGGGTCTTCGTGCGACTCATCGAGCACCCCGAGGTCATGCGGGTCTGCACCCGGTACGGTCTGCCCAGACCGCTGCTGATGCGGTTCGTGCTCAAGCTGCTGTCCGACTGCTACGAACCGAGGGGTGGTGACGTGGTCGACCGGGTCATCTCCGGCCTGAGCCGGCTCGCCCCCGCCGCCTGACGCTCCGACACGACCCCCGCCCACCCCCAGACCCGAAGGACGCACCTCGATGCCGAGGAGGGAGCAGAGATGACGAACCCGTACATCCCGTTGCTGGTCATGATGGGTATCGCCGCCGTGCTCGCCCTGGGCGGCGTCGGTGCGAGCCTGGTGCTCGGTCCGCGGCGCTACAACCGCGCCAAGCTCGAGGCGTACGAGTGCGGCATCGAGCCCACCCCGCACGCGGTGGGCGGTGGTCGCTTCCCGGTGAAGTACTACCTGGTCGCCATGACCTTCATCGTGTTCGACATCGAGGTCGTGTTCCTGTACCCGTGGGCGGTGAGCTTTGGCGAGCTGGCCACCTTCGGCCTCGTCGCGATGATCGCGTTCCTCGTGCTCATCACGGTCCCGTTCGTCTACGAGTGGCGGCGCGGAGGGTTCGAGTGGGACTGACGGTGGGGCTGACGAGGATCGGGACGGAGGCCTGACATGGGCATCGAAGAGGCACCCTCGGGGTTCCTGCTGACGACGGTCGAGGATCTCGTCGGGTACTTCCGCAAGGGCTCGCTGTGGCCGGTGACGTTCGGTCTGGCGTGCTGCGCGATCGAGATGATGGCGGCCGGCGCCAGCCGGTTCGACCTGTCGCGCTTCGGCATGGAGGTGTTCCGCGCCTCGCCGCGGCAGGCCGACCTGATGATCGTGGCCGGGCGGGTGAGCCAGAAGATGGCCCCTGTGGTGCGGCAGGTCTACGACCAGATGGCCGAGCCGAAGTGGGTGCTGTCGATGGGGGTGTGCGCCTCGTCGGGCGGGATGTTCAACAACTACGCGATCGTCCAGGGTGTCGACCACATCGTGCCGGTGGACATCTACCTGCCGGGCTGCCCGCCGCGGCCGGAGATGCTCATCAACGCGATCCTCGCGCTGCACGACCAGATCCGGAACGAGCCGCTCGGCGTGAACCGCCGGGAGGCCGCCGCCGCGGCCGAGGCCGCCGCGCTGGCCGCGACCCCGACCTCCCACATGACGGGACTGCTGCAGTGAGCACCGGCCGGGAGCGGAGCGTAGGGAAGGTCGACCAGTGAGCGCGGAGGCCGCACTCGGAGTGCAGCGGACGGTGGGGGTCGCCGCAGGCGGCGTCCGCCGGGAGCGGAGCGTAGGGAAGGTCGACCA
>Ga0164243_10003106_pt1 | contig 26806 bp, 27 predicted proteins | sample OricompcompostOP_FD_108781 | JGI IMG/M metagenome (GOLD analysis project Ga0164243, IMG submission 108781) | Organic Plus compost microbial communities from Emeryville, California, USA - Original compost - Organic plus compost (OP) | ecosystem: Engineered > Solid waste > Mixed feedstock >...
CCGAATGCTCTCGTCTCACAGGAGTCCTCCCATGACCAACGTTACCGTTATCGGCGCCGGCAACATCGGCGCAGCCGTCGCGAAGATCGCCATCAAGGCAGGCGCATCCGTGCAGGTCCTCACACGTGATGCCAGCAAGGCCGCGGTCGATCCGGGCGTCACCCCCGGTACCATCGGCGATGCCATCACCGGCGATATCGTGATCCTCGCGCTGCCGTTCGGCGCGATCGAAGAGGTGATCGCGCAGTACCCGGACGGATTCACCGGCAAGATCATTGTCGATCCGAGCAACCCCGTCGACTTCGCCACGTTCGACGGGCTGGTCGTCCCGGCTGGATCATCCGCCGCCGCCGAGCTCCAGGCGAAGCTCCCGGACGCGCATGTCGTCAAGGCGTTCAACACGACCTTCGCGGCCACGCTCGCGACCGGAACCGTCGGCAACACAACGACGACGATCCTCGTGGCGGGTGACGATGCCGAGGCGAAGGCTGCGGTCATCGCACTGGTCGAGGCGGCGGGCCTGAAGGGCATCGATACTGGCTCCCTGAAGCGCGCGCACGAGCTGGAGGCGATCGGCTTCCTGCAGATCACGCTCGCCGCCGGCGAGAAGATCGGGTGGACGGGCGGCTTCGCCATCACGGCGTAGCGCATCCTCACCCCCTCGCGTGAACAGGGAGCTGGCAGATGCCAGCTCCCTGTTCTGCGTGCGATGCCGCTGTGCGACACTGGGAAGGGCAACGCGTCGGCATCCCCGGGATCTCAGGACGGTGCATCCGTCCGCATCCCCGCAACGGCGGGGCAGAAAGTTCATCTCATGACCAACGACATGGCCTTCAATCCCTACAGCCGAACCTGCCCGTCGCGACGTCTGCTCAATGAGATCGGCGAAACATGGACCGTGCTCATCATCGGTGCGCTCTCCGATGGGCCGATGCGCTTCACGGAGATCGTCCAGCGCATCGATGGGGTCTCCCAGAAGATGGTGACGCAGACGCTCCGCACGCTGGAGCGCGATGGGCTGGTGACACGCACGCAATACAACGAGATCCCGCCGCGCGTGGTCTACGAGCTGACGGATTCGGGACGCGATCTGGCCGAGCCGCTGCGCGCGATCGAGCTCTGGGCGACCACGCACATGGGTCAGATCCTCGAGGCCCGCGAGGCGTACGATCAGGCGAAGGCGGATGCCGCGTCGTCGTCGTAGCGATCGCATCTCGTGATCCGATCGTGGCAATGAACGGAGCTCGCCGTGGCCATCGTGATCCCGCCCGGCATCGAACCGCAGATCGCCGCCCGCCTCTCGACAGGACGATACGAGAACGTCCACGAGGTACTCGATCGCGCCCTCACGTTGCTGGAGGAGCATGAGGATCTGCTGGAACGGAACCGGCTGCTTGAGATCGGTCACGCACAGCTTCAGGCCGGCGAGAGCATCCCGTACTCGCAGGAGCTTCGCGCAGAGCTGCGCGCCTCGGCGCGCGCTCGGGCACAACGAGGCGAGACGCCGAGTCCAGACGTGATGGCGCAGGTCGGCGGAGCCTGAGACGCAGAGGCGCGACACGCAGTCCGTCCACCGCGTCTCCTATGAAAGCCCCTCGGTGCATGCGCGAGATAGCGCGATGGTCACCGTTCCGCCAGCACACCACGAGGCCGGGATGCCTGAGCATCCCGGCCTCGTCTGCGTCACGACCCGATCGGGTTACGCGCCGACCGTCGACGGATCGCCGCCGATGCGCACGTTCGTCGCGACCGTCGCGATCTGCGCGATGTCCTCGTCCGTCAGCGCGAAGTCGAACACGTCGAGGTTCGCCGCGATGCGCGCCGGCGTCACCGACTTCGGGATCACCACGTTGCCGATCTGCACGTGCCAGCGGATGATCACCTGCGCCGTCGACTTGCCGTACTTCTCGGCCACCGCCGCGATCACCGGGTTGTCGATCAGCGAGCCCTGCCCCAGCGGCCCCCACGCCTCGGTCGCGATGCCGTGCTCCTGGTGGAAGGCACGCAGCTCCTCCTGCGGGAACTGCGGGTGCAGCTCGATCTGGTTGATCGCCGGGACAATCTCCGTCTCCGCGATCAGCTTCTCGAGATCCTGCACGCGGAAGTTCGACACCCCGATCGCACGCGTGCGGCCATCGGCGAGCAGTTTCTCGAGCGCCTTCCACGCGTCCACGAACAGGTCCTTCGACGGCACCGGCCAGTGGATCAGATAGAGATCGACATAGTCGAGCCCGAGCTTCGCGAGCGAGGCATCGAACGCCGCGAACGCGGAATCGTAGCCCTGATCGTCGTTCCACAGCTTGGTCGTGATGAAGAGATCCTCGCGCGCGATGCCGCTCTCGGCGATCGCCTGGCCGACCCCCTCCTCGTTACGATAGATCGCCGCGGTGTCGATGTGGCGATAGCCAGACTGCAGCGCGGTGGTCACCGCCTGACGCGTCTCCTCGGCCGGCACCTTGAAGACCCCGAAGCCCACCTGCGGAATCTCGACCCCATTGTTCAGCGTGATTGTCGGGACATTGGACACGGTTGCCTGGTTCCTTCCTGCATGATCGTGCGTATCGTCACCGCCGGTTTCGACGGCGACACCTTCCACCATCGATCATAGGAACCGCCGCCGCCAGCGTCTACTGCCCGAATGCGGGATTGCACGCGAGGTCGTCCGCAGACCTGATGCCCCTGTGGTCTCCGCACGAATCACGACGTCGTGCCTCGTGCGCACCGTGCTAAACTCCGATCGGTTACATCGGATACCTTCACGAAAACTGACCAAGGAAAGGCCATCGTCATGCAGCATCGAGACTGGACCGTATCGCGTCGCACCCTCCTCGCGGGAAGCAGCGCCCTCGCGCTCGGCACGATCGTCGGCGCCCCGTTCGCGCGCGTCGCGGGCGCGCAGGATACCGGCACGCCCGCCACCGCGGCCGTCGCCTCCCCTGCGAGCGGCGACGCGATCGACCTCGCGTCCTCCTCGCCCGCCGATCTCGGCGCACCGGAGGTCCCCGCCGCGGCCGTCTCGACCGCCGATGGTGCCGTGCCGGAGGCGGTCGCCTTCGCGCCGTATGCCGAGTTCGGTACCGATGCCGCCGCCGGCGTCTTCCCACGCACCGTCCGTCACGCGTTCGGTGAGACCACCATCGAGGCGCGGCCGGAGCGCGTGGTCGTCCTGGATTCGGGGGAGCTCGATGCCGCGATCTACCTCGGCGTGACCCCGGTCGGTGCGGCGGAGTATCTGGCGAGCGGCCTTCCCGCCTACGTCGCGAATCGCGTCACGGAGATCCAGTTGATCGGCACCACGGCCGAGCCGGACCTCGAGGCGATCCTCGCACTGAAGCCGGACCTGATCCTCTCCAGCAAGCTGCGCCACGACGAGACGATGTACGGTCTCCTCTCGAACATCGCGCCGACCGTCTTTGCGGAGCGCCCGGGCGTGACGTTCAAGCAGAACTTCGTGCTCTACGCGCAGGCACTCGGACGCGAGGTCGAGGCGCGTACGGTGATCGATCTCTACGAGCAGGGCGCGCGCGATCTGAACGCGCTGCTCCCCTCGCCGCGCCCGACGACCTCGATCGTCCAGATCCGCCCGGATAGCGTGCGCTTCTACCAGCGCGCGAACTTCCTCGGGCAGATCCTGACGGACCTCGGCTTCCCACGCAGCGACGCCGAGAATGTCGACGACTTCGCCTTCGATGGCAGTATCGAGAACCTCGGCGAATACGCGAACGGCGAGTTCGTGATCCTCGCGGTGCAGGGTGGCGAGGACAACGAGTTCGCGCCGGAAGTCATCAGCAGCCCGGTCTGGGGATCGCTGCCGGCGGTGCAGGCAGCGCAGGTCCTCGAGGCGGCGAGCGACACCTTCATCGGTGGCATCGGCTACGGCGCGGCGATGGACGTGATCAACACGATCGGCGAGTTCTTCGGTCAGCCGGCCGTGATCTCCATCCCGGAGTAAGCGTCCGGACTGACGATGCGGGGTGCGCTGTCGCACCCCGCATCGCCACCTACGCTGTCGCGAGCCCGACGAGTTCGGCGGAGCGATCCCACAGGCGACGCGCCAGCTCGGCATCACTGGCCTGCGGATTCATCCGTCTGGCCGGTTTCTGCTTCTCGTAGTACACGCCCGATTCCCACGCCACCCCCGGCTCCGTCTCCGCGAGCCACACCAGCTGACGCGCCCCTTTCTCCGGCGTGGTCATGACGAGCCGCCCGAGGCGGCTGCCGTACACGCGGCTCATGAAGCTGCTGCTGTCCGACGCGAAGCTCGTCGCGACCACCCCCGGGTGGAACGCCGCGCTCGAGATCCCCTGCGCGTGATAGCGGCGATGCAACTCCTTCGTGAACAGGATGTTCTCGAGCTTGGCGTTGCCGTAGGCGAGGTTTGCGCTGAAGTTCCGGTCCTGATTGAGGTCGTCGAGATCCAGCTTCCCAAAGAGCCGCGCACCGACACTCGACGTCTGGATCACCGTCGCCGTGCTCGCGATCAGCGTGTCGAGCAGCAGATTCGTCAGCAGAAACGGCGCGAGGTGGTTGATCTGGAACGTCTTCTCGAAGCCGTCGACCGTCTTCGCGCGATCGCCGAAGATGCCGCCAGCATTGTTCGCGAGCACATCGATGCGCCCGTAGGTCGAGGCGAGCGCCGCCGCGAGCTGACGCACCTCATCCAGCCGCGAGAAATCCGCGGTGAACGATTCGGCGCCGAGGCCGCGCGCCACGACGCGCGTCTTCTCTGGCGAACGGCCGACGATCACGACGCGATGACCATCCTGACGCAGCTGACGTGCGGCGGCGGCCCCGATGCCGTCGCTCGCTCCAGTGATGACGATGAGCTTTTCCATGCCAGATCCTTCGATGCGTGTGGTGATGAACGAGCAGAATGCCCGTGCTGACGAACGCATCGCCAGCACGATTTCGCCCATCATGCCATGATTGTCACTCAGTGTCAATTCCGCACAACTGGTATACTGATGGACATGAAGGACGCCACACCGCCCGGACTTCGCGAACGTGCCCGCCGCGCCATCCAGTGGGAGATCATGGAGGCCGCGCAGCACCTCTTCGTGGAGCGGGGATACGACCACACCACCATCGATGACATCGCGAAGGCCGTCGGGACATCCCGTCGCAGCGTGTTCCGCTACTTCGCGACCAAGGAGGACATTGTCATCGGGAAGTTCGAGCTGTTCATGGAACCGCTGCCACAGCACCTGCGGGAGCGGCCGCTCGACGAGCCGCTCTGGCACTCGCTCCGGGGGATCGCCGACCTCCTGGTCACGTACGTGGACGATCCCGATCACGAGGAGCTCGCCGACCCGATGCACCGGATCATCTTCACGACACCGAGTCTGCTGGCGAGCTATCTGGAGACACTCGAGCGCCTGAAGCTCACGCTCGCGGACGTCGTGCGCGAGCGCGCCGCATCGCGCGGCGAACCATACGCTGACCACGATCCCGCCCCGACGGCAATCGTCGGGGCGGCGCTCGGCTGCATCGTCGCGGCACAGCGCGCGTGGATCGCGCAGGATGCGGCGGTACCACTCGCGCCGCTCCTCGACCGCGCGATGTCCGCGATCCACCCGCTTGCCTGACGCGACGACACGTCAGTCCTCGATCGGCTCGCCGTCGATGGCCTGCTGGATCTGCGTCTTCAGCTTGTCGTAGCCGGACGACGTCAGGTTCACCTGCGTGCCGTTGATCACCAGCGTCGGCGTCGAGGAAATGCCCTGACTCACCGCGTTGTTGTAGCTGTCGATCACCTGCTGCTGATAGGTGTTGTTCACCATGCACTGCGTGAAGGTCGTCACATCAAGCCCACCTTCTGCCGCATAGGTGATGAGATTCGACGACGAGAAGGTGCCGATATTCTCGCCCGTCTGCTTCGTGTAGAGCAGGTGATGGAAATCCCAGAACTTGCCCTGATCTGCCGCGCACATCGCCGCCTGCGCCGCCAGCACCGACTCGTTGCCCGAATTGTCGAGCGCCAGCGGGCTGATGATCGGCATCGGGCGGAACTCGTAGCGCACCTGCCCGGTCGCCACGAAATCCTGGATGATCTGCGGCTCGATCGTCAGCGCGAACTGCGTGCAGTACGGGCACTGAAAGTCCGCGTACTCGACGATCGTCACCGGCGCATCCGGCTGGCCGAGCGTCATCCCCGTCGCCGGGATGCCCGAATAATCCGCGACGATGTCCTGCCCCGGTGTCCGATCGTCGCCCTGCCGATTGATCGCGATCAGCACCGTGGTCAGGGCGATCACCGCCACCAGCACCACGCTCACCGCAATGGTGAGCTGCCTGCGTCGCTGCGCCTGCGCCGCCTTGCGCTGCGCTTCGGCGCGCGCCTCCGATCGTGCGGACCGCTTGTCCGCGCGCGTCTGTCCCTGCGTTGCCATGAAGAAGATCCTCGTGCGTCATCCCGTCACCGCAGCACGCCGTCAGCGTGCGGGCACGGGAAGATCCATCAGCCGATGAGCACCGTGCCAACGGCACGATGCGCACAGCTAGGCACGTGGTGGAGGAGCATCCGGTGGGGCGACATTCGAGACGCCGTGCCACCAGCGCGCGCGATCGCGCAAGCCGGCACGCGCGGCAGTAACCGCGTGCATCTCCGGGAGGATCGCGACGCGCGGCGACGCCTCGGCGTAGCGCGCCTGGATGGTGGTATCGGGGAAGGAGGGGATGGGAACGCAGCGACCGCACGTCTCCGGAGCGACCAGACCGACTTCCTGATCGCCCGCGTGCATGCCGACGGTCACGAGCTGCGGGGAAGACGTGCTCACCTCCGCGGTCGTCGTCCGCGCGGTCGCGGCGGCGGCATCCGCAAACGGGAGCGTCACGATCACCCCGGCGATGAGCACCACGGCCAGCCATCGCCAGAGCGAGGTCCTGGTCACATACCCATTCAGCTGGTTCATGCGCCACGCCTCCGCTCGCCAACCCGTCCAGAACAACCGCTTCATGCTACCACGCAGGTCGTGCCCCTGACCTGAACCCACGCTGAAGATTCCGGGAGCCATGCCCGGTGGATCACCATTACGCATACCGGAGTGAGTCACCGAGGGCCAGATGGACCCTGCAACAGGCACCATCGGACCGATATCGCCGCGTGGGATGTAGTACGTTCATGGGGAGATGCATCGTCCGACGCCGCGCGACCGCATCGCTTCACCCACCAGCCATCATCACGCAAGGGAGTCGCATGCATTCAGCTGCATCGAACGGGAGAGCCATCACCGTCAATGCCATCATCGCCATCATTCTCGGAGTGGTGGTCGGGTGGGGACTGTCCAACTCCGTGCTCGGGGTGCTGGTCGGGCTCTTCGTGATGCTTCAGCTGACCTTCTTCTGGCGATCGCGCACGCGGTCGCGCTCCCGCCGCTCGTCCTGATCAGCCACCCGATGGCGCCGCCCGTGCGCCCTTCGTCGCCAGCATCGCCTGATCGGCATCATGCAGCATCGCCTCGCGCGATCCGCCCGGTGTCGAGGCCGCGAGCCCGATGCTCACGCTGAGCCCGAACTCGCGCAATGAGGGACCGGCGAGCGCGGCGCGCACCTCATGCCCAAGGCGCTCCGCCTCCTCGATCGTCCCCGGCACCAGCGCGACGAACTCGTCGCCCCCGAAGCGCGCGATGGCCGCGGCCTGCGGCAGCACCGTCCGCAAGGCCTCCGCAAACACGACGAGCGCGCGATCCCCGACGTCGTGCCCATGCGCATCGTTCAGCGTCTTGAAGCGATCGAGATCCATGTACATCAGCGTCGCCGCGTCGTGCGGATGCGCCTGCTCCCACGTCGAGACGCGCTCCGCCCACGCCCGCCGATTCAGCAGCCCCGTCAGCGTATCGACACTCGCCTCCTTCCGAAGAGCCGCATGAAGGGTTGCCGTCTCCCGGAAGATGAGTTGCCGCATGTAGAACACGAGACTCGCCACGATGATCGTCACCGCATGGAGCGCGACATAATCCACAATCTCGGTCGTGGTCGGCTCGCGCATGAACATGAGGATGGTCGGCGGGGTCAGCGCCCCCACGAACCCGAGCAGAAACCAGCCACCCTCACTCCACAGCACCACGTTCAGCACGGCGATCAGGTAGCCGTAGGCCAGGGGCACGCCGAACTCCGAGCCACCATAGGCCGCAGCCAGCGTCGTCAGCAGCGAGACGGTCGTCGAGTAGGCGAGTCCCGAGAGCGCCGCGAGCGTCTGCCTCCCGTCACGCCGCGCGTGCAACCAGCTCCACGTGAACGCCAGGAGTGTGAGCCCACCCAGCAGGCGGATCGTCACCATCTCGCGTACGCGGACCGCCTGCGCCAGTTCGACGAACACGTACACGATGAACACGCCCGCCACCCCGACCATCAATCGCGTGATGATCCGAGTGAAAATCTGGTCAAGATCAGACGATGATGCAGGCACAGGACCTCCATCAACGGGTGGCGTGCGCATGGGGCAGCAACTTCGGGCAGAGAACAATTTGAACTATCAGGAACGACGGCGTATCCACGGCAGCATACCATGCACGGATCGGGTCATGCTGCCAGAATCTGGCCATGACACTCGCTCGTGCATCTGGCACAATTCACTGCACATTCGTCGGAATTACGATCACCCCAGCCGGAGATGCCCATGAGCACCACGCCCGATCTTCCTGCCGCGTCGTCGCTGGATGCCGCCTTCGCCCACATCGACGAGATGGTCGCGCGGGTGATGGCGCGCGACGTCACGCCCGGCATCTCGCTCGCGATCACCGACCGCGACACGCTGCTGAGCGCACGGACGTATGGCTTCGCGAATCTCGACGCGCAGATACCGGTCATGCCGGAGACGCTGTTCGAGATCGGCTCGATCGGCAAGTCGTTCACGGCCGTCGTCTTCCTGCAGCTCGCCGCGGAGGGGATCGTCGATCTTCACGCGCCGGTGCAGACGTATCTGCCGTGGTTCGCGGTGCAGTCGGAGTACGGGCCGATCACGCTGCACCACCTGCTGACACACACCGCCGGCATCATCGGAGGCAGCGACCACGTCCCTGATCCACGCTACGAGCTGTGGACGCTCCGTCGCACCCGCACCTACGCCGCGCCCGGGGAGCAGTACTCGTATTCGAATCTCGGCTACAAGGCGCTCGGCATCATCCTCGAGGAACTGCTCCACAAGCCCTACGCCGAGATCATCCGCGAGCGCATCTTCGCACCGCTCGGCATGACCGATGCCTGGGCGGAGATCACGCACGAGATGCGCCCGCTCCTCGCAGTCGGCTACGCGGATCAGTTCGACGACCGGCCGCGCCAGCCGTGGCACCGGCACGTCCCCGCAACGTGGCTCGAATCGAACACGGGTGATGGCTGCATCTCGACCCACGCAATCGACCTTGCGCGCTACGTGCGCACGCTGCTCAATCACGGAAGCGGTCCGGATGGCACAATCCTCACCGCCGAGCAGTTCGCGACGATGCGGAATCCGCACACCGGGCCATCCCCCCGCCCGACCTACGGCTACGCGCTCGATCGGCCCAGCGAGGAGGAGACGCACCGCTTCGGTCACTCGGGCGGCATGGTCGGCTACGTCTCGCAGATGATCGGCGATCTCGACGCCGGCCTCGGCGCAATCGCGCTGTGCAACGGGCGCGGCCCCGTCAGCGAGATCGCAAGCTTCGCCCTCGCGACGATCACCGCCGCGCGACAGGGCGACGAACTGCCACGCCTGCCGGACGTCGTCGATCCGCTCCACGTCCCGAATGTCGGCGATTACGTCGGAACATATGTCGGCGATACGGGCACGCTGGAGATCGTCGCGACCGACGCGCATCGCCTCGCGATCGAGGTCGCCGGGGAGCCCGTGCCGCTGCGGCTGCTGATGCCGCAGCGCTCGCCGGATGTCTTCGTCGCGGACCATCCGGCGTTCGCGCTCGCCCCGCTCCGCTTCGACCGGGCGGATGCCGCGGACGCCGCGAGCCCCGTCGTCGAGGTCACGTACGGCGATCGCTGGTACCGCCACGATCGTCACGACGGCCCGACCACATTCACGTATCCGGAAGCGTGGGACGCGTTCGTCGGGCACTACCGCTCGCACGATCCGTGGTACACGAACCTGCGCATCGGCATCATCAAGGGCAAGCTCGTGCTGCTCTCCTACGGTCACGCGGAGACGCTCGTGCCCGAGAGCGACGGCTTCCGCGTCGGCACGGAGCCGGATTCACCGGACTGGATCACCTTCGACGCGATCGTCAACGGGCAGGCGCTGGTGCTCCGCTACGAGGATGGCGCGGAATACGCGCGCTTCTTCACCCCGTAGCGCAATCGGGGGAGGTGGTCACGAACCACCTCCCCCGTGCATCATCGGTCGCCTGCGGACCTAGGCGGTCGGCAACTCCGGCGCCGCCTGGCCATCCACGAGGTATGCCTGAACATCGTCGAGCAGCTTCGCGGCCGCCAGGTAGCCGATGCCCGTCATCCAGTACTCATCCGGCACGAGATAGACGCGCTCCTCCTGTACCGCCGACAGCGTCGACCAGAGCGGATTCTGCGCCAACGTCGCGAGATTCGTCGCATCGTCGTCCGTCCACAGGGTCACGAACAGGGCGGACGCATCGATCTCGCCAAGCTGCTCGAGCGACAGTGGCGACCAGGAATCATCCGGTGCCTGCTGGATTTCCGGACGGGCAAATCCGATCTCCCCAAGCACGATGCCACTGAACGAGTTGATGTTGTACGAGCGGATCTGATCGCCAAGAATGCGGATCACCGACACGGACGTCTCCGCCAGCGTGTCGCCGAGCCCATCCTGAATCGCCGCGATCTTCTCCTCGTACGCGGCAATCACCGCCCCGGCACGATCGGCGCGATTCAGCGCATCGCTGAAGAACAGGAAGCCTTCACGCCAGTCTCGCGCGAGCGTGTCGGAGAACACGGTCGGCGCGATCTCCGCGAGCTGCGGGTAGATTGCCTCATTGCGCACCACCGAGCCGATGATCAGATCCGGCTGTGCCGCCACGATTCTTTCCAGGTTCGGCTCCGCGATGATGCCGACGTTGGCGATCCCGTCGAGCCCGTCGCCAAGATAGGTCGGCCACGGCTCGTCTTCCGTCGCCGTCGTCGCACCGACCGGCACGACCCCGACCGCGATCGCGGCATCGAGGATCGGGCCATCGAGCACCACCACGCGTTGCGGATTCGCCGGGATCTCCGTCACGCCCATCGCGTGCGCGAACGAGCGCGTCCCGCCTACCGCGGGCGATGCCTCCGGGGTCGCCTGTGCGGCAACCGTGCGTCCACCCAGACTGGTCGCCACGGCGATTCCCGCCGCGCCTCCAACCAGCTGACGTCGCGAAATCCCTCTCGTGCGCATATGATCCATGGACTGCTGGTTCCTCCCTCGGGGAAGGATCTCCCCGCCTCGCATGCAGACGTTTCACTCGTGCGATCAAAAGTCCGACCGAAATAGTCAGCATTATATCCATTCGCCGCGATCGTTCTCAACAGGAAGGATGTCCCATGTCCACCCCGGATCTCACCGATCGGCTGATCCCGATCATGTCATCCATCGCCGACGAGGTGATCGTGCCCCGCTTCCGGGCGCTCGCGGAGGGGGAGGTCGACGAGAAGTCGCCCGGCGAGCTGGTCACCATCGCCGATCGCGAGGCGGAAATCCGCCTGACGGAAGCGCTCACCGAGCTGCTGCCCGTCCCGGTCGTCGGCGAGGAGGCCGTCGAGACGCATCCGTCGCTACTGAACGCGCTCGCCAACGACGGACGCTGCTGGCTGGTGGATCCACTCGATGGCACGGCGAACTTCGTGGCGGGGAAGGAGACCTTCGCGGTGATGATCGCGCTGGTCGAGGCAGGCGAGACGATCGCCTCGTGGATCTGGCTCCCGCTGACGCGTATCGCCTACGTCGCGGAGCGGGGGAACGGCGCGTATCGCAATGGCGTGCGCCTGACGATCCCGACCGCGACGAGCGATCCGGCGGCGATCCGCGGCGCGATCGACGATCCGACGACCTATCGCGGGGCGATCCTACAGAAGTTCCTGACGCCGGAACAGCGCGCGGCCATCGCCACCGCGACCTCGCACTTCGCGGTGGTCGGCCCCGGGCAGTACTGTGCGGGGGTGGAGTATCCGCGCATCGCGGAGGGGAAGCAGGAGTTCGTGCGCTTCCAGCGGCTGCGCCCCTGGGATCACGCGCCGGGGACGCTCCTGCTCGAGGAAGCAGGCGGCTACGTCCGCCGGTGGGACGGTTCTCCCTACGCGCCAGGTCGGCCGGGGGAAGGCCTGCTAGCGACCGCGAACGCGGACATCTGGCGAGAGGTCCGCGCGGCGGTTCCGCTCGACTGAGGACTACGCCTCGGACACGGCGTCCATGTTCATCCAGGTGACCTCCCAGATGTGCCCATCCGGGTCCTGGAAGCTGCGCCCGTACATGAAGTCCAGCTCCTGCGTGGGAGTTCCCTGCGATCCGCCGTTCGCGAGCGCCGTGTCGACGAGCGAGTCGACCTCCTCGCGCGAGTCGGCGGAGAGGGCATTCATCACCTCGGAGCTGGTCGTCGCATCGACGATCGTCTTCGGGGTGAAGGTCTGGTAGAAGGGCTCGCGCAGCAGCATCACGAAGATCGTGTCGCTGATGACGATCGAGCTCGCGTCCTCGTTGGAGAACATCGGGTTCTTCTCGAAGCCGAGCGACTCGTAGAACGCGGTCGACACGGCGAGATCCTTGACGGGGAGATTGACGAAGATCATCCGGGGCATCGGGGACTCCTGACAATGCGTGCAGAGATGCAGCGGTCATGACGGCGCCGCGATGCGCCGCGACCATCATCCTCCCACGTCGGGGTGTGCGTCGGCTTCTTCCCTCTTGCGATCCGCCACCGGCAGGGTGACCGTCACGACGAGCCCGCCAGCCTCTGGCGCTGTCAGCGCGAGCGATCCGCCGTGCAGCTCCGCCACACGCTCGACGATCGCGAGGCCGAGCCCGAATCCCTCGGGATGCCCGCCATGCGCCATCCGCGTCGCGTCGTGCCGAGAGAACGGCTCCGTGAGGCGCACCAGATCCGCCGCCGCGATCGGCGCGCCCGTGTTGCGAATCTCGAGGATTGCCTCATCGTCCTGCCGCCGCACGGTGAACCCGATCTCCCCGGCGGGCGGGGTGTAGCGCACTGCATTCTCGACGAGGTTCCGCACGAGATGCTCGATCAGCGTCGCGTCGCCGTGTACCGCGACCGCGCGATCGAGGTCCTCGCGAACCACCAGTCGCTTCGCCGCAATCTCCTCCGCGAATGTCGCGCGCACCTGTCCGACGCACGCCGCCAGCACGACCCCCTCCTGCGAGAACAGCGGGGCCCGTCCGCGCGCCAGCACGAGGAGCGACGCGATCAGCCGCTCGCTGCGCGCGTTCGCGTCGAGGGCACGCGTGATGTTCGGAAGCAATTCGTCCGGCACGCGCCCCTGCGCGAGCGGGATCTCGAGCGCGGTGCGCGTCGTGGTGAGGGGCGTCCGCAGCTCGTGCGAGGCGTTCGCGATGAACTGATCCTGCCGCGTGAACACCGTCTCCAGCCGATCGAGCATCCCGTCGAACGTGTCGCCGAGCTGCCGGATCTCGTCGTCCGGACCAGTCAGATGCAGTCGTTGCTGGAGCCCGGTCTCCGAGATGCCACGCGCCAGCTGCGTGATCGTGCCGATCCGCGCCAGCGAGCGACGGCTGATCCACCACGCGAGCGCCATCGCGATCAGCGCGAACACCACAAGCACGCCGATCGACCAGCGCACGAACGTCGGGATGCGCGCGACGCCGTACGTCTCGAGCTGCCACGTCCCGGCATCCCCGACCGAGACGACGGAGACCGTGTCGTCGGTCGAGGTGCCGCTGACGTCCGCGGTATCGGGGATCGTCGCCACGATCTCGCCAGCATCCGCGATCGAGTCGATCATCGTGATCGTGCCGCCCGCCCCGCTGATGATGGTGATCCCCCAGCGATCCGCCACGACCAGCGCGAGCACGAGGATCACCAGCATCGCGCCGATGAACGATCCGGCGATCGTGAGCGTCAATCTGGCGCGAAAACTGAGGCGGGGAAAGAAGCGCATCTTACGGGATCCGATAGCCATAACCCGGCACCGTCTCGATCAGCTGACGATCGCCGAGCTTGCCACGCAGGGCATGGATGACCACCTTGACGACATCGGTGGACCGCGCGAAGGCATCCTCCCAGACGGCATCAAGCAAGGCGGTCGGGGTGCGGAAGGCACCATCCGCGGCGAGCAGTTCGCGCAGCACGCCGAGCTCCTTCGGCGCGAGTGCCAGCGGACGCCCCTCGATCTCGGCGACCTGTCGGCGCAGATCGAGCCGGATCCCCCCGCGCTCCAGCAGCGATGCTGCGCGACTCGCGGTCGGGGCGCGACGTCGCCCGAGCGCGTCGATCCGGGCGAGGAGTTCGAGATAGGCGAAGGGTTTCGCGAGATAGTCGTCCGCCCCGAGCTCGAAGCCCCCGACGAGATCGCCGAGCGAACCCGCCGCCGTGAGCATCAGGATGCGCGCCGGATACCCTTCCGCGAGGAGTGTCCGGCAGACGGTATCACCATGCACGACGGGCAGATCGCGATCGAGCAGCACGACATCGGCCTCGTGGTCGCGCGTCCATGCGAGCGCGGCCGCGCCATCGTGCGCGACCTCGACCACGTGCCCCTCGTTGCGCAATCCCTGGGCGAGCATCTCCGCGAGATCCCGCTCGTCCTCGACGATCAAGAGTCGCATCACGATCCCCCTGCCATCCGCCGCGTCATCCGTTCTGGGCGTGAGTATCGCACGCGCGAGGTTAGGTCGCGGTTAGGGCGTCACTCACCGGGCGAGAACCAGCGCCTTGCTAGGGTGATGCGCGATGGCAGCGGAGTCGCCGCTGTCCCGATCGTTCATGCACGGAGGTTCCCGATGTCCCTGTTGTTCCCGCGGACGCTCGTCCGCGCCGCATCCCTGCTGGTGGCGCTGCTCGCCGTCCTGATCTCGTCGTCCCCCACGTTCGCAGCGGAGGCCACGCCCGCCGCCTCGCCGGTCGCGACAGGAAGTCCGTATGCGAAGGAGTTCTTCGAGGCGCGCGAGCGGGCGACGAGCGACTTCGAGCTTGAGGTGCTCGCCGATGATCTGATCACCCACGCGGAATACGCGGAGGCGGTCGATCGCTTCGTGTCGTGCATGCAGGAGGCAGGTCACGATTTCGCGGCGGTGGCGAGTCCGGATGTGCCGGGCATGTGGTGGTACGAGAGTCGCATCCCGGATGCGGCGATGGAGAGCACGCCGGCGGCGGATGCCTTCTTCGCGGAGCAAAATGCGGACTTCGACCGCTGCTCGACGGGCACGACGTTCCAGATCGAGGCGCTCTACCACGAGATCCTGACGAACCCGACACACCTCGACAATGCGGAGCTGATCGCGACGTGTTTCGCCGTGACCGGCCTGACGGATGGCACGTTCACGGGAGACGATTTCACCGAGGCATTCACAAGCGAGGACAACGCGTTCCCGTTCGATCAGGGTGATGCGCGCTTCCAATCGTGCGTGAACAATCCGAACCAGACGGGGCTACCGGATCAGATCACGGAGCCGGATGCGCGGATGCTCCCGCCGTCCGACTGGAATGCCGCAACCCCGGTCGCGACGCCTGCCTCGTAATTCCACCCTCAACGTCAGCCCTTTGACAGAAAGATCCCAGGTCATGAATCGATTCATCCGCTCTGGCTGGATGCCCGACACGATCATCATCATCGTCGCGCTCCTGCTGCTGACCTCATCCGTCGCCACCTTCTCCCACGTCCGCGTGGCACGTGCGTCCGCCACGCCAGAGGCCACCCCAACGACCGATAGCCCACATGCAAAGACCTTTGCCGACGCACGCCTCCAGGCAACGACCCAGTTCGAGCTCGACATCCTCGCGGACAACCTCATCACTCATGCCGAGTATCAGGAAGCGGTCGATCGTCTTCTCGATTGCCTGCATCAAGCGGGGTACGATACCTCGGCGGAGCCAAGCCAAGACACTCCTGGGATGTACATCTATCTCACTGCGCTCCCGGAAACGAACACGATGAGCACCCCGGAAGCTGAAGCCGCATTTCAGGAATTCGACGATACGTATGTAGCGTGCTCCATCGGAACCACGATCGTGATCGAATCGACGTATAGTGCGGTCTTCACGAATCCGACAAATGCAGACGCAACATCACTCGTTGTCGCGTGCCTGAAGCTGACCGACGTTGCCCCTTCCGACTACACCGTGAACGAGTTCGAAACCAATTTCGCTCAGCAAGACGGGACGTTCCCATTCGATCAGACGGATCCCCGATTTGGGTCGTGCGTGAACAATCCGAACCAGACGGGGCTACCGGATCAGATCACGGAACCGGACGCGCGAATGCTCCCGCCGTCCGACTGGGATGCCGCGACCCCGGTCGCGACCCCGATCTCGTAGGCACGCACACGGGTGAGCGGACGTATCCGCTCACCCGATTCCACACCCGAAAACACCCAATTTCGTGACACGCATCTCCACCGTAGCAGGTCAGCTGGTCTGACCTATCGCGCGCAGCGCGATCTCCTCAACCTCCCTAAGCACAACGTCTCGCCTCACGACCGGGGCAGGCGCAACGAGGCACGCCGCTCCTCCCACCGACCGGGATTCCGCTCGATGTACACTCGACGCGCATCCAGATCACGATCGTCGCGAATCACGTGATCGTAGTAGTTCGCCTGCCAGAACGGCGCGACGAATCGCGGCCATCCTGCCTGCTTCACCCCGGTGATGTACCGTGTCGTCGTGATGCTCTTGAACACCCGGATCACCTCGGAAAGATGCGGGCTCCCGTCGATCTGCACGCCATCGTTCATGAAGAGCACGCCGTGCACGTGATCCGGCATCACGATGAACGCATCGAGCACGATCGTGGGGTAGCGCTCGGGCAGCCCTTCCCAGACCTCCGCGATCATGCAGCCGACGTCACTCAGCTCAACGTGGCCATCGCCAACGGTACCGAACAGCGACCGTCGTTCCCGCAGATTGATGGTGACGAAGTACGCGCCCGCCTGCGTGTAATCATGGCCGCGCAGCCGCATCTTGCGACGCATGAACGGGAACGACATGCCAACACCATCCGAGGAAGTCACGAATCAGGGAGACATCACGTCGAGCTGCGCTCGGCAGGTCAGACCAGCTGACCTGCTACGGAACGGGGCGAACACCTCGAGCGAACGGACCGTTGACCATTCCGCGCATCCGATCACGTCGAGCTGCGCTCGACAAGCCAGACCAGCTGACCGGCTACGGAGCGGGGGCAGAACCTACGAGCGAACGGCTCGATGACCATTCCGCGCATCCGGTCACGTCGAACGCGTCACCGGCGTTCGCGGGGATCCAGCGCGTCGCGAAGTCCATCGCCGACCAGGTTGAAGGCCAGCACCGTGAAGGCGATCGCCAGTCCCGGCGCGATCGCGATGTGCGGGTAGTTGCGGATGAACTCGCGGCCGTCCGAGAGCATCGTCCCCCACGACGCCGTCGGGCGCTGCACACCCAGCCCGAGGAACGACAGCGCGGACTCCAGGATGATGATCCCACCCACCGAGAGGCTCGCCAGGATGATCACCGGGCCAATCGCGTTCGGCACCAGATGCCGCGCGATGATCGAGCGATCCGTCGCCCCGATCGCCCGCGCCGCGAGGACATAATCCTGCTCGCGCAGACTCAGCACCTCCGCGCGCACCACGCGCGCGTACGAGGCCCACACCACGCACCCGATCACCAGCACCACATTGCGCAGGCTCGGCCCGAACACCGTCGAGAGCGTCAGCAGCAACGGCAGAAGCGGGAAGGCCATCAGCGAGTCGATCAGACGCGAGAGCCAGAAGTCGACCTTCCCACCGAAGAAGCCCGCCGTCGCCCCGATCGAGACCCCGATCGTCACCGCGATCAGCGTCGCGCCAAGCCCCACGATCAGCGCGATGCGCGTGCCGTAGATGATGCGGCTCAGGATGTCGCGCCCGATGTCGTCATTGCCCAGCCAGTACGCCATCGAGGGGCCATGCCCGCGCAGCTTCGGATTGACCGCGTCCGGATCGTATGGCGCAAGCAAGGGTGCCGTGAAGGCGCAGATCACCAGCAGCAGCAGGAAGCCGAGGCCGATCACGCCCGGACGATAGCGCATGAAGCGCCGCCAGAGACGATTCTTGCGCGCACCGCTCTCCTGCCGCGCGACCGCAGCCAGCGTTGCGGCATCGGCAGTGCCGGGAGTCGAAGGAACAGGTGAAGTGGTCGTGGGCTCAGTCATGAATTCCGCATCCCTGATGGCAATCGGCACGTCCGCCGGCAATTATCCGATCCGCACGCGCGGGTCGATGAAGGCGTAGGTGAGGTCGGTCAGGATGTTGGCAAGCACCACCAGCCCCGTGAGCAGGAGCACGATCGCCTGGACGACCTGCAGATCCTGCGAGGTGATCGCCTGGAAGAAGAGCCTCCCCAGCCCCGGCCATGCGAACACCGTCTCCACCACGATCGTGCCGCTCAGGATGAACGCGATCCGGTAGCCGATGATCGTGATCACCGGGAGCAAGGTGTTCCGTACCACGTGATTGAGCATGATCGTCGGGAAGGCGAGACCTTTCGCGCGCGCCGTGGTGACATAATCCATCGACAGCACTTCGATCGTGGCCCCGCGTGTGATCCGCGCGAGCGCCGCGACCTCCTCGATCGAGAGGACGATCACCGGGAGAATGTACGCCTTCCAGCCGTCGGAGCCGTAGGGTGGTAACCACCCCAGCTTCACGGAGAAGACCACGATCGCCATCAGGCCGATCCAGTAATTCGGGATCGCGACACCGAGCGTCGAGCCAAGCATGGACCCGTAGTCGAACCACGAGTAGCGCTTCACCGCCGCGATCACGCCGACCGGAATCGCGATGACGAGGGAAATCAGGAAGGAGAGGGCGGTCAGCCGGATCGTCATGCCGGCGGCCTGCCCGATCATCGTGGTGATGTCGACACCCGGGCGCATCATCGAGGTGCCGAAGTCACCGGTGACGACATTGCTGATCCACGTTCCGTAGCGCACGTACCACGGGTCGTTCAGCCCCCATCGATCGCGAATGGCATCAAGTTGTGCATCTGTCACGTATGCCTGGCCGACCATCTGACGGGCCGGATCGCCGGGCATGAAGTACATCACGAAGAACGTGAGCAGCGTGACGAAGAAGAGAACCACCACACCCTGAAGCAGGCGCTTGATGATATACGAGACCATGAGGACCACCCTGCGTGCGAAAGACGAATCGCGTCACGATGTCGCTCGCGCTCCCTGCGAGCGTTTCCGCCGGACATCATCGATCGACGGATGGGAACATGCGGGGGTGGGGTGCCCCCACCCCCGCCGCGTGGATGCAGGTTACTCCTGAATCCAGAACTTGTAGAGCACCTGATAGAGATTGTCGGTCGAGAGCACCTCGTCCGGCAGACCCTTGATGCGGTTGCTGTAGAACGTGAGGCTCTTCAGCACGAGGAGGAAGAGGAACGGAACCTCCTCCGCCACGATCTCCTGGATGCGCTTGTAGATCTCGACGCGGCGCTCCTGATCCTGCTCGACGATACCGTCCTGCAGAAGCTGGTCGACCTCGGCGTTGCGGAAGTTGCTGAAGTTGTTCGCGCCGTTCGAGCCGAGCGTATCGCGCGAATCCGGCTCGCCGCTGCCACCGCCATACACCCAGTTGAAGAGCGCTGCCTGCAGGCGACCATCGACCATGCCGGCGAGGGTATCGCTGGCGATGCCCTCCTGCAGCTCGACCTGGACGCCGATGTCCTTCCACCACTGCTGCGCGAGCTCCGCCTCCGGGCGGCGCTGCGTGTCGCCCTGGAAGACGATCATCGTGAACTGTGCCTTGTTGCCGTTCTTCTCGCGGACACCGTCACCGCCCTCGACCCAGCCAGCACCCTCGAGCAGCTCGCGGGCCTTGTCCGGATTGAAGTCGTACGTCGGCACGTCCGGGTTGTAGTACGCCTCGACATTCGGCGAGAGGCTCGACGTCGCGACCTGCGCCTGCCCGAGGAAGATATCATCCGCAAGCGACTGGCGATCGAGCGCGAAGAGCAGCGCCTGGCGAACTTCCTTCTCGGAGAGGAACGGCTGTCCCTGCTCCTCGCCGGTAAGCTCATCGTCCGGCGAGAGGTTGTTCAGCACGAAGTGATTCGTGGCGTTCTGCAACGTCTCGTAGACCTTGAAGTTGCCGCTACTCTGCAGGTTCTCGTTGTCCTCGGCGTTCAGCGTCCAGATCGAGTTGTCGGCCTGGCCAGTCTCGAGCGCCGCCGAACGTCCGGCCGCTTCCGGCACGACGTCGATGCGGACCTGATCGAAGTTCGAGCGACCACGGAAGTAGTCCTCGTTCGCATCGAGCAGCGTGTGCTGCGCCGGGATCCACTCGTTGACCTTGTACGGCCCGGTCCCGACCGGCTGCCCCTTGAAGGCATCCTCACCGACTTCCGCGTGGTACGTCGACGGGTAGATGTACACCGGCGCGACATTCACCATGAAGGTGACATCCGCCGCGGAGAGCGTGATGACCACGGTCTGGTCATCCGGCGTCTCGACCGACTCGACGAGCTCGAGCTGACCAGCGCGCGTGGAGCCATTCTCCGGATTGAGAATCCAGTCGTAGGTGTACTTCACGTCGGCCGAGGTGAAGGCGTCACCATTGTGGAAGGTAACCCCGCTCTTCAGCTTGAACGTGTAGGTCTTGCCATCGGCCGAAGCCTCGTAGGAATCCGCCAGCGACGGCTCCAGCTCGTAGTTCTCGTTGACGACATACAGGCTGTCGAAGAGCTGCGTCACCGCCACCCACTGCGCCGTCTCGCTGGCGTCCTCCGGGCTGAGGCTCTCGATGGTGTCCTGTGAGATGGTGACGAAGGTGCCGCCGCGAACCGGCTGGGCATCCTGCGCGGCGGCACGCGCCGCGACGGTCTCGCGCGAGAGCACCGGAATCAGACCGGCAGCCGCCGCGGCCGCCAGGAACTGGCGACGAGACCCGGTGGTCTCCTGCAGCAGACGCACGGTCGCGCGTCGCGTGGCGTCAAGCACACCATCCTGGTGTGCAGAAGTTCGCATGGTCACAAGCATCCTCCCTGTTCCCGATCATCACCAATGTGATCTCGGGCTGTTCCTGGTAACGCCCTGCACACAACATCATCGCAGCTGCGAGCGCATCACCCTACACATCGTTCCACCGACTCGATCGTCATTCTTGCACAACAATCAAAGACGGAACAATGCGTATCACCATGCGCAATGACGCGATTGGTGAGTGAACGTGGTCGGATCGCACAGACGTGCGTCGCCGCACTCGTGCAGGAGGAGCCATCTTCACGGAAATCCTGCCCCTCCTGCGGATTCTCGGCACCGCGGCAGATCGTCGGATACCCAAGCTACGCGGCACGCCAGATCTTGTAGAAGTGATGGTAGATGGCGGAGGAATCCTGCACGTTTTCCTGCGCCGGCAGCCCTTGCAACGAGGTCGCCCAGAAGGTGATCCACTCGACGAAGAGCAGGAAGGCGAAGGGCACTTCGTCGGCAACAATCGCCTGCACGCGCTGGTACATCTCGATGCGCTTCGCCTCGTCGAGTTCACTGACGCCGGCGGTGAGCAGCTCGTCGACCTCGGCATTCGAGTAGTGGCTGAAGTTGTTCGCACCATCGGTGGTGAGCGTGTCGCGGCAATCCGGATCGACCGCGCCGTAGGTCCAGTTGAAGAGCCCGGCGTCGTACTGCCCGTCGACGAGCCCGGCGAGGACGTTGTTGCTCTCTTCGAGCGAGACATCGATACCGATCTCGCTCCACCACTGCTGCGCGATCTCCGCCTCCGGACGCCGCTGCGTGTCGCCCTGGATGATCATGAGCGTGAACTGCGCCTTCACGCCATCCTTCTCGCGGATGCCATCGTCGCCGAGCACCCAGCCAGCGGCCTCCAGCACCTCGACGGCCTTAGCCGGATCGAACGGATACATCGGAACATCAGGGTTGTAGAACTTGGTGTTCGAGGGCGAGAGGTGCGAGGTCGCGACCTGCGCCTGCCCGAGGAAGACGTCGTTCGCGATGGACTCGCGATCGATCGCGTAGAGCAGAGCCTGACGTGCCGCCTTGTCGGAGAGGAACGGGTGCAGGTTGTTGAGCGGGAAGTGATTCACCGCGAGACTCGGGTTCGTGTAGACGACGAAGTTGCCGGACTCCTCCAGCGAGATATTGTCCTCGGCGCTGAGCGACCAGACGGAGGAATCCGCCTGCCCGCTCTCGAGGGCGGCGGTGCGGCCGGCAGCCTCCGGCACGACATCGAGGCGGAAGGTGTCGAAGTACGGGCGCCCCTGGAAATGGTCCTCGAAGGCCTCGAGCGTGGTGCGCTGGGCCGGGATCCACTCGCGAAGCTTGTACGGGCCAGTCCCGACCGGGGCCGCGGTGAACGCCTCCTCACCGATCTCGGCGTGGTAGGCGGCCGGATAGATGAAGGTCGGCGCGACATTCACCATGAAGGTGACATCAGCCGTCTTGAGCTTCACGATGACGGTGGTGTCGTCCGGCGCCTCGACCGACTCGACGAGCTCGAAGTTGCCCGCACGCAGGGAGGCATGGTCCGGATTGAGGATCCAGTCGTAGGTATACTTCACGTCGGCGGAGGTGAAGGCATCACCATTGTGGAACGTGACACCGCTCTTGAGTGTGAACGTGTAGGTGAGACCATCCTCCGAGACCTCGTAGGACTCGGCAAGGGAGGGCTCGATCTCGTAGTTCTCGTTGACGATGTACAGCGCATTGAACATCTGGACGATGATCGCCCAGATGACAGTCGCGCCCTCGTTGTCCGGGCTGAGCGTGTCGACGGTCTGGTGACCGAGGGTGACGAACTCGCCGCCATAGACGGGCTCGGGCGAGGCCTCCTGCGCGGCGGCGGCACGGGCGGCAAGCTCGCCGGTGGTGAGGACCGGGATGAGCCCGGCGATCGCCGCGGCGGACAGGAACTGGCGTCGCGATCCGTGGAGGTTCATCACCTCGCGCAACTTCTGGCGGCGCACCTGCTCCTGTGCATCGATCCCGGAATACTGCTGCTGAGTCACTGTAGCTCTCCATCACGGTTCATGACGCGAACGACGACAAGGGCCCGTGCTCACCTCGGGGTGAGCGTTGCTGTGGTTCCGCGGCAGAAGGCGAGGTCACCATTCTTCCCAACGTTCCGGCCAGTCTTGCACGCGGCGTGAGGGTGGGCAATATGTGTCGAGGTGTCGGTTTTCCGAACTGACTCATCCGTATTGGACGGAGCTACCAACGCGCGCGGAGCCGTCTTGGACGGTCGCGCGCGGGATTGGGCAAGGTGCACCACAAAGAGGCCAGTGATCGTCCGGAACGCCCACGCGCCATGACCGGATGTGGTCATGGCGCGTGGGATTTCATGAATTCGCCGGGGGGAAGGGAACGGATCGCTACTCGACGATCAGCGTGCCGACCATCCCGGCTTCACGGTGTCCCGGCACGGAGCAATAATATCGGTACTCACCCAGAGCGGTGTCGATCGTCGCGAACACGGTCGCCGCAGGTTACTGCTCGTCGAGCGAGAACCAGAGGCGGTCATCGTTGAACGCAAACAGCGGCTCCACGTACATCACCAACGTCCCGGCATCCGCCGTGTCGATCGCCCAGCAGACGTTGAACTCGATCGTCCCGCCGGGAAACAGCTCGTTCGCACTCATCTGATCGTCCGGCACCACGCCGCACGAGTTGTCGAACGTCGTGTAGCCCACGCTCAGATCACCGACCGCCTGGAAGTCCAGATCGAAGTCCGGCGAGCCGATCTCCGATCCCGTGTACGTCACCGCCACACGCACCAGCGAGAACTGCGTGCCCTCCGCCGGCGGATCGTTGTACGAGTTCTCGCTTGCCACCAGATCGTCGGCGTTCACGACGACCTCGCGCACCGTGATCACGTAGTCGTCGAGTTCGCCAGCCGCACCGACCGCGATCGGCTCGTCGCGCGAGCTCTCGTCCACGAGGTCGAGATCGTCCAGCACCGACAGATCCGCCTCTTCGACCGGCGGATTGCCGAGCGAGAACCAGACACGCTCATCCTCGAAGGAGAGCAGCGGCTCGACGTACAGCGCGAGCGAATCGGCATCCGCGCTATCGATCTGCCAACAGACGTTGTACTCGGCGACACCGCCCTCGAAGAGCGATCCGATCTCGTACTCGCCATTCGGTACCACGCCGCACGAGGCGTCGTACGTCGTGTACCCGACACCCGACGCCCCGACCGCCTTGAAGTTCAGATCCCAGGTCGGCTCGCCCTCGTCCTTCCCGATGTACGTCACCGCGACGCTCACCAGGAAGAACTGATGCCCCTCCGCCGCCGGCTCGTTGAACGAGTTCTCCGCCGCAATCTCGGCCGCAGCATCGGGCACGACCTCCGTCACGACGATCTCGTACTCGTCCGTGATCTCGCCGACCTCGCCAAGCGCGATCAGCTCGTCGCGATCATCACCTGCCTGCGCCGCAGATGCCGGCTGCATCCACGTCGCGATCGACGCACTCGCCAACACCGCGATCAGCGCGATCCGTACCAACGCCCACCACGCACGCATCCCGTTCCTCCATCGTCTCTCGAATCCGGCTGACACCCTGTCTCCCTCAGCATGCCTGCTCGATGCACCAGAATCAATGGCAAAATATGTACACGAGTGGGTCAGTGTGGAAGTGTCGGTGGTGGGGGAGGTGGCGGATTGCCCTGCGCCTGCATCCGCTGCAGACGCAGTTCCACACCATCGAGGATGATCGCCAGCGCCGCCTCGAACTGCGCATCCTGTTCCGGCATCTCCTGATCGTGCGCCATGAACTGGCGCATCAACGGATAGTCCCGCTCCGCGAGCAACTGCTCCATCCGCCCGGCCATGCGTTCGTGCATCTCCGCATCCGTCTCGGGCACCTGCTCGCGCCGTCGCTGCTCGAGCACCTCGCGGAACACGAAGCCCTGCGTGAAGCCATCGATCGCCTCCAGAATCGCGGACTTCTCCGCGAAACTGAACGGCAGGGAATCGACCATCCGCATCGAGTTCTCGAAATGCTGCAGGAATCCATGCCCGAAGGTCTGCTCATCGAGGAACGTGACACTGGTCAGGAAGTCGAGCACCCACGGATGCTTCAGGAAATGGGCGCGTGCCGATCGCGCGATCGCCGCGAGATTCTCGCGCCAGTCCGGGCCGGTCGCATCCGGGGGCGAGGCATCCCGGAAGATGCGTCCCAGCACCTGCGCCTCGAGCTCACGCTTGGTCGGGATGTACCAGTAGAGCGACATCGCGCCGACGCCCAGCTCGTGCGCGATCTTGCGCATGGTCATCGCCTGCGGACCCTCGCGATCCGCGATCGCGATCGCCGCATCGAGGATCTGGTCGAGATCCAGCTGCACGCGCGCACGTCGCCCTCGCCCCGGCCCCCGAAGGGGAGCAGGGCCCGCCTGTTCATCGTCACTCCGGCCGTGTCTGCGGCCCCATTCCCTGTCCCTGTTCACCCCGTCGATCCTTCCGCAGCGCTGTGCCTCGTTCGGATCACCATACCGCACCGCCCGTGCGGCCAGGAGAGCGGCGCGCGAAGCGAAGTGCCCATACACGACCGGTTTCGCGCCACCGGCGTTCTCCGCGAGTCGACCAGGATCAGGGCGTCCACGAGTCGCCGACCAGTTGCCTGCATCTGGCGGCTCATGAGAGCCGCTATCGCACCATCGCCGTCGTCCTCACCTTTATACTGTCGCGGTAACTTACGTTCAGTACATAGCCAGCTTACCGAAGGAAATCGCATGAGCACTCTCGTCGTCGTCTCACATCCCGATCGCAAGTCTGTGACCCACAGCGCCGCCCGCGTGGTAGCCGACGCGATCACGGCCGCGGGCGGTGACGTCGAGCTCGCGGATCTCGCGGCCGAGGGCTTCGACCCGCGATTCACGAATGCCGATCTCGACCTGTACCGAGGCAAAGGGGAAGTGCCCGACGACATCGTAGGCGAGCAGAAGCGCATCGATCGGGCGGATCGCCTCATCCTGGTGTTCCCGATGTATTGGTGGTCCATGCCGGCCATGCTCAAGGGGTGGATCGACCGGGTGTTCGTGGGCGGCTGGGCGTATGACACGGCCTCGGCGAGCGGCGTGACAGGCATGCTGCAGCGCCTCACGATCGATCTGCTCATCGTGGCCGGTGATGACGAGGAGAGCTTCCGTCGGCATGGGATTCCGCAGGCCATCCACACGCAGATCGAACGCGGGGTCATCGAGTACTGCGGCGCTCGGCACGGATCGACCACCTACATCTACGAGTCCGACTCGAAGGACCGGGACCTCATCTCGTCCGAGATCCGCGAACTCGGCGTGAGCATGGCCGCGCGCATAGTCGAGGCGAGCTCCCCGATCCTGTAAGCGTCGCGCAGGAGCGTTCCAACGTTTCCATAGACACGCTTTCCCAGATTGCCCGGATGCCACGTTTCCGCCCACCGGTCCGGAGGGCGACGTGACGATCGACCGCGCGTAGCTCTCCGAGAAGGCGGACGCGCCGGATCGCCAGGTCCGCGAGCGGACGCTGCTGCGTGACGATCTGTACCACGCGGCAGTCTGGCCGGCCGCGCGTCACACGGAATGCGCGAGCTTCCGGCGACTCGTGCGCGCGGCGGGATCGGGCAGGCTGCGCGCCCGACCGAAGCACCTCGCCGGGAAACGCGAGGCGGTGTGCAGCTAGACGACCTTCACGGCGAGCCCATCGCTCGCAGCCATGAAGCGGTGGTC